>Ga0134126_10003037_pt1 | contig 21055 bp, 14 predicted proteins | sample KB31752_FD_96881 | JGI IMG/M metagenome (GOLD analysis project Ga0134126, IMG submission 96881) | Terrestrial soil microbial communities with excess Nitrogen fertilizer from Kellogg Biological Station, Michigan, USA - KB3-175-2 | ecosystem: Environmental > Terrestrial > Soil > Unclassified ... | reverse complement strand
TGAAGAGATGACCGCGGCAGATTTGGTCCGTGTTGCGGGAGGCTTTAAGCGTGGTGCCTTTACCGATACGGCCGATCTTACGCGTTACGAAATGGTGCAAGGAACTAGCGTTGCCGGCGAGACACAAACCGTTCAGATCGCAAAAGCGATGGCAGGCGAGCCTGACACCAACGTGCGCTTGCACGATGGAGATGTGCTCACCATTAAACAGGTCGCCGGCTGGAACGATGTAGGCGCGATGGTTGCGGTAAAAGGCGAAGTTATCCATCCTGGAACCTACGGCATTCAGGAAGGTGAGCGCTTAAGTTCCATTCTGCTGCGCGCGGGCGGGTTCCGTGCTGATGCATACCCGTACGGCGTCATCTTCGAACGCAAGCAAGTTCGTCAGCTCGAGGAAGAAAACCGCGAGCAACTGATTCGTCAGGTCCGAATCGACGGTGCCAATCTAACCCAGATTCCAGAACAGGACGCAGACCAGAAGATGGCGAAAGAGGCCGCGGTGAATCAGTGGCAGACCGCACTGCAAAAACTGCAGGATTCGCCACCTTCAGGCAGACTCGTGGTCCATATTAGTAAAGACGTGAAGCACTGGGCCAAGACCGCCGCAGACATTCAAGTTCGCGCCGGCGATGTGATCTACATTCCCAAAAAGCCAAACTTCGTGATGGTGGACGGCTCTGTGTATAACCCGACCGCGGTGACTTACAAACCTGGCAAGGACGCTGGTTGGTATCTGAAGCAGGCAGGGGGCCCCACGAATACAGCTAACAAGAGGGCAGTCTTCGTCATTCGAGCTGACGGCTCGGTCGCGGGTGGGGCAGGAGGTCTATTTAGCGGCGGCGTTGACCGGGCGGCGCTTCATCCTGGGGACCTGGTGATGGTTCCCGAAAAAGCCTTCAGCGGAACCACTAAATGGAAAACCACGCTAGAGTCGGCGCAGTTGGCCTATGCCGTGGGTATCGCAATCCAAGTCGCGAGAAGTTTCTAGGTGGGTGGGCTGTCTTTGTTGAGGAGTTTGGGCTTGGCGGTCGCGCTTAGTCTTATGCAACTGTCTATGTGGGCGCAGAATAGTGACTCAGGAAACAGTCCTGCGTCCGCTGCCGATCGAAGCGATATTGCACAGACTGGGAGTGAGGCAGCGAAAATCAACATGGCAGTTCGGCCTAGCGAGAGTTCGAAGGCTGACGATACTGTCGGAGAAGATCCTGATAATCGGCTGATTATTCCTTTCGTGAAGCACTTAGCAACAGATCAGCAAACGTTTTGGACAGCACCAGCACATTTCCGCGTGAGCGATCTGAAGTGGGCTGTTCCTTTTGTAGGGGCTACTGCCGCCTTTATGGCTGGTGACAGTTGGATATCCAAGCAGATCCCTTTGGGCAAGGTGCAGACGAGTAAGACTTTCTCTGATTACGGCGCTTATTCGCTGATTGCGGCTGGCGGCGGAGCATTTGTTTTGGGCCACCTCACAGGGGATGACCACATGTCAGAGGCAGGACTGCTCAGCGGGGAAGCGGCCATTAACAGTACCGCGGTTGCCTATCTATTCAAGAACGCGACGCAGCGCCCTCGTCCTTACCAAGCGAATGGAAGTGGGACCTTTTTTCAAGGAGGCAGTTCCTTTCCGTCGGAACATGCTGCTATTGCTTGGTCAATAGCCAGTGTCATGGCGCACGAATATCCCGGGACACTAACAAAAATCCTGGCATACGGTCTAGCAACCGGCATAAGTGCGACACGTGTGACGGGGCAACAGCATTTTTCGTCCGACGTAATCATAGGCAGTGCCTTGGGCTGGTACTTCGGCCGCCAGGTCTATCGCGCCCACCACGATGCTGATCTTGGTGGCGATTCCTGGGGAGATTTGCTGCCTGAATCTTCAGCAGACAAAGAACGCAATCCTGCCAACATGGGCTCGCCGTATGTTCCGTTAGATAGCTGGGTGTACCCGGGTCTCGAACGACTGATCGCGCTGGGTTACATCAAGAGCGGCTTCTTGGGCATTCGTCCCTGGACGCGACTGGAATGCGCGCGCATGCTCGAAGAAGCGGAGCAGAACATCGCCGATCAGGACGACATGTCGTCGGTGGCTACACGTATTTATAGCGATCTGGCCCAGGAGTTTTCGCCTGAAACAGGCCGCCTGAATGGCGCTGCAAACCTCGGCGCGAGTCTTGACTCAGTTTACGCGAGGGCGACCAATATTTCCGGCCCCCCACTTCGAGATGGCTATCACTTTGGGCAAACAATTATTAATGACTATGGCCGTCCGTACGGCGAAGGTGTCAACGCAATAGGAGGCGTGATCGCACACGCCGAAGCCGGCCCGTTTGCATTCTTCGTTCGAGGCGAGTATCAACACGCACCTGCCGTCGGATCGGATGCTTTACCAGTGCTGCAGGCGATTGCGAATGCCGATTTCACGAGCCCAGTCGCGGACACCCGCGGGGAGATAAATCGTCTCGACCTCGTGGAAGGAACGGCTTCATTTACTTGGCGGAATACTCAACTCTCGTTTGGAAAACAGAGCCAATGGCTGGGCCCTGGCGAATCGGGTTCGTTGCTCATGAGTAACAATGCCGAACCTGTGCTCATGCTCAAGCTTGACAATGTTTCGCCATACCGAATCCCGCTTTTGTCCAATCTGTTGGGCCCGGTCCGGGTCGAATACTTCTTGGGACAATTAGCGGGCCATCAGTTCGAACTCAATGGCAACCAGTTACTAGGGCCTGGCGGTATTTCACCGCAACCTTTTCTTGACGGCGCCAAGTTTAGCTTTAAGCCCACGACTAATCTCGAAATGGGGATGGGATTCACAGCTCAGTTTGCCGGGCCTGGCCTTCCATTCACTTTTGGGAATTTCATCCGCACCTTTTACGTTCACACTCAGAATACGTCCACAACCACTGGCAATAATCCCGCAAAACGTATCACAAATGCGGATTTCAGCTATCGTGTTCCGGGGCTGCGCGATTGGCTGACTATTTACGGAGATTTTCTTACTGTTGACGAGATCTCCCCTATAGGTTCGACTCGCGCAACGGTGAATCCGGGAATCTATATTTCTCAATTTCCTAAGCTACACAACCTCGAATTTAGAGCTGAAGGAATTCACGAACCACTCACGAACGAATTCGCTCCGGGCTTCGTGTACTACGGAGTGCGGCGGTACCGCTCTGGTTACACCAACGATGGCAACTTGATGGGAAGCTGGATCGGGCGGGCGGGTAGAGGAGCACAAGGATGGCTGACTTATTCATTCTCCGCACGTTCGCGACTTCAGTTCGGCTATCGGCTTCAGGAAGTGTCGCGACAATTCCTCGAGGGGGGACGATCGGAAGACTTCTCAGTCGCAGCTGACGTGGCGATCTCCAATAACGTTGCACTCCAAGGGTTCGTGCAGGAGGAACGCTGGAGCTTTCCCTTGCTGGCTCCTGCGCAGCAATCGGATTTCAGCGCTGGTTTCCAGCTGACCTTTTATCCCCGCCTGCAACTCAGCAAATAAATGGCATTCAAATCTCAACAACTGCAAGAACAACATTGAGCGCTCCCGTAACCCGCATGCATTCTACCGTTCCAACTGAAACTCCTACCGATGCAGGTTATATCTACGCAACACCGAGCGTCTCTTCTGTAGTACGAGGCGGTGGGGCAGCAAGATTTCGCCGTATTGTTTCTTGGTGCGAGATTGCCGCCGATTGGCTCACGATCATCTGTGGCGCTCGAATCGGTTACTTCGCTTACTGCACTCTCGCCATTGGCAAGCATGTTCAGTACCCAGGGCGTGTGATTTGGACAGCTGCATCAGTTCTGGCCACGGTAATGGTGCTGATGCTGGACCGAACTGGGGCCTACCGGAGCAGCAATAGCCTGCTCCGAGTTCGAGAAACTGAACACATCCTTCGCGTTTTCGCTCAGGTCTTGCTTGTGGTATTCGCGGGCAGTTTCCTGGCTAGTGTACTTTTCGCCCGTTGGCTACTGGTGCTATGCCTGGCGGCTATCCTGGTGGCTTTGTTTGTGGAGAAGCACCTTCTATATCTCCTCGTTCGAACACTCCATCAGCGTGGTTACGGAAACGAGCGGGTTCTTATTTACGGCGCTGGCGGGACCGGCAGGAGAGTCTATTCCGCCCTTCGCCGCTCTCCCAAACTCGGTTTGGTTCCGGTCGCGGTTGTTGACGATGACCCGCGCAAAGCTGGGGCCACCTTGTTTGAGTTTGCGTACGAACGTAGACGTGGAACGAAGATTCTGCCGGGCACTATCACCAGCGATCTGCTCGCGTCGCTTGGGATCGATCTGGTGATTATCGCCATTCCATCCCTGGCAAGTGAAACCTTTTTGCAGACTCTCGACGAGACACTTGCAGGAAAGGCAAAGGTCTCGTTTGTTCCCAGTCAATACCTTTCGCCGGAATCTTGGGTGGATTATCGCGATCTGGACGGAATTCTCTTGGCATCAACAGGGCAGCCGGTCGAGAGATTCTGGTACGAAATGGCTAAACGGACCGTCGATATCATTGGCTCCCTCATTCTGATTGCGATCGGAAGCCCAATCCTCTTATTTGTCGCGCTCCTGATCAAACTCGACTCAAGCGGGCCAGTTTTCTTTAAACAAGAGCGCGTGGGCAAGAACGGAATTCGGTTTCGTATGTATAAATTCCGGACGATGCGACCTGACGCCTCCGCCTACGACTATTCTCCGAAAGAATCGACAGACAACCGCATTACACGCGTGGGACGGATGTTGCGGAAGACGAGTCTTGATGAGTTGCCTCAACTATTTAATGTTCTTCATGGGAGCATGTCGCTGGTTGGCCCGAGGCCCGAGATGCCCTTTATCGTCGACCGATATACACCGCTGCAGGCGCAGCGGCTTCGCATTAAGCCCGGAATTACAGGTCTGTGGCAATTAAGTGGGGACCGGGCGTTCTTGATTCACGAAAATATCGAGTACGATTTTTATTACATTCGTCATCGCAACTTCTTTATGGATCTCGCCATTTTATTGCACACCTGTCTGTTTGCCATGAGAGGCATATAGAGATTGACTCCCCCAACAACCCAGGACGAGCTTCTAAGCCCCGTGAGTGATATGAGAGGCGAGCAATCCCGCAGCACGGCGGGCGACTGGTTTTCCCTGGCTCGCCAGACCGTGTGGGACAGGCGTAGGAGCCTATTCAGACTTTCGCTCACCACTTTTTTGGTGTCTCTTGGACTGGTATTTCTCTTGCCCAAAGATTACAAAGCCAACGTAGTCCTCGCTCCCCCCGATAATTCAGGCGGCTCAAGACTGGCTGCTGTCGTCCAAATGGTTGCGGGTTCTGACTCAGGTATTGCAGCAGACCTGCTCGGCAAGAAAGACTCAGGAGACCTCTTAATTGAAATGTTGCGCAGTCGCGTCCTGCTTGGACGGATCGTTGATCGTTTCGATTTGAAGCACCTGTACCGCGTAAAACTCATGACGGACGCACGCGACATCTTGAGCGCACATACAGTCCTGGGCCAAGATAAGAAGAGCGGAGTAATCTCTATCACCGTTACTGACCACGAACCGCTTCGGGCAAAGGCTATTGCTGATGCCTATGTGGAGGAGTTAAACCGATTGACTGCAGAGTCCAATACTTCGGCAGCTCATCGTGAACGCGTTTTTGTCGAAGAAAGGCTTTCGTCAATCAAGCAGGAGCTGCAGGCAGCGGAGAAGGATTTTAGTGAATTCGCCAGCAAGAATTCTGCGATTGACGTTCCGCAGCAGGGGAAGGCAATGGTCGAGGCTGCGGCTACGCTGCAAGGGCAACTGATTGCGGCGCAGTCCGAGCTCAGCGGATTGGAGCAGATCTATTCCGAACAGAACGTCAGGGTGCGCGCACTGCGTTCCAAGATTCAGGCCTTGCAGCAACAATTGAATGGGCTGGGTGGCGATGAGAAAGCTCCCAAAAACGCCGGTGACAGCCCATCACTGTACCCGTCCATTCGGCAGTTGCCATTGCTCGGAGTCACATATGCGGATTTGTTCCGACGCATGAAGGTTGAGGAGTCTGTCTTTGAGACTCTCACAAAGGAACTTGAGCTCGCAAAGATCGAAGAAGCTAAAGAGTTACCGAGCATTCGAGTTCTAGATCCAGCCGAAGTGCCTGAGCGAAAATCCTGGCCCCCACGTTTGACGATCGCTGTGGTCACCACGCTGCTAGTCTTCTTGGTCGCGGTTAGCGGTATCCTCGTCGCCAGCTGGTGGCGGAGCCTTGATGAAATTGATCCTCGGAAGGTCGCGGCCCTCAGGTTCAGATTCGAGTTCGCTGGTGCCTTGGGGACCAGACTTGGCCGTCGACCTGCTGACGGTCGAAGACCACGAGGCCCTGCTGCCTAGCGGCAACCACCAAAGACAACGAAATAAACGTGATCGCGATTCAACAAAGCGAAAAGTACACTCGCAACAGTTTTCTTGCCCCCGCGGAAACATTAGTGGGAGTTGCAGGCGTTGCAGCCGTAACTTTAGCGTACTCGGTACTCAAGGTTGCCGCAGCCGCAGAAATATGGGTTCCAGTAATACTAGCAACCAAGCCAATCGTCGACCTGACCTGGCGCATAGAGTTCATGAATGTGCTCGGCCAGCGAGTCAATTCCCAGAGCTTGGTTGCCCTAGGCGCAATCTTATTGACCCTTGTCGCATCTGTTGTCCGTCGAGAGAACCTTCTTGTGGACCGTTACATTGTCGCACTGCTGGGGTGTGCAATTCTCTCAACCGTGATAAGTCTGACCTCTGCAGGTCTCGATGAGTTGATTCGATTCTCCTGTGGACTCTGTTTCTTCTTTATAGCGGGCAAGGCAATACAAGACCAGACTGGCTTCGATCGATTCGTTCGTGCTTTTCTCGTTTGCGTTCTCGTGCCCGTCGTGCTCGGTCTGTTGCAGGTTGCAGGATTACTGCCATACGAGTATTGGGATTGGATCGACGGACAGACGGTCGGGCGTTTGAGTGGTACTTACCAGCATCCTTTAGGGTTGGTCTATTTCCTACTGTTTGCATTCCCGTTGTCGCTCTACTTGCTCCACAATCCGAGCACATCTCGAAAGAACAAAATCCTCATTGTGGTCGGATTTCCAATAGCAACTGCAGCGTTGGTTCTGACCTATCACCGTACCGGGCTGATCGCGGTCGCCCTGGAAATCGTCATGTGGTACTGGCTTACACGACGCTTGCGGCTGAAGTACATTCTTTATCTCATTCCGGTTCTGCTTCTGGCCGCACCCACGTACTTCCGCTGGGTGTCCGTTCTCTACGATCCCTCAAATCTGATCGGGCCTGGAACCGGTGATTTGTTCAGAGGAAGAGGCCTGAACTGGATACTCTTTCTGATGTCCCTGTTCGCAAGTCATCCGTTCTACTGGTTTATAGGCAAGGGAGTCTCTTTGGCACAAGGGTTTGTACCGGGCTTTGGCATGTACTACTCCGATGAAGCACATAATGATTTCGTGAGGATCCTCTATGTGTACGGAATTATTGGGATCTGTTTATATCTAGCTGTCCTATACCGCTTGTTCAAGCAAGCTCGAGTAATTAGAAGCAGGTCTGATCCGTTTTCAAGAAACTTAGGCAACATCACATTGGCAATCCTGCCAGCTTTCCTGCTAATGAGTATGACTGGTGAGCCGCTACGATATCCAACCGGTGCGTGGTATCTCTTTGCGCTGGCATCGATTGTGCAAGCACGATGCGGCGCCCTGATCCGCTGCGACAGGCATTGAGGCATGAATAGCAATTTTCCTGTTGACGGTGACGATGTGTCGCGCGCACGAGCGCTCCGCTTTCTTGCCTCGGATTCCTTTGTGCATTTCATCGGGGCTGGATTGCTTGGTCTCGGAAGCTTCATTCTTGTTCCGCTCTATACCCGCACACTGCGCCCGGACCAGTTTGGGATCTACGCTCTCATAGATATCAGTGTGGTCATTCTCGTTCTCACCTCTCAGGCCAAACTGGATGTTGCTTATCTGAAGATGTTTGCTGACTTGGACCCCAGTAGATATCCCGCCTTGTTAGGTTCAGTACTGACGGCAGGATTTTCGGGTGCAGTTGTGGGTGGAGGTGTGCTGGCATTTGCCGCTTGGTCGTCCCTAGGTGGGCGCTTCCTTCATACTGACGAAAGAAGCTTTGCGTGGACGCTGCTGCCGATTGTCATCCTGGAAGCTCTGCAGGGCCTGTTCCTCAGTGACCTGCGCGCGCGCCGGCGTGCTGTTCGTTACTGCACGTCAACGCTGACACGTTTGCTGGCCATGGTTGGCGCAACCATTTGGTTTCTTTCATTTCAGCACCTTGGATTGTACGGGCTTTTCTTGGGACGGATGCTGGGGGACATGGCTGGCGTGCTGCTTCTTTTCGTTTTCTGCCGTGCAAACCTTGTGCTGACGTGCGATTTGTCGATTCTTCGCCCCATGCTTTATTTCGGTGCACCCCTCATTTGGGGTGCCGTCATGATGTTATTGATGGATGCGGCGGGAAGATACGTTCTTACTCAATACCGTGGCCTCGCGGATGTCGGGTACTTGGGCGCGGCGTTGAAGATCAGCAGCATATTTCAAATGCTCGTCACCCAGCCATTTGGGATCGCTTGGGGTGGGCTGATGTTTCAGATGGCTAAATGGCCGAACGCGAAGGTAATCTATTCCCAGATTTTTAGCTACGTTCTATTGCTTGCGTCAGGTGTCGCCTGCATTATCGCTATATTCACACGCCAGTTGTTCCACATCTTTGCCACTCAGTCTTATGCTCCGGGGATGGTCTTGTTGCCATTTCTGCTGCTGGTTCGTGCTATCGGGATTATGGAATATCCAGCGGCGATTAGCATCTATTTGGCGGGCCGTACGTCCTGGTTTGCCGCCATTTACACCGCTGCATTCCTTGTGAACTTCGGGTTAAATGTCTGGCTCGATAAGGCGCAAGGCGCGATGGGGGTTATCATCGCCTGGATTGCTGGATGGATTGTTATTACTGCCTTGATGCGGATCGTTGGGCAGCGCGTTTATCGCCTCGACAACCATTGGTGGCTTTGGATTGTAAGTGTGCTGCCATGGCTAGTTTTAGGAGCCCTCGGCCCGGGCCGACTGTCGGAAATAGTGGCAATGAAGGTCGCTCTTCAATGTGCGAGCGCTCTCGTTATCGCAACCGTTTTGGTCACATTAGCGTTAATTGAGTACCGTCGTTTTCGGAGCGAACCTAGGCTCCGCACCAGCTCTGTCGAAGAAGAGGTGTGCATCGCTGAATGAGTACTGTAATCAAGGCTGACCAACGCAGCAACTACGAAACTGCATATGCCTCATTTTCGGAGATCTACGGGATGCCGGATCGCAAGATCAGTGATGGCAAAGAATTTCAGGGTAGGCGAATCCTCACTCTTGGGTCCGGTGTTGCACACGATTTGTGGTACTTGGCAGAACGCAATGAAGTTGTTGCCCTGGATTACGCAACCGCGGGACTGGAGATAGCGAAACGCCACGGTATCAAGGTCGTGAGTGGCGATCTGAACACCGATCCGCGACTCCCGTTCGAAGATGAGTCTTTTGACGTCGTTGTGTGTAAGGACATTCTGGAGCACTTGCTAGATCCACTAGCAGTATTACGGGAAGCGAAACGAGTGCTGCGTCGCGATGGTTATATAGTTGTTAATGTTCCAAATCAATTCTCTTTCGGCATGCGCCTTCGCATTTTGATAGGTCAGGGAATCGTATACCAATCACTAATCGAATCTCATCGGCAAGACTATGATGACTGGAACTATATGCACATTAGATTCTTTACACATGCCGGCTTCCGGCGGTTTGTGAAAGCGTCAGGCTTGAAAATTGAGAAGTGGTTCTGGGACTTTGGCGCCTTGGCGCACTATCACCAACCTGAGATGTGGTTCGAACCCCAACAATGGAAGAGATCACAGGGAATCCCACTCTCCCCACTGGGCAAGGCCGGTCTCTACGTACTCCGACCTCTCTGGGCCGCATTCAATGTGGTCTTCCCCCGAAGACTGAGAGCGTTCATCGTGTCCATTGCACCGGGTCTCTTGTCTTCTGGATTCTATGTTCACTGCAAGAGGGCGGACTATTGCTAGACCTGGGAAGAGGTGGGAAGGTCCCTTGTGTAATCGCTTTGTGAAGTAGCGTCGTTATTGCTATGAAAGTATTAGCTCTCAATTCAAACCTTAAGTCTGTCGGCACCTATCTCCGATGCTTCTACTTCAGCCGAGAGTTGGCGAGGCATGGTCACGACGTGACTATGGTCACCGTCTCTCGCGACTCCAAGTTCAGGGCGCGAGTGTACTACAAGAAAGATCTTGATGGGGAGCATCGGATCCGAGACGGCAGAGGCCCTTGGCTAAGAATGGTCGAAGGAGCAAATATCGGCTATAAATGGCTCCCTGGATGGGGGTCGGGGCCGATCGACATCGGGTGGAGGCTGCGCGAGATTCTGGCCGGCGGCTATGACGCGGTATACGGGTTTGAGTATCAACCAAACGTGTCCTGGCCTATCTATGCCACTCTGTTGCCTTGCAGGTATTCTTTTTTCTCAGATTGGTGCGATTGGCACTCGGGTGCGTCGAACTGGCTCCGAGGCTGGAGACTGGCTCACCGTGTCGATGCCTTCTTCGAGGAAAGGATTAGGCTTTTCGCCAAGAAGGTCAGCGTAATTTCCAGGGTGTTGGCAGAGCGCACCCGCAGTTTGGGAATTTCTCCCACCAATATCGCGCACATTAAGGAAGGCATTGATACCGACTATTGCATGAATTGGCCTGCTGGCGATATGAGACGACATTTTGGACTGCCTGTCGACCGGCCTATAGTGGGCGCCACAAAAGATGGCGACATGCGCGCTATCGTTCGAATCTTCGCGCGAGTTCTCGCGGAGATGCCCGAAGCGATCCTGCTGATGGTCGGACATCCCCAAGCGAGCGCCCGTGAACTCGCAAGCCAACTAGGCATACAGCAATCGATTTGCTGGGCCGGTTGGGTGTCCGACGAAGACTATCCTAGATATTTGGCCTGCGCGAACGCTTTTGTCCTGCCACTCGCGGACAGTCTGGTTAATCGTGCCCGTTTCCCGGCGAAGATTCTAGATTACCTTTCTGTCGGCAGACCGCTCGTTACGAATAACGTAGGAGAGGTGGGAGAGCTCTTTACCACTCGTAGTGTGGGCCGCCTAGTGGGGCACGAAGAAGAGGATTTCGCGGCGGCATTGATCGATCTCTTGCGCGATCCTGAAGAGACGCAAGCTTTGGGACAAGAGGCTCGACGCGTAATGGTCGAAGAGTGGGAGTGGCGTTTGCGCGGCGATCAAATCGCGGCCTTAATTGACGGCTAGAAGCATTTCTCCGAGTGGGCAGCAGTGCTCACGTAGTTCAGCGAAGTACCGCAGACGTTTGAAAACGCGTGCGGTAAGACAGACTTAGGTGCAAGCACCTTGCGTATAGTGTACTGCCATAATCGGTATCAGCTCCGCTCAGGAGAAGACGTTGTGTTCGGTTACCTTCGAATCTAGTTGAACAGGATGGCCACCAGGTTCATCGCTGTCGCAAGTAGCACAAAGGTTTTTGCCCATGCGTATGGATGCCTTCACGGAGGAGCTTAATATCGACCGTTACTTGGCTGGCCTACAGCTCTATGGGGATGACTTTGGAGCAGAGGAGGTGAGGAGGTGGCTGAAAGAGGAAGAGAACGGCTATCGAGAATTAGGGGCCGCTGACCAAGAGCGTTATATCTACAGCTATCATGCCCTAAACGCTTACCAGAGTTTTGCAGGGCTTCCCCACGCAAGACGTTTCACGCATGTCCTTGGTATGGGAGCAGCTTATGGGCACGAGCTCTTGCCAATCTTACATCTAATTGACAAAGTAACTATTGTTGATCCGGGGTTCCACATAAACAAGATTCGTGGCATGCCGGTGTCTTATCTGAAGCCAGGAGAGTTGGGTAGCCTTCCCTGCAACGACAACACCTTCGACCTTATTACCTCCTTCAGCGTGCTACACCATCTGCCGAACGTATCATTTCAAGTTCGTGAACTGTTCCGCTGCCTCAGACCAGGCGGCTTTTTGCTCCTTCGAGAGCCAATTATTTCTATGGGAGACTGGCGATACCCCCGTCGCGGCATAACGAGTCACGAAAGAGGAATTCCGATCGGCATATTTCGCCGTATCTTAACCGAGTGCGGCTTCACGATCGTCCGAGAACGGAAATGCACATTCTCCCTTATGTCCAGGTTGCGCTGGATATTGCGAAGGCCAGTCTACAATGTTAGATGGTGCGTAGCGCTGGATGATTGGATATCGAATTTGTCAGTGTGGTCTGACCGGTATCATCCGCGCCATGTGTGGCACAAAGTGAGGCCTTGGTCTGTCGCATACATCCTCCAAAAACCGGGATCGGAGCCACTCGATTGAGGATCCTTCTCATTCACAATTCTTATCAAAAAAAGGGAGGCGAGGACGCGCTGTTCGCCGTCGAGCAGGAAATGTTGAGGGCGTATGGCCACCAGACCGTCACCTATATCAGGAGCAACGACGACATCGAGCTGTTCAACAGTTGGCGGCGATTGCGCCTACCGGTCGAGACGGTTTGGGCATCAGAAAGTTATACCGATGTGTTAAGAATTTGCCAAACGAGCAAGCCGGAGATCGCCATACTGTTTAATACCTTCCCTTTGGTATCGCCTGCAGTCATATACGCGTGCAGACGTGCTGGCGTTCCTGTCCTTCAGCACTTCCAGAATTACCGACTGGTTTGCTCAGCGGGAACACTGTTCAGAGATGGTGGAATATGTCAAGAGTGCGTTGATCACGGACTCTGGCGTGGCATTTGGCACGGATGTTACCGAGAGTCCCGCGTCGCGACGGCCGCTGTCGCCGCTCATCTTGCGTTTCACCGTGCAGTAGGCACATGGAGCAAGCATGTTAATGGTTTCCTCGCACCGTCTCGTTTTATCCTTGAATTTGCAGTCCGCGCGGGAATCGAGCGACACAATATATATCTTAAGCCAAACTGTCTCGCGATTGATCCCGGCGGAAAGGATGGCTGGGAGGAGTACGCACTCTACGCAGGGAGGCTTAGTCCAGAAAAGGGACTCTGGACTTTACTTAAAGCGTGGTGTGAATTGCAGGAGCCGATACGCCTCTATATTGCGGGCGACGGTCCGTTGCGGCCGCATTTAGAGGAGTTTGTGAAACACAAGGGTCTCAACTGTGTGAAGTTTCTCGGCAATCTAAGTAGAGATGATGTGTTGAACAAGACTCGGAATGCGAAGCTCTGCATAATCCCGACGGAATGCTTCGAAGGATTCCCTATGGCAGTAATCGAGGCACTTGCTTGCAGTGCGCCGATCGTCGCATCAGAAATTGGCGCTCTTCGAGAACTAATCAGTGAAGGACAGACAGGTTTCTTTTTCCCTGTGAACGATTGCATGCGGCTCGCGAAACTTGTCCGTCGCCTGTGGCACAGTCCCGGCCTGCTCCTGCGGGTAAGCGCTCAAGCACGCAAAGAGTATCAAACGAAGTACACTGGCGAGCAAAGCCATCGGCGCCTGATGGAGATTTGCGATGATGTCATCGCGGCTACAAGTCGACAACAAACCACGATACCCAATAGGTCGCATCGCCTTTCATGGGCAGGCAGGCCTGCTCCGAAGCACAGAGGGGGACGAGGCTAAAAAGTGACAATGCAACCAACCGATACAACCATTGCGCAAAGGATGCAGATCCCCTTCCATCGTCCGTCACTAGGGAGGGCAGAAGAAGAGGCTGTCTTGCAAGTACTTCGTTCGGGTTGGTTGACGATGGGACCGAAGACGATCGAATTTGAGCGGGAGTTCGCGTCATTTGTCGGCGTCAAACATGCGCTCGCCGTTTCCTCATGCACTGCGGGGTTACATCTGGCACTCGAGGCACTTGGGATACGCGAGAATGACGAGGTTCTTGTCCCCACCTTAACCTTCACCGCCACGGCCGAGGTTGTCACATACCTAAATGCAAAGCCCGTACTTGTCGACTGCGAACCCACGTATTACAACATCGATTTCGACGCTGCACATAAAAAATGCACACCAAAAACCAGAGCCATTGTTCCGGTGCATTTTGCCGGAATGCCATGCGACATGCGGCGCCTGAAGGAATTTGCAGAAGAACATAGGATCTACGTCCTTGAAGATGCCGCCCACGCGTTTCCCGCTAAATATGAGAATGCCTACGTAGGAACCCAAAGCAGCGCTACCGCTTACAGTTTCTATGCCACTAAGACACTTACGACAGGAGAGGGCGGCATGGTCGTGACAAACTCGGACGAGTTATTAGCACGAATGCAGACGATGCGCCTTCACGGCATGAGCAAGGATGCGTGGAAACGGTACACGGCTGGCGGAAGCTGGTTCTACGAAATTGTGGCGCCTGGTTTCAAGTACAATCTCACCGATCTGCAATCAGCCATCGGTTTAGTCCAGCTTGCTAAGGCAGAGCGAATGAGAGTCCAACGGCAAAACATAGCGGAGTGTTACAGCTGTGCTCTGAAGTGCGTCGCCGAACTAATCCTGCCAACCCCAAACCCCTTGGCTGTATCGGCGTGGCACCTGTATGTCGTTCTCGTCAACCTAGATATGCTTCGAATCAGTCGAGACGAAGTCATGCTCCAGCTGCAAGCACGAGGCATTTCGTGCGCGGTTCACTTTATTCCGCTACATTATCATCCTTATTATCAACAGAGCTGGGGCTATGCATTGGGGGATTTTCCGGCGGCAGAAGCGTACTTCAAACGCTGCATATCTCTCCCACTTTATCCGGAAATGACACAGCAAGAAGTTGATTACGTTGTAACAAACCTCATCGATATTGTGAAAGCGAATCGACGCTAGCAGATATCGAGGGTCTTTCCAAGTTAGCGGTTTCAACAACAATGTCCATAAACCTTAGCTCAAGTGACCGACCACTAAACCATGTCGTATTTGACTGCTGCGTATATATATCCAGTTTTTTCATTACTTGGTCCTTACTAGCAAGTAATTCTCATTTAAGTACGGGCAGCCTTGTGTCAATTGGCATCACGTTTGTAGTCGCACGATGTACTACAAACGTCTGTTTTGGCATCTACCGTTCCAGATGGCGTTTTGTAGCGCTGCCTGATGCGCTCACGCTATCGCGGTCCACGCTTGTGTCAACCTTTGTCGCACTACTGTGTTCCCGCCTCTTAAGCAAAACGTCTGCTATCTCAATTGCTTTCAGTGTCATGGATTTGTGCTTGGCACTGGGAGGGGCGCTGGTTATCAGAGTACTTTGGAAGAGTAGCTTCGAGCGAAAGTCACAGCGAGGACTCGGGAAGCGCGGGGCGAGTCGCCGAAGGCGTACGCTTTTGTACGGAGCCGGTCGAGCCGGGATGCTGCTCTGGAAAGAACTTCAGAACCACGCGGGTGTAGAAGTGGTTGGCTTTGCTGATGACGACGACGGAAAACTGAATGCCACGATACTGGGCCTTCCTGTGCTATGCAATCGTGCAACTCTTCTCCAGACAGTTCAACGTCTAAACGTTGCCGAAGTGATTCTTAGCATTGCCACGCCCACTGAGAAGGGGGCGATTGATGTTATTCGGGGATGTCGTTCCTTGGGAGTGGATGTAAAGGTCATACCAACTCTGCAAGAGATTGTCGAAGGCAAGGTAAACATAGCGGAGGTGAGGGAGTTCCAAGTTGAAGACGTGCTCGGACGTGAGAGCGTCAAGGTTGACGGATTCGAAGCTGACGTTGCCAGGAGCTACGCTGGCAAATGCATCCTGGTTACCGGGGCCGGGGGATCCATTGGCTCTGAGCTAGTCAGACAGATTCTGAGGGCGAAACCTTTCTCCGTAATTCTGTTAGATAAAGACGAGAACTCCGTATACGAACTAGAGCAAGAGCTTCTCGCGGTTGACCCTGCCGCACCAATTGTACCTGTTGTCGCCGATATAAGGATAAACGAGAGGATCAGCGATATCTTCTGTAGGTTCAGACCCCATATCGTATTTCATGCCGCTGCACACAAGCACGTACCCCTTATGGAGCGTGAACCTTCAGAAGCCGTGTTGAACAATGTTGTAGGCACAGAGAATCTTCTAAGTGTCTGTCGAAAGCATAGGCTCGAACGTTTCCTTTTCATTTCGACCGACAAGGCGGTGTCATCAACGACTGTTATGGGAGCCACCAAGCGCATTGGAGAAGTGTTGGTAACGGAGTTTGCGCAAAAATATGCCCTCCCTGCTGCGTGCGTACGGTTCGGAAATGTGCTGAATAGCAGAGGAAGTGTGATTCCTTTGTTTCGAAAGCAAATTCGCCGCGGTGGACCCGTCACGATAACCCACCCCGAGATGTCCCGCTATTTCATGACAATTCCGGAGGCTGCTCAACTCGTACTCTGTGCCGCTACCCTAGCCAATGCGGGAGGCGTGTTTATTCTGGAAATGGGAAGGCCTCGCAAGATAGTCGATCTTGCGCGCGAAATGATCGAATTGTCTAACAAGGATGCTCGAGAGATCCCAATTGTCTTTACAGGTCTGCGACCGGGCGAAAAACTCTCTGAGGAACTCATCGCTCAAGACGAGCAAGTGGAGGGCACCAGATTTTCTAAAATATACCGTGTTCGTCCTGATCCCGATGCGGACTATGCTTTAGTAGCTTCAAGACTCGGCGACTTGAGAAGTGCCGCTAGTGATAATGATGGTAAGCGCCTCATCTCGGTTCTATTGAAGATGGGAGTGCTGCATGCCACCGAACACAGTCAAGCCACATTCGCAGAACCCCTTCGCTAAAGCGAGTTCAACTCGGGTTGTCATTTACGGTAACCTATATACACTGCAGTGTTAATAGATCCGAGTAATTCGTCGGTAGCATTACCTTTCGCCAATGAGCAGCAGCACAACAGCACCCGTTAACCGTCTAAAGATAACGTTTGTTACGAACATTTGCCCGCACTATAGAGTCCGAACTTTTGAGACGATATCTCAATACTATGATACTAAGTTTTACTTCTTTTCAGCAGGAGAGGAATGGTATTGGCAGCAACAGCACGGAATCCGACAAGGAAACTTTGTTTGCGAGTATTTGCGCGGCATTATCGTGTTGGGTACTCGCATCGTCCCACGCCTATTCCCAAAGTTGCTCCGAGAGAACCCTGACGTCTATATAAAGTGCATTAACGGACGATTCGCCCTGCCCCTTACCTATGCTGCTGCTCGCTTACAGCGCAAGCCGTTTGTCTTGTGGACGGGAATTTGGATGCGGCTTGACAGTACATTTCATCGACTTGTCTATCCCCTGACAAAATATATCTATAAACATGCTGATGCAGTCGTCACATATGGGGTCCATGTGAAGAAATTCTTGGTGAGCGAAGGCGTGCCTGAAGAACGTATTTTTGTCGCTCAACACGCAGTAGACAATTGTATCTATGGGCGAGCTGTTTCGGAGCAGGAAGTGAGTACCCTCCGTGAAGCCCTCCGGATCGGCACAGACGAAAAGGTCGTGCTGTATTTGGGACGTCTGGAAGCCAATAAGGGCGTTAGGCACTTGGTCGACGCCTTTCAAGCACTGTCTGCGCGGAACGCTGTGCTTGTGATTGCGGGAGAGGGAAGTGAGCGAGCAAGTCTGCGGGAGCAAGTCCGCAACTTGGAGATCGAGAAAAAGGTTCGATTCGTTGATTATGTTTCACCCGAAGATACGCCGCCATATTACGCCTTGGCAACCGTGTTCGTACTACCGTCTATCACGACGTCCGTCAGTAAGGAATTGTGGGGGTTGGTTGTAAATGAAGCAATGAATCAAGGCTGCCCAGTCGTAGTTACTGACGCCGTGGGAGCCGCGGCCGGAGGACTGGTCCAAGACCGGAAGAACGGGCTAATCGTTCCTGAGGCAGATGTTAGGAGCACGGCTCTTGCTATTGACGAAATACTCGATAATCCAGCGTTGCGGCACGACTTGAGTCTTTGCGCCAAGGAGACGATGCGGAATTGGGACAACGAGCGAATGGTAAATGGCTTTCGCCAAGCGATTGAATATGTCTTACGCCAGCCACTCTAACAATTTGTAACTGACGTGCACATATATGTGAGGACAACAAAGTAGTACTAGGCATTAAACACACAAGGAGAAACTGCCGATGCAAGAGAGAATAGTTGTGACTGGGGCGGGTGGCTTTATCGGTCATCACCTCGTAACGCGTCTGAAGACTGAGGGGCACTGGGTTCGAGGAGTGGACATAAAGCTGCCGGAATATGAACAAAGTTTAGCGGACGAATTTGATCTACTCGATTTGCGCAAGTTCGACAATTGCCTGCAAGCCACACGCGGGGGGGTCGACCAGGTTTATAACCTTGCGGCAGACATGGGCGGAATTGGTTACATCACCGCCTCTCTCGCCGACATTTCTCGCAACAATATTCTTATTAACGCTCACATGCTCGAGGCCAGCCGCCTTAACGCTGTGCGGCGCTTCCTGTTTTCTTCTTCGGCATGTGTATATGCCGGGTACAAACAAAAAACTGCTGATGTGACTCCTCTCACAGAAGAAGATGCTTACCCTGCGGACCCCGAACCTGGTTACGGGTGGGAAAAACTGTTTGCGGAGGAGTTGTGCCGTTATTATTGGCATGACTACAAGTTCGAAACACGTATCGTTCGCTTTCACAATGTATACGGGCCCCTGGGCACTTATGAAGGGGGGAGAGAGAAGGCTCCGGCTGCGATCTCTCGCAAGGTCGCTTTAGCCACTGACGCAGGGGATATTCAAGTCTGGGGTGATGGTGAGCAGACCCGTTCTTTTATGTACGTTGAGGACTGCGTAGAAGGATTATTGCGCCTGATGCGGTCGAACTATCGGGAGCCGCTTAATCTGGGAAACGATCGATTGATTTCAATCAACGGGCTCGTTGATTTGATCTCAAGAATAGCCGGAAAGCACTTGACGAAGAAACACGATCTCACGAAGCCTCAGGGAGTGAGGGGCAGGAACAGTGACAACACTCGCCTGAGTGAAGTGCTAGGGTGGGCTCCGACAATCGCGCTCGAAACGGGTTTGGAGGTTACATACAAATGGGTAGAAGGGGAATTGCGAAAAGCAGGACGAATACCACTTAGATATGCGGCCCATAGTGCCGACTAAGCCACTTCGTGCTAACGTTCTGGGCGCCGGCGTCCACGCAGTCAACATGCAAAGCGCGGCGGAGTATCTCGAGGCATGTGTCGCTTCGGGCCTAAAGGGGTATGTTTGCGTAACCGGTGTCCACGGTGTTACCGAAAGCGTTCGGAGCAGCAGGTTCCGAGCTGCCCTCGACAATGCCCTCCTTGTCGTTCCTGACGGTATGCCAACGGTTTGGGTTGGGAGGTCTCAGAGGCATTTGTCAATGCAACGTGTGTTTGGGCCTGACTTGATGCTGGAGCTGTGCGCTCGGTCGCTGAAGAACGGCTACACTCACTTCTTCTATGGAGGTAAGGCAGGCATCGCTGAAGAATTGAAAAGGAACTTCGAAACTTGGTATCCGGGGATTCGTATTCTTGGCGCTTTAACACCTCCTTTCCGATCGCTAACGCACAAAGAGGAGGCTGAGTTGTCCGCCCATGTGGGAAAGCTAAAGCCTGACATACTATGGGTCGGTCTGAGCACGCCAAAACAGGAGATGTTTATGGTTGAGGCCATTGAGCATCTCGATTGCAAGCTGATGATAGGGGTCGGAGCAGCTTTTGATTTCCATACGGGTCGGATCAAGGATGCCCCGACATGGATTAAGGAAGCAGGATTACAGTGGTTCCACCGGTTGTGTCAGGAACCTCGCCGTCTCTGGAAGAGGTACTTAATCAACAATGCTGTTTTCGTCTGGCACCTAATTTTCCAGATTGCAGGATCGAAGCGTTACAGCTTACGTTCCGAAGTGAACACCGCAGATTCAGTTCGCTAGGCGACAGGCACTGTGTATTGGCCTTCGCATCTCTCATTCTGCAGAATTGGGACAGCAAAATAAAAGCGGTTCAGCCTTTGTTTCCGCCTCGCTCAGAAAAGCAGTCATCGACAAATGCCAGTTCGACGTTGTCCCGGAACAACCGCACTGATGCATTGTTTTTTCTCCATTGTGGCAGTTCATCTCAGCAAGGCAGATGCTGCCCATAGCACCGGAGCTTGTCCGTGCATATCGCCGGTGTGACGCGGACGAGTCAGGTAATACTCCAGATCATTTTTCTTCCCGGTACCTACGCAGACATTCGTCACATCGGCATTCTGATCGATGTACCCGACCAACGCGATCCACGCTTTCCGAGCGGCCGGACCATAAGTGTTCTCGTCGAGCCAGCCATTCTTTACACCGGTGATCATGGCAAACGTGAACATTCCTGTCGAAGAGGTCTCCGGCCAAGCTTCGGGATGATCGATCAGCTGACGCCACATCCCATCGGCGCCCTGGTTCGCGAGTAGCGCTTTCATCATCTTTCGATAACCTTCCAGAATTCGTCCGCGCTTGGGATGATTGGGGGGAAGCGAGCGTAGCATTTCGGCCATCCCCGCAGCAAACCACCCATCGCCTCGGCCCCAGAAAAATGGGACATCCGGCGCGTGGAAGAAGAGACCATTGGGTTGCTGCAGCTTGTCGAGGTACGCGACCATTTCCAGTGCAGCACGGTCAAGATACTTCGAGTCGCCGGTGGCGCGGAATGCTTGCATCTGCAAAATCGTGCTCATGTACATGTCGTCGACCCAGAAACGAGTTTCGGGCGTGAGTCCCGGCGCTAAAGTCTCAGGCTTGATACCGTCGCGTACTTGAACGTCCGGAGGCAGGGGATCCCACTGCGTGTCCGCAAACGACTTGCCCAGCTCCAGATATTTGGGATCTTTGGTTTCGATATAAATTTCCAGCGGCACGGCGCCAAAAACGGAGTAATCTACGTGCCGCTCGCGATGGATCAGTTGCGAACCCGGTGGCGAAAGCAATGGCTCAAATCTCTTGATCAGGTCAGCGGTTAACTGCTTATTGCCGGAAAGTTGAGCGAAGGTCAGCGCGCCGTACCAGGTGCAAACCTCGGG
>Ga0134126_10003036_pt1 | contig 21062 bp, 18 predicted proteins | sample KB31752_FD_96881 | JGI IMG/M metagenome (GOLD analysis project Ga0134126, IMG submission 96881) | Terrestrial soil microbial communities with excess Nitrogen fertilizer from Kellogg Biological Station, Michigan, USA - KB3-175-2 | ecosystem: Environmental > Terrestrial > Soil > Unclassified ... | reverse complement strand
TCAACCCCCGCGTGGTGGCTCGGCTCAGCGCGGATGGGGCCGCGATCGTCTCGATTACCTGCCAGACCCGCACCCTTGAGGATGTTTATGTTGACCAACTGAGTCCGCGGGATCGCCCGCCCGTGCCGCTCAAGGCAGCCGTGGCCCGCTAGAGGAGGAGAGTGATGATTGACGTGGAGCCCGTTGACAAGGCCGCCGCGGCGCCGGTGCTGCCCTCGCCACTCTTGACCACCTGGCGGATCGCGCGGCGGGCCGCCGTTGAGTCGTTGCACGATCGCACGACCTACACCATGAGTCTCATTTTCGCGGTGGTGCTGCCGCTTGGGGTGGTAATTGGGCTGCTGCGCCCGGAAAGCCTGGCGGCGGATACCGCCGCCAAGGCGGCATCCCTGGGCACGGCAATGGGCGTGTACGTGCTGATCGTGGGGTTGGGGCCCTCAAGCGGGGCCATGAATATCGCGGCGGGAGTCTTTGCCGGCGAGAAGGAGAAGGGCAACCTGGCCCCGTTACTGGCCACCCCAGCCTCAAACCTCTCCATTTTCGCCGGTAAGGTGCTCGGCTCGGTGCTCCCCCCCTTGCTCTATGTTTGGTTCGCCGAGGTCATCTATCTTATCGCCCTGGCCGCCATCCTGGGGCCGGATCGCCTCCGATTGCTGTCGGTCTCGCTCTGGTTCACCACGGCCGCGCTGGTCCCTCCGGTTACCGTGCTGGGGGCCTCTGTGGCCAGTTTCATCTCCTCCAGGGTTCGCACCTATAACGCCGCCCAGATGGCCACCGGCCTGGCGCTCGCCCCAGTGATGGGCCTGCTGATCGCTGTAGGCTTCGCCCTCCGCGATCAGGGTTCCGGCCTTCGGCTGGCCTGCGCGGCGGGGCTAGTTGCCCTTGACCTGCTGATCTTGCGCGTGGCCGCCGCAACCTGGCGGCGCGAGGAAGTGATGGCCCATCACTGAAAGGGATCCCGCTTGCCCTCAGCTCTCCGCCATCGGGGCCAGGGGTATGCGCAGACGGAACACGCTCCCCTCGGGACCGGATGATTCCAGGTCAAGATCGCCACCCATCAGCCGCGCCAACTGTCGCGAGAGATACAGGCCAAGGCCCGTCCCCACCCGCCCGGCCCGATTGCGGCTGCCGGGGACGCGGCCAAAACGGGTGAAAATATACTCATGCCATTCCTCCGGGATGCCGGGGCCTTGATCGCGCACTCTGAGGATGGCGGAATCCCGATCATCCTCCCAGGTCACGGCAATGGTCCCGCCCTTGGGGGAGCTCTTGGCCGCGTTATCCAACAGGTTGGCCACCACTTGCGGCAACCGATCACGATCCCCGACCACGCGGAGGGTTGGCCCGTGGATGCTGATGTGCTGTCCCGGATAGACCGCCTCCATCCGGTCCACCGCGCGCTGAACCAGCGGCCCTACCTCCAGCAGTTCACGGGCAAGGTTCAGCGCGTTATTCTCCACCTGATTCAGTAACAGGAGATCCTCCACCATCCGCTGTTGGCGGGTGGCGGCGGTGACGATCCGGGCGACTTGCGCGCGCCGTTTCCCGTCGTCGGTGCGGTCCCAGCGGCTGAGCAGCAGCTCGGCGTAGCCCACCACGGCGGTGAGCGGCGTGCGCAATTCGTGGCTGACGGCGGCCAGGAAATCGCTGCGCGCCTGCGAGAGGCGCGCCGCCGCCTCGTGGGCCCGCTGGGCCTCGCGCAGGGCTCGCTCGCGGGCGGTCACATCCACGGCCACGCTCATCACGCCATTGATCTCCCCATGCCGGTCGCGGGTGGGCGCCCATTGCACCTCCAATTGCAGCTCGCCTACGCCCATGGTGGTGGCGCCGATATGCCCGGCGAGCGCTTGGTAGAAGGTCTCGATCATCGTGGGGTACCCCGCATACAACTCAAGCAGCGATTGGCCCACCAGTTCACCCGGCTTCCGCCCAAGGGCCTGCAAACCGGCGCCGGTATACAGGGTGAAGATGCCATGGCGATCCAGCGCCATCAGGATCACGGGCGCGTACTCCACCATGGTGCGTATCCGCTCCTCGCTGGCCCGGAGCGCTTCCTCGGCCAGTGCCTGGTCCGTGATGTCCCTGCCGACGCTGATCGTCCCGATCACCGCTTCCTGACTGTCCAGTACGGGACTGAAATGGAGGGCGTAGAGGGCACCCGCGATCTCGATTGAGTCGGAAACTTTTCCTCCATCAAGGGCGCGGCGCAGGCACTGGCCGACGCGGGGCACGCCGCGGAAGACCGTAAAGGCCGACTGGCCCACCAGTTCTCCCGCGACCAGACCGGCAGCGGCGAGGCCGGCCCCCTCGATGACGGTGAACACGCCCTGGGCATCGGTGATCGCGAGAACGAGCGGCGCCTGCCGCAAGACGGCGGAGAGCACCTCATCGGCCGCCGGCAACGGAAACTCGACGGGGCGCGTCTCGGATTCGCGAGGAACTTCTTCCATGGCCTCTTCCGGGAACGCTTTTGGATGCCGTACCCGCGTCGGCTAGGGGGCGGCGCCACGCGATACGCGATCAGCGTATCAGGCATGGTGGCGCTCGTCCATCCCGGCATCGATCAAGAAGTCCGGGATTCCGCGCTCTGTTGCGCAGGCCCTAAAGATTATCTTCACGCTGCCGAATACCCTGATACGACGAGAGCGCGCATGGTACCGGTCGTGAAGCGTGTCGTGTGGGTTGCCTGACGCGCCCCGCGTTTCCGCCGGATCCATCCTCGATCCGCCCTAACAGCCCCAGCCCGCTCGCCAAGCGCGAGCGGGCTGGGGCTGTTATTCGGGCCACCCAACCCTTCTCGTCCCGTATGGCGGCCAAAGTGCCGCCACACCTGGCCGATGCATACTATGATTGAGCTAGTTAGACTAGTCAGGAGAGCACCATGCCGCGTCAGATGGCAATTGCAAGAGGCCAAGGCTCGTTTCTCCCAGGTCGTGGAGGAAGCTCTGGCGGGAGAACCGCAAATCGTGACCCGCCGGGGACGCCGGGCCGTAGCAATTCTCCGCTATGAGGAATATGAGCGGCTGCTCGGTGGGGGAGCCAGCACCTGGGATATCTGGAAGACGGCGCCACGTCTCGACGAGGACGACCTGCCGCTCACGCGCGACATGGCTGGAGTGCGCCCCGTGGATCCCTCCTAACCCTCTCTATTCCGTCAGATAGGCCACCGTAGGGGCCGCCGCGAACATCCGCTGGGCCACGGGCGCGCCGATCACGGTCACCACCATGAGGTAGCCCAGGATGAGCCAGAGCAGGCTGACCCACCACCCTACAAGCAGAAAATAGATCGCGCGCATAGGGGTCGGATAGGGAGAGGTATGGAGAACTGGATGGGTCGTCCCGGCGGCGGACTGCCAGTCTCCCATGTGGAGGGTAAGCACATCGGGAGCGTGGTCCAGCATTCGGACCGCCAGCGCGCGGCCAAACACGCTGATCAAGGCTAGCCAGGCTACGATGACCCACAACAAGGTCAGGGCGATCCCCGCCACCGCGAACCAGACGGTACGGAGGGATACCGGCGCCCTCCGCATGGGGGGCGGCGGTACGTAGGGTGGCGGGCGGCGCGAGAGGTGGTCAAGCCGCGTTTGCAAGCGACGGGCGGCGGGCGGCAAGGCGGAGTGGCGCGCCAGGCGGTCGCTCAGCACCCCCGCCGCGTCCCGCAGCAGGGGCTCCAGGCGATCACCGGCCTCCCGCAAGGCGATCCGCGGATCGGCGGGCGCCTGGGGAACGGGCGCCCCTCCCACCGTGTTGGCCATTGGATCGTCCAGGTGCCCGGTGCCAATGGCGATCTGGCCCCCGCAGGCGGCGCATAGAGTTGCCCCCGGCCCGTTGGCGGAGCCGCAGTGTGGGCAGATGGCGGCTAACGGCGTGACCCGCATGGCGAATGGTTTCCCCCTCTACGATCAGCCTACTGAGACACGGGAATCCGCGCAAGGAAACCACTTTGCGTCTTGCCTTGGTGGGAGTCTTGCTGGCTCGGTAGCGTAGGATTAAACGCCGGGTCGCCTGGCGTTCTTTCAGGAGAGCGGCCGCCGAGGCCAGTCGGCCATGGGGAGGGTGGAAGCCACGACATGCATCCCCGCGTTCCGGAAGCGATCCAGGGCCGCCGTTGCCTGATCGGTGAAATCGGCCAGAAATCCGCCCTTCCCATCCGGGACCACCACGCTGGACATGCAGTCCTCAAGTATATACACCTTCCCCGCCAGGGATGGATCAACCGCCCTGATCTCGGTCAGCAAATCGTCGATCGTGCTCTTAACGCAGTGGCTGGCGGCCTGGCCGGCAATCACGATCACCTCGGCCCCGAGCAAGGTAGCGAGCAGGGCCGTGTTCTTCTGGGCCAGGGTGCCGCCGTCATGGCCGCGCACCACCTCGGGGCGCAGAATGCTGTAGTTCTCGGTCAGGACGTGACTGCCCTTCATCTCGATCCATGCCTGGGTCTGCCGGGCGAAGGCATGGAAGAGTTGAGCCTCCTGGACAATGCCGGCCAGCGCGTGCCCGTCGCTGCCCAGTAAGCAGTGATAGGGCCAGAGATAGAGTTCATACTTGCCCGCCCGTGCCAGCTCGTCGCAGTAGAATGCCGCCTGGGCCACCAGCCAGGGATAGTCGCCGCCGCATAGCCAATCGGCGATGGCGGGATTGGGCTGGAGCGCGCCGGAGCGAATCCGCTCCGCGCTGACGACGGTATGCGGGGAGGGTGGGGCGCCGGAGGAATCGACCCAGAACGAGGGGAAGAAAATCTGCGTCGCCATATGGGTATCCAGGGTGGTAGTGATCGCGGTGATCGTCCCCAGGTTGTGGTAGATGAACTCCGCCAATCGGTGGTTATCATCCATGGCACCGGTACCGGAACGGCCTCCTACGTAGAGGCTGCCCGCCGGGAAACAGAAGTCCTTCTGCGCATCAATCACCAGCAGGTGGACCTTCTCGGTAGCGGCGGCGGCCGGCGCGATCCCGTGCCGGCGGCGCCACTCGGCGGCGCTGCCCAGGAGGGCCTGGGGATTGGGGCGGTAGTTCCAGCGGTGGGCATTGGCCTGCTCGAAGAACTCCGGCAGCGGCAGGGGTTCCGTATCGGCGGGCATCATCGCGCCCTCCTTTCTCCTGGTGCATAATCAGGCGACCCGGTTTGTTTTGATGTAGGGGCACCCCTCGTGGGTGCCCTTGGCGACCGGCACCAGGGCACCCACGAGGGGTGCCCCTACAGGCCAACGCCACCTATGCGATCTGAAACGGGACAAGTCCGCCGCCGAAGCGGGCGGCATCGCGATTCGCGCCTGCCTCCATGATACGCGGTAGGGTTGGATCGAGTGTCAAGGATTGAACAGGTATTCCGTATCATCCGGCATACCGAGCAGCCAACTTCTAGATGATAATACGTTTATCAGCGTCACCGCCCCTCGTGGGCGCTCCAACAGGCGGGGCATACACACACTGCTTTGTCCGCAGTCCGTCTGGTGGGAACGGCGAAAGCGTGTTCCTGCTCGTGACCAGCCCCGGCGACTAGCGCCCACAAGGCTTGCGTTTCGTTTCATCCCGGACGCGCTCCCACCGACCGAGCGTACATACCTTTGAACCTTAGGGTCGCGGGTTCGATTCCCGTCGAGAGCACAGTGCTCCCGTAGCTCAGCCTGGTAGAGCATAAGGCTGGTTGCAACCGCTCGATCGACTCGCGCGTCCGGATCCCACTTGTTTTCCCGGAAAGGAGAAGCCGCCATGTCCATGACCGCCCAGATCCTTGAGCAGCCCATGCTGCACCTGCGCCTCAACGGCCATAGCGCCGAGTTGCCGCTCCGCGCCTTGCGCCTGACCATGGCCGCCTCCGACGAACAGATCAAGCAGGCGGTGGCTTGCCACTTCGAGTGCCCGGTCGCCGCGCTTGACCAGCATGTGGTGATCCGGCACCAGGCAACAATCGTGGTCCGCCCCGAGGCGATCTACGGCTAACGCGCCGGGCGCGCTCCCACCACGCGAGCATACAGACACCCTGCGGGTTCGAGTCCCGCCACGCCCATTCGGGGGCGTGCGGCCTATTTGGTAGAGGCCCCCGGCCGGTCACGGCCGGCGGATGTTCGCGGCCCGCGTAACTCGCGCGCCCAGTGCTGGATTCATCGGCGTCCCGTACTCTCACCGACCGAGCATACACACTGGTACGCACGCCTCAACCGCGTGCATGTTGGTTCGAATCCAACTCATCGCACTCCCTCCCCGGAGGGAACGCATGCTCGCTCGACTTGTACGGGACGCATCCCTACCCCAGCCCATCCTTGAGCCAGACTCGCACGGCGGCGCATCCACCGTGCTCCTATCAGGCGGAGGGAAACAACCATGATGAACGTACAGCGGACGCCCGAGCGCGACACTCGTGTCTCGATCCTCAATTCCTTCCTTTCCACCCCACACCGGAAACTGGAGACTCTGGCCCGTTTGCACGCCGATGCCCTGGAGCTGGATCCTCTGTTCTATGGCCACCTGGCTCTCTGGTACTTCGAGCACGGTGAGGTGCGCGACCATCGGACCCTGTTCGCGGCCCACCTGATCACCAGCGATCACCCGGAGTTCCGCGAGGCTGCCTGGGTGCTCCTGCAGAAGATGGCCCCATACGAGGTGGCGCGCGTACTCGACCACGCCAAGCGGGTGATCGGGAAGGCTCCGCGGATCCTCAAGAGCGCGGTGGCTTCGTATCTCCGCGAGCGTGAGCGGAATCCCAGGGCGTTCGACGGAGCGGCGCTGCGGGCCCGGAAGGATCTCAAGCACCTGTACGCCAGCCTCCGTCTGGCGCCGGGCGCGCGGGCCCAGGCCATCCTCTTCGACGACCGCCCGCCCGAGGATAGCCAGGCGGCGCTCCTCAAGCGGCTAGCGCGCGCGGAAAGCGGGGAGGAGCAGGCGGCGATCGTCCTGGACGGCGGCATACCCTATCCGATCGCTATCGGCGCCGTGCATAGCGTCACCCCGGCGCTGCTGGTGGCGCTCATCGAATCCATGTCACCGCAGGAAGCAATCAACAACCTTGGCGCCCTCAAGCGGCGGGGCGCCATGGACCATCCGGAGGTGAAGGCGCTGCTCAATGCCAAGCTGAAGGCGGCAACCGGCGACCGCCGGGTCTCCACCATGAAGACCAAGCGGGCGATCGCCGCCGCCAACCTGGATGAGGAGACGATCGGTATCCTTACCCAGGTGACTGATGCTCGCGTGTCGGCCAAGGCGGAGATCCGTCGCCCAACCGCCCTCTTCGTGGACAAGAGCGGCTCCATGAGCGCCGCTATTGAGGTTGCCAGGGAACTGTCGGCCCTGATCAGCGCCGTGGTCAGCGCGGACTTCCACGTCTATGCCTTCGATACCGATGCCTTCGTCGTGGATCCGGGCGTACGCGCGGGAACCCGTCCAACCCACGGCGACTGGGAGCGGGCCTTCAAGCTGATCAAGGCCGACGGGGGAACCAGCATCGGCGCTCCGCTGGCCAAGATGACCCGCGATAGCGTCTATGTGGAGCAAATCGTCGTGGTCACCGACGAAGGCGAGAACACATCGCCATTCTTCCGCGACGCCTTCGCGGAATATGCCGAGCGGTTGGGAGCCAGCCCCCAGGTGATCGTGGTGACCGTACAGGGCGCGTACCCACACTTTACTCGTGGGCTCCATGATCGGGGAATCGTGGTCCGGCGGTATGAGTTCAGCGGTGACTACTACAGCCTGCCCAATCTGTTGCCGCTACTGGCCCTGCCGTCCCAGGCCGAGTTGGTGGACGCGATCATGAGCCTCCCGCTTCCTCGTCGGCCGGAGCGGGTGGCATAGTGCTGACCTCCGCCCGGTGCGTTTGATCCCCCCGACTGAGGTCGGGGGCGGCGTTGCAACAAACGAAGCCGACTGAAAAAGCATCTCCAGGGTGGGGCAAGATTGCCCCACCCTGGAGCGGCGACGGTTCACGACCGAGAAAGGAGGGCGCTCATAGTGAGCCAGGATGCACGATCCCTGGTGGCACGCCTCAACCGTCAGGCGGCAACCTTGCGGGAGCGAGTGATCCTGGCGCCGCTGGCGGGCGACGGTCGCATCCGTATTCGTCTTGACGGCCTGATCCATCAGTTTCGCGTCCGAGAGCGGTTTAGCGGCTGGGGCCATTTCCGTCCGGTAAGCGAGCGCGAGGCGATTCTGGCCGATCGGGCGCAGCCCTGGGAACGGGCGGCCTACCTGGAGTTGTTCCCGCTGTTGCGAGTCATCCTCCTCTGGCCGCGCGCTGGGTCGGGCGGCGCCTGGTGGGCTCTTCCCTTCAACCAGAGTGATGCCCGCCAGCGCTTTAACCTGAGCGATGATCCGCTGCCTGTCTGGCTTTGCGATCCAACCGGCGGCGCCGATCGCTTCGAGCAGGCGCTCGTCCGCGTGGACGGGCGCACCCTCTGGTATGATGGGCCGGATCCGCTGGCCGACCCCAGGCACGCCGAGTGGCTGCGCGAGGCCTCGCGGGCAGCGGAGATCCCGGATCGCTTCCCGACCGGAATGCCTGGCTCCGCCCGCCTGGCCCTCCTCCACCATACGGCGCGGGTCGCCGCGGAAGCCGCGCGAGCACAGGGAATGCTGGAGTGGTCCCAGAATCAGTCCTGGCGCCGAAGGAAGCTTGGCCCCATGGATGCGGGATTCGACGACAATCGTGGGCTGGAGGAGCGGCTGCGGCGGGCGCTGGCCAAAGCCGATGCCGTCCTGCATGGCTTTAGCGAAGCGCCCGGCCGTCTCGGTGAGCCGGGGGAACTGGTGGTGGAGTGGAGCGAGCGCGGCGGGCACTCCCGCTATCGCTCCGTGCTCGACCGCCGGCTCACCGTGGTCTCCAGCGGCATCTGTCTGAGCGGGCGCGATCACGATTTCGACCTGACTAGCTTGGTGAGCGTGATCGCGGATCGATGAGCGGCGTGAGGGGAACCGTAGCGTCCGAGGAGGGATCATGAAAGAAACAGGGAACCCGACTACCTTGCTCCCTAACCCGCGGCGCCCGGCGGTAGCTGGGGCCTCGGCGGACTTGCCGATCACCATCTGTGGGGCGGGCGCGTTGGGCGGCAATCTGATCGAGACCCTGGCTCGGATGGGCTGTACCCGGTTGACCGTGATCGATCGGGATCGGGTGGAAGCGCGAAACCTGTCCACCCAGCCCTACAGTCGAGGTGAGGTGGGTGCCCCGAAGGCGCGCACCCTGGGCGCCACTCTCTATCGAGCCGTCCAGGCGCGGATCACGACGGTAGTCGAGGAGCTTGGGGAACGAAACGCGGGCACCCTGCTCGCGGGCAGCGCACTGGTGGTGGATGCTTTCGACAATACCGCCGCGCGGGCAGCGGTGAGCGCGACTGCGCTTCGGCTTTCAGTGCCCTGCTTGCACGTAGGCTTCAGTCCCGATGGTCTCTATGGCAGCGGAGTCTGGGAGCCGGGGTATCGCGTACCCCGCGAACATCCCGGCGATCCGTGCGACCAACCGCTGACCCGGCCGTTCGCCCTGGTCTTGAGCGCCCTGACGGCTCGTGCCGTGATGATGGCCCTGCACGACGGCATTCGGGAGAATTTCGAGATCACCTGGGCCGACCTTCGGGTAAGCCGCGAGAGCGTGTAATCTCGCCAGCAACCTCTGGCCGCCAGTCCTAAACCAAAGCCAGGGTAAGATACACAGGAATGTGCGTACACTTGTAGGGGCGCGGGTCTCCAGACCCGCCATCGTGACCAGTCGCCGGCCTCCTCCACGCTACCCGTATGGCGATCCGTTACCGCGCCAAGCTGGTCTGGAGACCCGCGCCCCTAACAAGCCTCTCCAGCCTCCGGCGGCGAGTTCGTGGATCCCACCGTAGCTTTGGTTTACCCAGCGATGGTAACTCGCCAACGATCAAAGACGTTCCACTGGGCGGGAGTCATGGTCCAGAGGGCGAAAATGGCCACGCGGGCGTGGTTTGGCCCTGCTTGACGTACTCCCGCCAGAGCGGTACTCAAGTTCTCCACTCGGTCATCGAACCCCGCTGTCCGACCGGAAAAGGCGGGGATGCCGAGGCTGAGGGAGATATTCGGCAGCGCCTGGGTGAGATCGCGCGCCTGTTCGGCCACGAAGGCCGTATAGGCCGCTGGGTCGCGGAGGCTCGTGTCGTAGAGCATGGGATCCACCTCGTTCACCAGCGCCGCCACGCGCTCGTAGTAGGCGGCGGACCACGGGGTGAGCGGAATCCGTAGGTGGGGGAGCGCGGGGAGCCCGCCGGCGGGCAGCAGGGCCGGGCTCGCCGCGGCCAGCCACCGCTTGGGTCCGATGGCAACGCGGGTACGGCGCAGCAGATCCAGGAACGCCGCGTCGCCGTCCGCCACCGGTTCCAGATCATACTGCACTCCGTCGAAGCCTTCGGAGGTAAACCGCGCCGCCGTGCGGACCAACGCCACCCGTTCCGTCTCGCCCTGGAGATTGAACAAGCCGCCCCATGTGGGCAGCACCTGGCCAATCCAGGCCAGGATGCGGACGCCGGGGCAGATAGCGTGGAAGCGGTTGACGAAGCGGCCCGCGTCGGGGGCGCGTTCCTCAGCGATCCGGCCCGCTCCATCGAGCGGCCCCACGTGGGCGTAGATCTCGCCCAGGCCGTGGACCCGCACGAGGGCGCAGAGCCCGGCGAGGGCCGCCGGAGCCGGTGGGCCCGCTACCCAGGAGTGGCCAATCCAGACCGCGTTGGCCGGCGGCAGCCCGTTGCCATGGGTATCCCGTGGCCGAAGGGCCAGCACCACCCCGGCCATCAGGAGAGAGGACAGCATAGTGGCAAGAATGATATGGCGCGACAGGCGCATGCTTCCGGCCCTTTCCAGCGTCGTATTAACAGGAACGCGCGAATGGGCCGGTAGGTTACAGGCGCCGTGGCTAACTTTCGCTGGCGGGCGGTCCCAGGGCCAGCCCCGACGACACGGAGGTCCAGCGGGCGCCATCAAGCCGCCAGATTCCGGTCAAAGTCACGAGGTAGATCTGGTCCGACTGGCTCAGTGGGATGGCCAGCACTTGCACCACGGTGTCGGCGGCCGCAGGCAGGCTCATTGGGAGGCGGCGCCAGGCATGGCCGAGCGGGGCGGTCCAGATGTGATTCTGATAGAGGACGTACCGGGCGCGGGTGGTTTGGGCCCACTGGGCGGGCGGAGCGCAGCCGGGAGCGGGACGGGTGCCGCAGACCACCGGGCTCCAGTGGTAGCCGCCATCGAGGGATACATAGCGGGCGACCGGAGAATCAGGGGTGACGGCGGCGGGATTGACCAGATCGAGCAGCAGGGCGCGCGATATGGGATTCCCGGTCAGGATCGCCTGCAAGCCGGGAGCCATGGGGGCGTTCGGCAAAAGGCCGAGGGGACGCCAGTGGCCGCCCCCATCGTCACTCGCCAGGCCCGGTGGCTGCCCCAGCGTATACAAGGGCGGCGCCACGGCAAGCATGGGATCGAGCAAGGCGGCGCTGCCCACGGTGAGGAGATGGGGGATGATCACCGAGCGCCAGGTAGCGCCTCCATCGTCCGAACGGAGGAGCGCGCCGCCGTTCCCATTCTCGGCCAGGGCGGTCAGCGTCCCGTCCCGCCCCACCAGTAGGGTGCTGATCGCCACGTTGGGCACGTCATGTCGGCCCTGGGGACTGATCCGGTTCCACTGTCCATCGATCCCCGGACTGGCATCGCGGTACAGGTTCCCCGCCAGGTAGAGGGGGAATTGCAAGCGCTGGGTAAGCAGATAGAGGCCGCCTGCCTGGTCGGCGGTGATCGTTTGCGGAGCCTCCGCTCCGTTGCTGAAGACGGTGGTCCAGGTGATCCCAGCGTCGTCGCTCCGCCACAACGCCTCGCAGCCCGGCTCATTGCCCTGAGCCAGGTTCGGCGCGATCGGTGGGCGGGTGATCGCGAACAGATGCGTGCCGCCGGAAGAGTCGGGAACCGACAGGGCCTGCCCGATCACCGCGCCCTCCTGGCAGGGCGGCGCGGCCTGGGTGGGCGGGCTGGGCCAGAGCATGGAGGCAAGCAGCGCGACGGCGAATAGGGCGCAGACCGCCAGGACGATCCCCGCACGCTGATGCTGAGTAAGCGGTCCCTGAGAGTGGAACCAGAGGGCTCCTCGCTGGGGTTGAGGTGCCGCGCTTCCGGATGCCTCGGGTGGGCGTGTGAGATCACCGGGCTCCCCCGAGGATTGGGAGTGTGGTTCGCGTTCTTCCACCGTGCCGGCAATCCTCCCGATGCGCTGATCCACCCCGTACGTACTGTACCCAATTCGCGATGGCTGATCCGTTACCACTCGCCAGAGTACGATACCGGCCGGGGTCGGCTAGTTCCTCTCTGCTTGACCAACCCATCGTTGGACCAGATGATCCCAGCGGCTTTCCAGAGTTTCCGCAGTCAATTCATAGTCCGGTAGGGGATCGAAGAAGGTGTCACCGGCGGGAGCGATAACAAAGCAGAGTGGCCACTCACTGTCGCAAGTTGACGCCCGCACATCCAGTTATCGGAGATATTTCTTACTGACCAAAGCCATACCATACTGGTGCGCGGAGGCGATGGCGCAGCTCAAGGAACGCAGGTTAACGAGCCTGCTCACGTCTATGAACCTCGGCCGGAGGCCCACGGCCTGCAAAGTATCACACGCATAGCGGCTTCGTCCCCCTCCCTGCTACCCTGTACGTGGCCGCGCCTCGCGTGCGCATACCCATACCTATCGATAAAGGATTCACACCCGTGAACACTGAACCCATCGCCCTCGTGGCGGATCGCTGGCCGGACGGTATGCCAGCCAGCGCCTCTGACCTGGAGACCCTGGTCACCCTGTCGCGCGCCCTGGGCGCCGACCCACAATTGGTGCTCTGGGGCGGCGGCAACACCTCCCTCAAGACCAGCGAGATCGATTACCGGGGCCGCCAGGTGCCCGTACTGCGGATCAAGGGCAGCGGCTCCGACCTTAAGACCAGCACGGTTCGCGACTACCCCGGCGTGCGCCTGGACGACGTCCTCCCCCTCTTCGATCTCGACCAGATGAGCGACGAGGCGATGACTGACTACCTGGCCCATGCCCTCCTGGACCCCGCCTCGCCCCGGCCCTCGATCGAGACCCTCCTGCACGGCTTCATCCCCGCCCGCTGCGTGGTGCATAGCCACGCCGATGCCATTCTGGCCCTGACCAATAACGACCGCGCCGATTCTCTGCTGGCCGAGGTGTTCGGCCAGGAAGTCATCCTCATCCCCTACCGGCTTCCTGGTTTCGCCCTGGCCAAAGAGGTGGGGCTCGCGGTGCGCGATACACCCGCTGCGCGCGCGATCATCTTGCTGAATCACGGGTTGATTACCTGGGATGGCGATCCGCGCGCCGCTTACAAACTGCACATCGATTTGATCAATCGGGCCGCCGCCTACGTGGCTCGCCACGCCGCGTCCGGGCCGGCCCTGGGGGCGCCCGCGCGGAACATTCCCGCGCCCGAGGTTCGGCGGACCATCGCCGCCCAGATCGGGCCGTTGCTCCGCGGCCTGCTGGGCGGCGAGCGGCGGGTGCTCACTCGCTTCGATGACCGTGAGGACGTGCTCCTCCTGGTAGGCGCCGCTGGGGCCCGTGATCTGATCACCCGCGGCGCGGCCACGCCTGATCATATCCTGCACATCAAGCGCGCGCCCGCCTGGATCGATCCGGCGGACCCACATGACCCCGTGTCGGTGGTGGCGGCGGTGCGCGAGGGGATCGCCCGCTACCAGGACGACTATCGCGCCTATCACGCCGCCCATCAATCCGGTCAGGCCCTCCTCCCCCCTATCCCACGAGTGGCTTTGGTGGCGGGCGTGGGGATGTTCTGCATCGGCAAGGACAGCAAGGCTCTCGACATTGCCCAGGATGTCTATCACCGTACCATCGCCATCCTGGAAGGCGCCGAGGCTATCGGCCGCTACCGCTCACTCTCCCTGACCCATGCCTTCGAGGCGGAATACTGGCCTCTCGAACTCTACAAGCTGACCCTGGCCCCGCCCGAACGGGAGTTGAGTCGCAGGGTGGCCCTGATCACCGGAGCCGCCGGAGCCATTGGGGCCGGGATCGCCCGCCGCTTCGCCGCCGCCGGCGCTCATGTGGTCTGCGCCGACCTCAACCTGGCCGGGGTTCAGGCGCTGGTGGCCGAGATCGATGCCGCCCATCCTGGCAACCGAGGTCAGGCGCTGGCGATGGATGTGACCAACCAGGACTCGGTGCGCGCCGCCTTCCATGAGATGCTGCTGGCCTTTGGTGGGGTGGACATCGTGGTCCCCAATGCCGGGATCGCCCATGGGGCGCCGCTGGATGACCTCAGCCTGGAGGACTGGGAGCGCAGCTTCGCGATCAACACCACCGGCCATTTCCTGGTGGCGAGCGAGGGCCTGCGGATCATGAAGCAGCAGGGGACCGGCGGCAGCTTCGTCTTCATCGCCACCAAGAACGTGACTGCTCCCGGCAAGGATTTTGGCGCCTATAGTGCCTCCAAGGCCGCCCAGGCGCAGCTTGCCCGCGTGCTGGCTCTGGAAGGAGGGGCGTTCGGTATCCGATCCAACATGCTCAATCCCGATGCCATCTTCGCCAACTCCGGTCTCTGGTCACCCGAGGTGCGCGCGGATCGGGCGAAATCCTATGGGATCGCCCCTGGAGATCTGGAGGAGTTCTATCGGAAACGGAACATCCTGCGCGCCAACGTGACCGCCGAGGACGTGGCGGAGGCGGCACTCTTCTATGCCTCCGATCGCTCGGCCAAGACCACCGGCAGCATGCTCCCGGTCGATGGCGGCTTGCGGGAGGCGTTCCCCCGGTGAGGCGCCCTGGGTGGTATGTTGAATCCGCGATGCGGAACGGGAAAGTTCTGATCAAGAGGGGGAGGGAAGAGGATGGCGCACGGGCCGAACGGGGCGAATAGGGCGGGATCGGGCACGCCCTACGATCTGGTGATCGTGGGTGGTGGGATCATTGGCCTCGGCGCCGCCCGCGATGCCGCCCTCCGAGGGCTCCGCGTGGCCCTGGTGGAGAAAGAGGATTTCGGGTGGGGGACCAGTAACCGGGCCACCCGCCTGGCCCATGGGGGACTGCGGTACCTGGAGCAATACGACTTTGGCCTGGTCCGCGAGGATCTCCGCGAACGGGAGCGCCTGCTCCGTAACGCTCCCCATCTGGTCCAGCCGCTCCCCTTCCTGATGCCCTTCTACCGGGCCGGCCAGTTCCACCGGCTCAAGCTGCGGGCCGGAATGGTTCTCTACGATCTGCTCTCCTTCGACAAGACCCTCCCCAACCATCGCCATCTGAACGGACGGGAGACAAGGAGTCTGGAGCCGGGCTTGCGCAAGGGTGGCCTGCAGGGTTCTTTTCTCTATTACGATGGGCAGATTACCTTCACCGAGCGGCTCAACGTGGAGAACGCGATCGCCGCCCAGGAGGCAGGGGCCACGCTCCACAACCATACGCGGGCGGTAGGCTTGATCCGCGCGGGCCGCGCCGTCCGCGGGGTAGTGGCCGAGGATACTCTTACCGGCGCCCGCCTGGAGTTACCCGCGCGCCTGGTTCTTAACGCCGCCGGCCCCTGGCTGGACGATATCGGCGCCCTGGCCGGGCGGCAGGGCACCCTCTCGCGGCGGACCAAGGGCGTGCATCTGGTCATGCCGCGGGTGAGCGAGCACGCGATAGTGCTCTTCGCCCAGAGCGATGGGCGCCTATTCTTCATCGTGCCCTGGAACGGCTATTCCCTGGTGGGAACCACCGATACCGACTACACGGGCGACCTCGATCGCATCACGGCGGACCAGGATGATGTCCGCTACCTGCTCTCCGAGGCGCGGCACTTCTTTCCCCGCGCGCCCTGGGATCCGATCCATTTCACCTGGGCCGGAGTGCGCTCCTTGATGCACATCGAGGGCATCCCGGAGTCCGACGTCACCCGAAAACACCTGCTCTACGACCACCAGCGCCGCGATGGGATCCCTGGCCTGCTCAGTATCATCGGCGGCAAGCTCACCGCCTACCGCTGGGTGGCCGAGGACGCGGTGGACGCCGCTTGCCGCATTCTGGGGATCAAGGCCAAAAGTATCACCGCAAGCCTTCCCTTGCCGGGCGGGATGATCACCAACCTTGACCGGTACGTGGCCGCGAACAGCGAGGGACAGGCTCGTCGCCTGGGAATCGAGCAAGCCCTGATTCGGCACCTAATCCACACCTATGGCTCTCGCTACGCCCATGTTCTGACCATCGCCGAGCACGACCGTTCGCTGCTGGCCCCGGTCAGTCCGTACCATCCCGACATCCTGGCCCAGGCGGTCTACGCCGTCCAGCGCGAGGGAGCGCGCACCCTGAGCGACGTGCTGCTCCGCCGCCTCACGGTAGGGATGTCCGCCACGCGCGGGCGCGAGGGGGCCGAACGGGTGGCGGCGCTGGTCGGACCCCTGCTGGAGTGGGACCAGGAGCGCACGCGCGCGGAACTCATGGCGCTGGACGAGCAGTTGGCGCTGGGCGCGCCGCCGGCGGGGCGTGAGGCGGAGCCGGGAGCGCCCCCTTTCTCCTATCTCCGAACCTGATTCTGGACGTATCTCAACCCTTGATCAAAATGGACCAGCAGTTTGCAAGGGAGCGTGATAATTCCTTTATCTCACGATCAAACTTCGGACTATGCCTCCCAGCTTTCTACCAACAAGTATACTTTCTAAATGGCTCACCCCCAGTGAAGCAAAGGCCCCGCGCCGGTTCCGGCGCGGGGCCTTTGCTTGGTTTCCCGAGACGTTACTTGGGGGTGTTATCGTTCGGGGCGGCCTTGGTCAGGGTATTGGCCGAGGAGGCGAGCAACTGGGTGACATCGTGGGGGACGAACACGATATGCCCCTCGCGATTGCTGAGGCCCCAGAAGGTGAGAACCATCCCCGGCCGTACATCGGCCATGGTACCCGGCTTGCCGCCAGTCAAGGTCACTACCGTGGTCGCGGTGGTGTCCACGGTGGCGATGTTCCCGCGCCGGATGGCGGCGTTGGCGCCTTCGTTGGCGGTAACCCGAACCACCATCTGAGTCAGGTCACGGCCGACGGAGAGCACGCGCCCGTTAATCTGAGTAAAGGCAACCTGAATGCTGTTGTCCTTGATCGCGGTAGCCACGATGATCGGAGCGGCGCCGGCAACCGTGGTTGTCGTGGTGGCGGGCGTGGTAGCGGCAACCACCGGGGTGGCGGCAGTGATTTGCACATGGTCCCCAGCGCTCAGTTCACTCGGATCGGATTTGCCGTTGAACCGGCGCACCAGTGTGGTGGTGGAGCTGATCGCTACCGTGAATTCCGGCGACTTCGGGCCACGCTCTACTACCATGGTCGTGGGGGCCGAGGCGCCGGCCACCGAAACTACTACCCAGTCATGGCTGTTAGGAGGGAGGGCGTGTCCGTGGTTCCGAACGGCTCGGCCGTGATTGCCGGCCGCGTGGCCGGCGAGCGGCATGCCGAGCCCGGCAACTAACACTCCAGCCATCCCGGCAACCGTTACGATGCGACCGATCCGTGAGATTCCCATACCAAGCGACATTGTTCTTTCTCCCAACCTGCGTGTTTCCCTATGTTTTCTCTTCCGGCGCCGGCTGCCGGGGAGCATGTCCGCTGCTCTGTAGGAAGCATAGGATCAGAGTATTAGCGCCCTATCAACGGCGAGTAAACAATCTGTCGCGGAATGTAAATGATCTGTAACCGGATGCTGGGGATTCACGCGCCGCAAGAGAACTTGGGATTACGCGCTCTCATCGATCAAGCCTTGCCCATGTCTGCAAGACAGGAGAACTTGGCCGCATGAGCGGAGCATTCGCCTACTCAGAACCCCCCACACTCGCTCCGTGGGCGGAAATCGTCTCCGGCCGCGGATCTATGACGGTTGAGGGCCGGACTTTGGCAGCAACGTTCTCGCGGGCACGGTACTCATTCCATACCTCGTCATGGCATGGGCGGTCCCATTCTTGGCGGATGACCACGGAACATCTTGTCTGCCTGGGCTTCATGGGCTAAGCCCAGGGCTCATCCCGGAACCTGGTGGCGCGGTAGCATGGGTGATCTGCTGCCAGGGGTGATTTGACGAACGGGCAATCCGAGTACGTCAAGCCGGCTTAATGCCGAGCAAGCCAGGGGGCTGAGATTCCCCCAAAAACTGGTCCACGTACAATGAGAGTCTCTTCCGGCCAGGATACCCAGGCGCCGGTCAACGGCACAAAGTCATCTGGCAGTCAACCAACAACAACAACCCTTTCTTTCTCGTCCTTGCTTGCTCCTCGGGTTGCCGCGGCCATCGCGGCCGGCGTCTGGTAGCCGAGCGCACTATGCGGCCGGTCCTCATTGTAGTGCCGCCGCCAGCGCTCGATCACCACCTGGGCATGGCGCTCGTGCCAGAAGACCTCCTCGTTCAAGCATTCGTCGCGCAGCTTGCCGTTAAAGCTCTCCACGAAGCCATTCTCCCAGGGATGGCCCGGCGCGATAGGCACGGTGCTGCTGCCCTGGCGGGCCAGCCAGGTCGCCAGATGCGCCGCGATGAACTCCCCGCCGTTGTCACTGCGCAGGGAGGCCGGTGCCCCATGGGCCCGGAAGAGCGCTGCCAGACTCTCCAGCACCGCCCGACTGTCCAGACGCCGCGCCACCCGAATCAGGTGGCATTCTCGGGTGTATTCGTCGAGCACCACCAGCAACTTGAGCAGTTGGCCCCGCTCGGTGCGGTCGAAGAGAAAGTCGTCGGTCCACACCGCATTCCGTCGCGTGGCCGTGGTCGGCCGATCCGCCGCAGGCGTGCCGCGTCGCCGCTTGGGCCGTCGGCGGGGCAAGCTGAGTTGCTGCTCACGCCAGATAGCCCAGACCCGCTTGTGATTGACCAGCGCGCCCTCCCGCCGCAAGAGCGCGCCGATCCGCCGATAGCCATACCGCCGATACCGGCCGGCTAAGGCCAGCACCGTGGCCGTCAGCTGCCGCCGTGCCGCCTCCCCCTGGCGCTGATAGCGATAGCTCGACCGCTCCAGCCCCACCACCCGACACGCCGCCCGCTCCGAGAGCCCCTGCCCCCGCAGCTCGTCCACCAGCACCCGCGCCGCCTTCACGCGAGCCCCCTTTTGAGCAGGACCGCTTTGAGCGCTTCATTCGCCAGCAACTGCTCCGCCACCAAGCGCTTGAGCCGCTCATTCTCCCCTTCCACCTGTCGCAGCCGCTGCACCTGCGGCGTCTGCAGCCCGCCGTACCGCTGCTGCCAGCGGTAATAGGTCTGCTCCGAGATCCCATACTTCCGGTAGACCTCGGCCTTGGCCGGCGTCGCCTCCGCCTCGTGCAAGATGACGATGATCTGCTCTTCGCTGTATCGCTTCTTCATGTCCGCTCCTTCCGTGGAAGCCTCGGACTCTCATTCTAGCTGGTACAGTTTTCGGGGGGCAGGTCAACCGGTCGCTGCCCCATGCAACGGAGCCATGAGATGGGTCTACCGGCTGCTTCCGTCTATCATGATGGCTGGCGAAGGTAGCCACGCCCTAGCATCATGCGACCTCGTTTTCAAGAGGGATGAGTGCGGTAGCCAGTACAGGTGCACCATCTCGGGGGAAACCATGTTGCTCACCAGCCATTCGCATGGTAACAGAGGAGCCCATCATCGATGAGCAGGTTGCCTGGCCTCGAAGCCCGACCCGATGGACTTCTCGTCTGGCACAGGGTTTCTCCGGGCGCGCTATTGGAGAAATTGCCCTCCGCCTACGAGCAGCAGCGCACTGAGATGGAACTGCCGGGGTGCGAGGCAGGCTGTGCCTCGTGAGGGGGCGGGACGACGCTGGCTGAGGTCTTCGAGCGGCGCAGCGCAGTCCGGGCAACAGCCGCCATTGCCTCCAGGTAGCCAACCCATAATCACGCTTATGAACAGTCTCCCCGGTTCCCGGCGATCCTCGTCCAGCAGAGGGATCCAGCCGATCCGGTTGCGAACACGGTGAACTGCACTCGCGTTATACCCCAAGGTTACCGGCTTCGGTTCCCGTCTGTGGTCGCTCATTCGCAGGTAGCTGCACCAGTCCTGGAAGCATCTCCTGTCCCTCCAGAACCGGTCTTGCCCCAGGCCCGAGCGCACCGCGGTTCCCTCGCCGCCGAGAGACGCCGGTAGACCGCCGTGAATCCAGGGCAGCCATGAAAGAGCGCCCGGCCTCCATCTCAGCACGCATGCAGCACGAGAGGTCTTCCGCCGCTTGGGCGAACAGCGGAGTGCCGATCTCCGCCCTTTCCAAGATCGTGCGCGCCACGAACGTCCTGGCGATGGCTGCGCGGTAGGAGTCCCGCAGGTTGCGCGTGGAGTTGCTCATACCACCTTCCTCCAGGAACCCGTATGCCCCCTCGGCCCGGTGCGGGCGTGGCTTGCCTCGCTGCTTCCTGGCTACCTGCCCTCGCGCCTGCGGCCCTCCAGGCGGGCCTGCTATGTCGCCACACGTCGCGCCACCCCGGCACAAGCCCATGCCCCGCGAGCGTGGCTGCCCGCCATCCACCGAACAAACCGCTCGCGTGGTGCCGTGTTCACGTTCGCGCAAAACGGCCCTATCTCGCGGTCCGCATGGTCGCCCCCTCCTGCACGACCCGCCGCACCTCAGCCGCGACATCACGAGGCGCGCAGCACAGATACGAGCCTGGCTCCGCGGCAATGGCGGCGATCGGTCCGGTGCAAGCGTCGGCAGCCACCACCGGACCGATCGGCTCTCGCGCCACCATGTTCCTGCGCTATGCGCCGTCCTCTTGCCCCCTCAGACGAGATGATTTCTGAGCGACCATGCAGACCGACTCCAACTGGATTCGCTGACCATTCATCTCCAGTGTGGGATCCGTCTTTGAAACAGTTCGTAACAGCACAAACCCATTGCGTTCGAGCAGTGCCTTCCACTCTTTCTGGGTATGCAGGTGGAATCCATATCGCACAAAGGGGGCGTGCATCATGGATTCCTTGGTTCTAAATCCGGCATAGAACGTGCCTGCCGGGCCCAGAACGCGCCATACTTCACGAAGATGCTCGTCCGGATTGTCCCAGAAGTAGATGACCATATTGCAGAACGCCATATCGAATGCTTCGTCATCGAACGGCAGGTTGCCGCTAT
>Ga0134126_10003035_pt1 | contig 21070 bp, 17 predicted proteins | sample KB31752_FD_96881 | JGI IMG/M metagenome (GOLD analysis project Ga0134126, IMG submission 96881) | Terrestrial soil microbial communities with excess Nitrogen fertilizer from Kellogg Biological Station, Michigan, USA - KB3-175-2 | ecosystem: Environmental > Terrestrial > Soil > Unclassified ... | reverse complement strand
TTATACACGGGCACAAGGAAGAAGGCGCTGTAGTCCGCGCCGCGAGCATTGCCTTTCGCTTCGATTTCCCAATACATGGGCGGGTGATTGATCAGCGCCGTCGGCGGCTGATCCGCGGGCAAGCGAAATTCGGCGGGCACATCGCCGCCGGCGAGGCCGGTGAGGTGGTCGCGATCGAAAGTGAGCGCGTCCTTGTAACGCTCGTAGCAGACCACGCTCGTGGTGCGATCCCTGCCGGCGCCCGTGGTGACGTATTGTTCCTCGACGCAGCGCAGGGTGAGCGTCAGCGCGTCCAGCGCGGCGACGTGGCGCGGTGCGCGCAGCCGGACGTTCAGCGTTCCACCAAGAAAAAAAGGAAACGCTTCGTAGCTGAGATAGCTATTGCCGTAACGCAGAAGGTCCAAAAGCATCGCCGCCCAGCGGTACCAGAAAATCAGGCCAAACAATCCGAAAAGGGAAGTGCCGACCAGAAATACCCAGGCGCCATGCACGTTGAGCCCCACCCATCCGAAGGGGACGAGGAACGCCGTCCACATCATCGCCGCGAACAGGCGCCGCAACATCTCGTGAAACGCGGAGAAGGCGATGCCTTCGCGGCGCCACTGGTGGTCGGCAAGCCACGGCTCGCCGGGATCGTTCGCCAGTTGGCGGCGGTACGCGCGCCCGCGCGCCATGCCCGCGAGGCCATGCACGAAAAAGAAGAGACCGCCCAAAAAGAAGAGCGCCGCGAATCCGGCGGCGAACCACGCAGGCGTTTCCCGGCCTGGATGCGCAGGATGCCGCGCGATGAGTTCAATGAAAATGCCGGCCGCCATGAAGGGAAGGCCGAAAATTGCGGACTTCCAGCCCTCCATGGTCGTTGCGCTCTGGGTGGGATGATTATTGAGGGCGTGGAAGCCCTCGGGACTCGTTATCCCCAGCTTTAGCTCGATCTGCTTGGGGACCTCATGCTTTGGAACCTCGAGAGTTGCGGGCACGGGCTGGTCACCTCCCAGGATTCAAGGTGCCCGCGACAATCGCCGGCGGCAATGGGACTCGCGCGAAAAGGTAACGGCTGCGGCGGCGCGGATCGAGCGAGGCCTGCCGTAGAGGTTGACTGATCGTATCGTTTTGCCTTGCGTCAGGCGGCGGAGGAGGATACGGCGCCTGCTTGGATCTGGCGCAGGGCCTCGCGAAGAGCGGAGGCCAGCTCTTCCTCGCTGACGTGGCTTTTGCGGAACTGGATGCGGACCTGAAACGCGCCATCTTCGGCGTGATATTCGAAGACGAAGGATTGCGGGCGCGGGGCGGATTCGGTCTCCTGCTTGCGCGCGCGGCGGGCGTCGTCGCGGGTCATACCGCCTTGCGCGATGCGCTGCACCAGCTCGTGCATCTTTTTTTCGGTGGGCTGGCGCGCCACTTGCAGCAGCAGCGATTTGGAACTGAGGCCGCCCTCGATGCAGGCCCTGCGCACCTCGTCCGGAATCAGGCGCAGCGACAGCGTTTCCGTCACCGAAGAGCGCGCGCGCCCGATTTTCCTCGCGATGTCGTCGTGCGTGTAATCGAACTGATCGGCCAGGCGCTGCAATCCGTCGGCTTCCTCGAAGGGAGTCAGGTCCTTGCGCTGCAAATTTTCGATCAGCGCGAGTTCGAGGGTTTCGGCGTCGTCCGCGATTTTTTCGATGCAGGGCAGTTCGTGCAGGCCCGCGGCCTTCGACGCGTGATAGCGCCGCTCGCCGGAGATGATGTAGTAGGTGTCCTCCCGCGGAATGTAACGAACGAGCAGCGGCTCGAGCACGCCCTTTTCGCGGATCGAATCGGAAAGCTCGCGCACGTCGCCGATATTCTTCCGCGGCTGATCCGGATTCGGACGAATCTTCTCAATCGGGATCATGCGCCCGACCGATGCGCCACTATAGCTCGTCAGGGTTTCGACGTAATGCGCGTCATGCCGCATCTTGAGAGTGACGGGCAACCCGATCCTCTTGGACACGTTGCAATACCTCCTGGGCAAGTTTCTTGTATTCTTCCGCGCCAGAACATTTCGGCGCATAACTGAAAACGGTTTCCTTGTAGGCCGGGCTTTCCTCGAGGCGGACGTTCTTGCTGATGCGCGTCTTAAAGAGCGCTTCGCCGAAGACGGCGCGAATCTGCTCGTGAGTGTCGCGCGAAATGTTGGTGCGCTTGTCGAAGAGCGTGATCACCACGCCGAGCACCTTCAAATCCGGGTTGGGACGCGCGCGAATGCGCGCGTAGGTTTCGAGCAGGTCGTCGGTGCCTTCGATCGCGAAGTAGGCGGCCTGAATGGGCACCAGAAGATGCGTCGAAGCGACCAGCGCGTTCACGGTGAGGATGCCGAGCGCCGGCGGCGTATCCATCACGATGAAATCGAAATCTTTCAGCACGGGCGCGAGCGCGTCCTTCAATTTGAAAGGCGCGTCGAATTGCCCGGCGAGCTGTTGCTCGAGCCGCGCCAGGGCCAGCCGTGCCGGCGCGACGAAGAGGTTTTCGTCTTTCGTGGGCCGGATGATCTTCGCCATTTCCACGGGGCGCTCGGCGAAGATGTCGAACATGGTGGATTGCAGATCGTTGGCCTCGAAGAACGCAATGGTGGCGTTCGACTGAGGATCGAGATCAATCAGCAGCGTTCTTCTTTTTTTCAGCGCGAGCGCCGCGGCAAGATTGATCGAGGTGGTGGTTTTTCCGACGCCGCCTTTTTGGTTTGCAACCGACAGGACGCAGGTCACAAGTCGCCCTCGCTCCCCCGCGCGGCAGGCGCGGGCCTATATATGGCCTCCCGCAGCCGCATTCCTACCACGAGTAGGCACACTCTACCTACTCTCTCTCGCTTCGCGCAAGCAAAAAATGCGCGCTGGCGATGTGCGGCCGCCGCGCAGCCGCATGCATGGCCGCGGCAGCGCAGAAGCTGCCGCAAGCGGCAGTAGCCACGGCCGGTGCGGCTTGCTAAAGTCGCAAGTCCGGCCCATGAGCGAGCAGATTACAGTCCCGCCCCCGCCCCCTTCGATCGCGCCCGCCAGCGCGGATCGAGCTCCCGTGGCGGCGTGGTGGCACACGGTTGTGTTCATCCTGATCTTTCTCGGGCTTGGCGCGCTCCAAGCATTCCAGCAGCCCAAAATGCAGCAGCTCCAGTTTCGCAGCCGCATGCCGCTCTACGCGAGCACCATCGCGCTCGATTTGATTCTGCTCGCCTACGTGTGGCTTGCGGGTCTGCTGCCGGCGCGCAAGCGGCTGCGCGACCTGATCGGCGGAAAGTGGGCGACGGCGCGGGATTTCGGGCGCGACGTGGCCATCGCCGCGATTTTCTGGGTGATCGTGCTGGTCGTGCTTGCCGGGGTGGCGCAACTGCTGGGCCACAACGTGACCGGCCCTGCCACGGTGAAAGCGCTGCTTCCGCAGGGCGCGGCGGAGATGGTCATGTGGCTCGTGATGTGCATCGCCGCGGGATTCGTGGAAGAAGTGCTTTTTCGCGGCTATCTCCAGCGGCAGTTTTTCGCGCTGACGGGAAATTACGCGGCGGCCATCGTGCTGCAAGCGCTGGTATTCGGCTCCGCGCATCTTTACCAGGGTGCGAAGAATGCGATCGCCATCACGATCTACGGCGCGCTTTTCGGCATCCTTGCCGTGAAGTCGAAAAGCCTGCGCCCGGGGATGATGCAGCACGCAGGCCAGGATTCGCTCGCGGGAATTGCCGGCGCGATCCTGCGGAATCACAAGCTGATTTGAGCGCGAGCGTCAGTGTCGCGCGGCTGCCTTACACGTCGAGCCCGATCAGCCGCATCAGTTCGAGCGCGTTGCTGCGCGCCACCACTCCATCGCGCAGCTTGTAATCGAAGCGCATCTTGCCCTGCTCGACGTAATCCTGAAAATGCCGGTTCCGCGCGCGCGGGCCAAGCGATTGCGTGATTTCGGTGAGCGCCAGGTCGTGCGTCGAGACGATGCCCATCGCGCCGCGCGCGAGCATCGCCGCGAGCAGACCCTCCGCGCCGGTGCGGCGATCCTTCGAGTTGGTGCCTTCGAGCAGCTCGTCGAATAAGAAGAGCAGCGGCTGCGGGCCGCGGGCGAGGTCGTACACCTGCCGGATGCGCAGAATCTCCGTGTAAAAATTCGAGCGGCCCTCCTGCAGCGAATCGGTGCTGCGAATGCGCGTGCCAAGCCGGAGCGGCGAAAGCCGCAGCGACGTGGCGCGCACGGGCGCGCCCGCCATCGCGAGCACGGCATTGATTCCCACCGTGCGCAGCAACGTGCTTTTGCCGGACATGTTCGAGCCGCTGATCAGCAGAAGCTGGCTCGCGCCATCCAGCCGCAACGAATTGCGCACGCATTGCGCGGCGGGGATCAGCGGATGCCCCATCTCTTCGGCGGCGAACAGCAGGCCGGAGCCGGCTGGCGCGATTTCAGGGAAGGGATCGCCAGGATGCTCGAAGGAATACCCGGCCAGCGAAAGCAGGGCTTCCATTTCGCCGGTGCTCTCGATCCATGCGCGAACGCTCGCGCCATGGCGGCGCCGCCACTGGTCCGCCGCCAGCACGGTTTGCACCGTGTAAAGGATCGGCAGCTCGAGCAGCTTCATCAGGTAGCCATGCCGGCCGTCCATCCAGTAGGCGATGCGCGCAAGGGCGGCGATTGCCTGCGACGCGGCAACGGGGCCGCTGCGAAGCGTTGCAGCCAGCGCGCGGAGCCGTTCGGAAGAAAAGGATTCGCGTTCAATCCGCGCCAGGATGCGCGCGAAGAGTTCGATCCCCTCGGCATTGGATTGCAGCGCGTCCGCCAGGGCTGATGCCTTGCGATGCCAGCGGGAGAGGACGAGCGCTTCGATGAAAAGCGTGGCGGCAAGCGGCCGATAGTCGCGCGCTGCGAGCAGGAACACGAACGTGGCCAGCGCGCACGCCGCCAGCGCCACGGCTGCGATGCGAGGCCAGGCGCCGCGCGGCATCGCGGGCGCCCCTTCGGCCCAGCCTGCCAGAGACTCCGCCGCGAATCGGGGCCGCAGCTCTTCTCCCGCCACGGCAAGTTCCTCGCGCAGGTCGAGATTCGCGCGGAGTTCGGCGATGGTCCGCTGGCGTTCCAGAATGGCGGCGGCTGGCGAAGGCGAAAGCAGCCATTGCGCCAAGCGGTCCTGTCCCATCGGCAGCCGCGCCGCGCAGAGCAGATCGAAAAGCCCGCCCTGGCCGAAGAGGTCGAGGTCTTCGGCGTACACATGCTTCGCGTCGCGAAATCGCTCGCCTGTGTCGCCCGAGCCCGCCCAGCGGTCGTCCATGCGCGCAATTCCGCGGGCATAGAAGTTCGCGGCGGCGTTGGCGCGGTTGCGCACGCGAAGCACGCGTTCGTGTGCGAAGGCGAGGACTGCATAGATGCCGGCGGGCGCGAGAACCCAATAGCCCGAAAGATGATGCCCGCCGAACCAGAGCGCGACCACGATCAGGCCGGCGATCACCGCGGCGAGCTTTGCGTTGCCGATCCGGATGTGGACGCGCTCCTTCGCGGCGCTCAGGGCATTGCGGGCTGCGAGTCGCGATTCGTATTCGGCGCGGGGATTTTGCACGCGTGGGCTCCGAGGCAGCCGCTAAGTCTACCTCAGGACGTTCCACTGGTGGCGATGCCGCGCGTGGCCGCCTGATTAGGCGCGCCGGCCAGTGCTCCGCAGGGAAGCGGGGAGGATGCGCTTGACCGCCCGCGCCGAGGCGCATAGATTCGAGCGGCTATGCATCGCATGAAAATTCGGCGGGAGTTTTCGGCCATGGTCCTGCTGCTGGCGCTTGCCTGCGCCGCGGCATTTGCGCGCCCGCTGAGCCAAGCGGCGCAATCGGCGCGGCAGCCGCGCGAGTATTCCGCGGCGGGCGAGGTGAATTCGCCGAACTGGCCTTCAGCGCCGGTGCGCGGCCGCCACGCCATGGTGGTGAGCGACGAGCCTCTCGGGTGCGAAGCGGGCGTCGAAATACTGAAGAAAGGCGGCAATGCCGTGGATGCCGCGGTGGCCGTCGGCTTCGCCCTGGCCGTCGTCGAGCCCGAAGCCGGCAATATGGGAGGCGGCGGATTTATGCTGGTGCGCAAAGCCTCCGGCGAAGCGAAGTTCATTGATTACCGGGAGGAGGCGCCTCGCCGCGCGACTCCCAAAATGTATCTCGGCGCGGACGGCAAGCCCGTGCCGGGGCTTTCGACCACCGGCTACCTTTCCACCGGCGTGCCGGGTACCGTGGCCGGAATGGCACTCGCCGTGAAGCTCTTCGGCAAATTGACGCTTGCGGCGGATATGCAGCCCGCCATTCGCCTGGCTCGGCAGGGCTTTCCGCTCAGCGCGAAGCTGGCTGGATCGCTCAGGGCGTCCGCGGACCGGCTCGGGAAATTTCCGCAGAGCAAAAGGATTTTTCTGCGCAACGGAGACTTCTATCGCACGGGCGAAACCTTCCGCCAGCCCGAGCTTGCATCCACGCTCGAACGCATTGCGAGGGGGGGCGCGAGCGAGTTCTATCGCGGCCAGACGGCGCGGGATCTTGCCGCGCAGGAAGCGCGGCACGGCGGATTGATCGGCATGGACGATCTTGCGGCCTATCGCGCGAAGGTGCGCGAGCCGCTCACGGGCCGGTATCGCATTCAAGGGACCAATTGGACCGTGATCACCAGTCCGCCGCCAAGCTCCGGCGGCATCGCGATTCTCGAGACGCTGAATATTTTGCAGCCGTACGATCTGAAGTCCTGGGACGACGCGGAGTCCGTGCACCTGACAATCGAGGCGCTGCGGCGCGTCTTTGCCGACCGCGCCGCCTATCTGGGCGATTCGGATTTTACGAATGTGCCCGTAAAGGGCCTCACGAGCCCCGAATACGCGGCCCAGCGGCGCGCAACGATAAATCCCCACGAAGCGAGCACCAGCAAATCGGTCGAAGCTGGGAATCCCGCGCCTTTTGATGTTTCTCGCGGCGCGGGCGGCAGCCAGGCGAAAATTGAAAGGCTTGCGCCCGCCGATGCCGCGGCGTGGATGGCGGCAACGGCGCAAAAACCCGGCCACACCACGCATTTCTCCGTCGTGGATGCCGCAGGCAACGCCGTGGCGAACACATATACGCTCAACGACAGCTACGGCTCCGCCGTAACCTCCCCCGGCGGTTTCCTGCTGAACGACGAAATGGACGATTTCACCAGCGCGCCGGGCGCTCCGAACATGTTTGGCCTGATCCAATCCGCGGCGAACGCCATTCACGCCGGTCATCGCCCGCTCAGCTCGATGGCGCCCACGATTCTGTTGCGCGATGGCGGCGTCAGCTTCGTCACCGGCTCGCCGGGCGGCCCGCGAATTATTTCGGCGACGCTCCTGACGGTCCTCAACTGGATGCGGCTCGGGATGGGTGCTCAGCAGGCCGTCAACGCGCCGCGTTTCCACGAGCAGTGGATGCCGGACGTCGTGGTGCTCGAGCCCGGCTTTCCCGATGCCGTCGCCAAGGGGCTTGGCGACCGCGGGCAAGTGATTTCGCCCCGGCGCACATGGATCGGCGAGGTCGAGGCGATCGGCGTAGACCCTCGGACGCACGAACGGCTCGGCGCGCCCGATCCGCGCCGTCAGGGCGCCGCCCGCGGATATTGACGCTACCCTCGCCATGAAAATCGCCATGGTGGTTCCCGGCGGCATTGACCCTTCGGGCGAATATCGCGTCATTCCCGCATTGCTCGCGCTGGTAAGGCGGCTCGCGTCGCGGCACGAACTTCACGTCTTCGCGCTTGCCCAGGAAGCGCGCCCCGCGAAATGGAATTTCGAGGGAGCGCACATTCACAATATCGGCCGCCCGTTCACCAGGGCGCGGGCGATTGCCTCCATCCTGCGCGAAAACCGGGCCGGCTCGTTTCAGCTCGTGCATTCGATTTGGGCCGGCTGGTGCGGCGCCGTAGCTGTGACCGCCGCGAAAATTCTGCGATTGCCGGCGGCGGTCCACGTGGCGGGCGGAGAATTGGCCGCGCTGCCGCGGATTCGCTACGGCGGCACGCTGACGTGGAAGGGCAGGATGCGCGAGGCGTGGGTCCTGCGCGGGGCGGCGGCCGTCACCGCCGCGAGCGAGCCGGCCATCAGCCGGATTGCCGCGTTCGGCTGCAAAGCGCGGCGTATTCCTCTCGGCGTGGATATGAACGTGTGGCCGTCGCGCGCGCCCGTACGCCGCGCGCCCGGCGACCAGCCGCGCCTGATCCATGTGGCGAGCCTGAATCGCGTGAAAGACCAGCCGACGCTATTGAATGCGATGGCCGTGCTCGCCACGGCGCGCGCCGATTTTCATCTGGACGTGGCCGGCGAGGATACGCTTCACGGCGAAATGCAAGCCCTCGCGGCGCGGCTCGGGCTCGGCAAGCGCGTCGCGTTCCACGGATTTCTCACGCAGTGGCAGTTGCGCCCGCTGCTCGAACGCGCGCACATCAACGTCGTCTCGTCATTGCACGAGGCGGGCCCGGTTGTCGTGCTCGAAGCGGCCGTGGCGGGCGTGCCAACCGCAGGCACCGCCGTAGGGCACATTGCCGAATGGGCGCCGAAGGCTGCGCTCTGCGTCCCGATCGGCGATGCCCCCGCGCTGGGCGATGCCATTCGCCGATTGCTCGATGACGAAGACGTGCGCCTGGCCATCGCCGCCGCGGCCCAATCCCGGGCGCTCGCGGAGAATGCCGACTTCACCGCCGCGCAGTTCGAGGCGCTCTATGCCGAACTCGCCCGCGCGTGAGCCTCGCGTCGCGCCGCGCAGTCGCCAAAGCATTGCCTGAGTTGTCACAAGCCTCGCCGTTTCGTATCCTAATCCGCTGATGAAAATTGCCCTCGCGCAGTTCAATCCCACGGTCGGCGATTTCGACGGCAATTCGGCGCGCATCCTGGAACTGGCTCGCGAAGCGCAGGCCAAGGGCGCGGACGTGGCGGTATTTTCGGAGCTATGCGTCTGCGGCTATCCGCCGCAGGATTTGATCGAGCGCCCCATCTTTCGCGAGCGCAATCTGCGCGCCGTCGCCGGCCTGGCCGCGAAAATCGTGCTGCCTTCGATTGTTGGATTCGTCGGCAAGGCGCAGGAAGCCACCGGCAAGCCCGGCGCCAATTCGGCTGCGCTGATCGGCGATGGCCGCGTCCTTTTCGAGCAGCAGAAAGTGTTGCTGCCCACCTACGACGTCTTCGACGAAACCCGCTACTTTCAGCCCGCGAGTTCGCAGGAGGTGTTCGCGTTTCGCGATGAAACGCTCGGCATCGCCATCTGCGAGGATTTCTGGAACGACGCGAGCTTTTGGACCCAGCGCCTCTACGAGCGCAATCCCGCCGCGGACCTGCGCGCCAAGGGCGCGACGGTGCTCCTGAATCTCTCGTCTTCGCCCTACACGCTCGACAAGCGGAATCTGCGCAAGGAAATGCTGGGCGCCATCGCGCGCGAATACCGCGTCCCGGTGGTCTACGTCAACCAGGTCGGTGGAAACGACAGCCTGATCTTCGATGGATCGAGCGTCGCCTTCGCCGCGGACGGCTGCGTCGCCGCTTGCGCGAAATTCCTCGAAGAGGACCTGGTGCTCTTCGACACCGCGACCGGCGAAGGCGATCTGCGCGATCAATCCGATGACGAACTCGAGGGAGCCTACCGCGCCCTCGTGCTTGGCACGCGCGATTACGTGCGCAAATGCGGCTTCCGCAAGGTCGTGATCGGGATGAGCGGCGGCATAGATTCGTCGCTGGTCGCCGCCCTTGCCGTCGAGGCCCTCGGCCCCGCTAACGTCCTCGGCGTGGCGATGCCGGGCCCGTATTCATCGGAGGGAAGCCTGCGCGACGCCCGCCGCGTCGCGGAAAATCTCGGCGTCGAAATCGTGGTCCTGCCGATTACGGGCACGTTCAAGAACTACCGCGAAGTTCTCGCCCCGGCGCTGCAGGAAGGGCCCGCGGGCGTCTGCGAAGAAAATGTGCAGGCGCGCATCCGCGGCAATCTGCTGATGGCGATCTCGAACCAATCCGGCTCGCTCGTGCTCAGCACAGGAAACAAATCGGAAATGGCCGTCGGCTATTGCACGCTCTATGGCGATATGGCCGGCGGGCTCGCCGTGATCTCCGACGTGCCGAAGACGATGGTCTACGAACTGGCGCGCTACGCCAATCGCCGCCGCGAAATTATTCCGCGGGAAGTGTTCACCAAGGCGCCTTCCGCCGAGTTGCGCCCGAATCAGACCGATCAGGACACGCTGCCGCCCTACGATCTGCTCGATCGCATCCTGAAGGCTTACGTCGAGGACCTCCGCAGCCCCCAGGAAATCGCCGGCCATTTGGACGTGCCGCTCGATCTGGTGCGTTCGGTCGCGCGCCGCGTGGACCAAAGCGAGTACAAGCGCAAGCAGGCCCCGCCGGGATTGAAAATCACCTCGAAGGCGTTCAGCGTCGGCCGCCGCTACCCGCTCGCGCAAAAAAATTGCTGAGCCGCGCTTTCTGCCGAACTTCTCCCTGACCGCCATCCCCGCGTTCTGGATCGCGGGTTGACCGGCATTTCCTCCCGCGCTACGCTACAACCATACGAATCGGACTGCGGCACGCGTTCCGCCGCAAGGCCAGACACGGCTAAAGGAGTTGCAGCCGCCCACTTGATGAGACAGACCGTCCGAATGGCAGGGGGGATCAGCGAATTTTTCGGCACCCTCGATGAAAATCTCAAGCTCTTCGAATCCGCCCTGCGCGTCACCACGCAACTGAAAGAGCACGACCTCGAAATCGAAGGCGAGCCGCAGCAGGTGCAGCGCGCCGCTAAAATCCTCGGCGAATATAACGAACGCGTCCGCGAGGGCCGCACCCCTACCAGCCAGGAAGTGCGGGCGCTCTTGCGCGTTGCAACCTCCGATGCGCCCGCTTCGGAGAATCACCCAAGCGCTGAACGCGATCGCGCCGCATCGCTCCACGGCGCATTTTCCCCGGTGCACACCCGCACCATGGGAAAAAAGAGCGTCACGCCGAAGAGCATGAACCAGCGGCGCTACGTGGAAGCGTTGGAAACCTACGACATGGTGTTCGCCATCGGCCCCGGCGGAACGGGGAAGACGTATCTCGCCGTGGCCATGGCCGTCGCGTCGCTGCTCTCGAAGCAGGTGAACCGCATCATTCTCGCGCGGCCTGCCGTGGAAGCCGGCGAGCGCCTCGGTTTTTTGCCCGGCACATTGCAGGAGAAGGTTGATCCCTACATGCGCCCGCTCTATGACGCGCTGCACGACCTGCTCGAAGCGGATAAGCTCGAACGCTTTCTCGAGAAGGGCATCATCGAGGTCGCTCCGCTCGCCTTCATGCGCGGCCGCACGCTCAACGACTCCTTCGTCATTCTCGACGAGGCGCAGAACACCACCAGCGAGCAGATGAAAATGTTCCTCACGCGCCTGGGATTCAATTCGAAAGCCGTGATCACCGGCGACGTCACGCAGATTGATCTGCCCAGCGAGCGCCGCTCGGGCCTGGTGGAAGCGATAGACGTGGTCGGCAAAATTGACGGCATCGCCCTGGTCTATTTCGATGAACGCGACGTCGTCCGCCACAATCTGGTGCAGCGCATCATCAAGGCATACGATGAATATGAAGGCGGCGCGGGCACTCCGGGCTCTGCCTCGGCGCGCCCGTCCAATGGCCCCGGAAATCACGGCCCGCGCGAGGGACGCGAAGGCCATTGACGCGCCCCTCGGCCGATCCTTCCGGAGTTCTCAATCAGCAGCGCCAGGTGCCCATCGCCGTTGCGCCGATGGAGCGATTCCTGGCCCGCGTGCATCGCCGCCTGCGCCTCCGCAGAGGCGCGGTGTGCGTCTCCCTGGTCTCCCCGGCGCGCATCGCCCGGTGGAACCGCTCCTATCGTGGTAAAAACAAACCAACCGATGTATTGTCCTTCCCGATAGAAGACCGCGATGCCAGCGGACGCGCCGCGCGGCGGCCAAGCCCCGCGAAGCGCGAATATCTGGGCGATATCGCCATCGCACCGGCGGTGGCGAAGCGCAACGCGCGGCGCTTCGGCCGCGCATTTGATGATGAAATGCGCATTCTCGTCCTGCACGGCGTGCTGCACCTGATGGGCTACGATCATGAAACCGATCGCGGCCAGATGGATCGCATCGAGCGGAAATTGCGCCGGGAAATGGGTCTGGAATAGCGATGCCCATCCTGCTTTACACGTTAGGCGTGCTGGGCTTGGTCCTGGGCCTGGTGGTGTTCGCCTATCTTGATCGCGTCTACCGCGATCTGGGCCGCCCCGTCACGGGCCGCGCCCGCGAGCACCTCGACGTCTTCGAGGCGGAAATCGAGCCTCGCTTCCGGCGAGACCGCCGCCGCGCCGCGCTCGGATTCACCCTCCTCGCCCGCTTCTGGCTGGTGCTGGTCGCCGCGCTCACGGCGCGAGGCATCATCTTCTTCGTTCCGGGCACCTGGGAAGCCGTCGCCGAGATGGTTGTGTTCCTCGGCGCCGAAGTCGTCGTAGCGATGCAATTCCTTCCCGCGCTCCTGCTGATGGGCGTGCGCGGCAATTGGATTGCCCCTCTGGTGCCCGCGGTGCGCGTGTTCGTCTGGATTCTCTGGCCGGTTCAGGCCGTACTCGAACTGGCGGTTTCGGTCCTGCGAATTTCCGAGGAGGAAACCAGCACGCCCGTGGACGACCAGCAGGCCATCGAAGCCTTCGTGGACGCGGCCACCGAAGAAGGCATCATCGAGCGCGACGAAGCGCGCCTGATCGAGCAGGTGGTTGAATTCGGCGATAAGCGCATCGCGCAAGTGATGACGCCGCGCCCGGATGTCGTCGCGATCTCCGCCGGCGCCTCGCTTGATGATTTGCGCCGCCTCGTCGTCGAGACGAAATTTTCCCGCGTGCCGGTCTACGACAAAAATCTCGACGACGTCGCGGGAATCGTCGTCGCGCGCGACATGCTCGAGGTGCCCGCCGGCGAAGCCGGGCGCCGCACCGTGCGCGAATTGATTCGCCCGGCCCTCTTCGTCCCGGAAACGAAGCTCGGCTCCGAACTGCTGAAGGAAATGCAGCTCAAAAATCAGCAGATGGCCGTGGTCATCAACGAATACGGCCTGATGGCCGGCATCGTCACCCTCGAGGATTTGGTCGAAGAGATCGTCGGCGAAATCGGCGAAGAAGACCGTCGCCCCTCGCCCGACGTGATCCGCGAACAGGGTGGCGCGATGGTCCTGCGCGGCAGCGTGCCCGTAAACAAAATCGGCGAGCTCTTCGCAGTGGATTTCGATGCCATCATGGAAGAAGCGGGCGCAACCACTCTCGCCGGCCTCTTGAATAGCGTGGCCGGGCACGTTCCGCGCATCGGCGAGGTGATCGAGGCGGACGGCTTGCGCTTCGAAGTGCTCGAAGCGAATCAGCGGAAGGTGCTTCGCGTGCGCGCCCGGCGCGCGATTGCCGGCGCGGCATCGTCCGGGCGCTCCGTGTAGCGCGCCCATACGGCTCAAAACAGACGGGAGGAAGCACCCAGATGAAGCGATCGTTATGCGCGGCGGGCCTGGCGCTGTTTCTTGCGGCGATGCCCGCGCGGGCGCAATCCGCCGCGGCGCCGCGAAATTCCGCCGCCGCTCAGGAGCAAGGCCCGCTGCTGAAATCCGCCGAGGCCTTCATCCGCAACCTCTTCGCGTGGGGCCCGGATTTCAAATTGAAGCTTGGCCCGCTCGGCCCTTCCGCATCGCCGGAATTTTATTCGCTGCCCGTCGAGGTCACCTTCAACGGGCGGTCGGACAAGGGAACCTTCTACGTCAGCAAGGATGGCAAGGTGTTTTTGCGCGGCGATCTCTACCAGACGTCCGCTGATCCCTTCGCGGAAAATGAAGCAAAGCTCCGCGCCGCCGATCATCCCGCCGAAGAGCCGGTGAAGGGACCTGCGGACGCGCGCGTCACGCTCACGGAATTCAGCGATTTTGAGTGCCCGCATTGCCGCGAGCTCTACGAAACCATGAAGACGGTCGAAGTCGAATTTCCGCAGGTGCGCGTCGTCTATAAGAATTTTCCGCTCGTGCAGATTCATCCCTGGGCGGAGACGGCGGCGATCGGCGCGCGCTGCGCCTTCCAGCAATCCCCGGCGTCCTTCTGGAAGGTTCATGACGCCATTTTCGATAGCCAGGATCTGATTTCGCCCGAAAACGTATGGGACAAGCTGGTCGGGTTCGCCACCGCGGCGGGATTGAACGCGGATAGCTTTAAGGCCTGCATGGCCGCGCCCGCGTCAAAAAATGCGGTGGACGCGAATCGCGCCGAGGGCGTGGCGCTTGAGGTGAACAGCACGCCGACCGTCTTCGTGAACGGCCGCCCGCTCGTAGGCGGCGATAAAACCACGCTCGAGCAAAACATCAAATTCGAGCTGGCGAAATAGCAGCACTCGCGTGCGCTTGGCGCAGCGCGATTCGATCTGATCGCTCTTGATCGCGGCGGTGTATTTATACGTTTGCCTTAACGCTCGCTGGGGCGATACGTTCGCCTTGATTTGGCTCAGTCCCTCGCGAGAGGTGGGTTTTGCGCAATTGCCTTACGGAATGCTTCGCCGCGCGATAAATCCCCGGGGCCCGGCGGCCCAGGCGCTCCCGGCGGTAGGCGCGGCGAGCGCGTTGAAGTTCTTGTTGCTCTCGCGCACCCACGGCCCGCCTGCCGCAGACATCACTTCGCCCAGCGGCCCCGCCGCGAGGATCGTCGGCTCGCCGGAATGGCTGCCTCGCGCTTCGGGAATAAACACCACCGCCGAAAGGAACAGTCCCGGCGTATCGGTTTTCGTCCCCGTCCGCCAGCTCTTGCCGCCATCGTCGGTCACGATCACGTTGGGCGCCGGCGATTTATCTGGATGACTATAATCGCCGCCAACCGCAATGCCGTGCTTCGCATCTCGAAACGCGATCGAAAATAGCCCCGAGGAATCGGTCGGTGGATGCACCGGTGTTTGCGTTACAGTCCATTTCCGTCCGCGATTGCTGGAATGGAACACGCGGCCCTTGGTCGTGGCCAGCCAAATGTCCTTCGATCCGTAAACCGCGAATGAGGAGTTGCTCGCGGCGAATGCCCCTTCGCCGGGCAAAGCGGGCGGCACTCCGTTCGGCGGGATCTGCTTCCAGGTTGCTCCGCCGTCGTCGGTGGCAAATAGCGGCAGGTGCCCGTCAATCGAATCGCTCAGCACGATTCCGTGGCGGCGATCCCAGAATGCGATGGCGTCGAAGAACATTCCGTGGAGCTTCGATTGAAATGCGAGCTGCCAGCTCGCCCCTCCATCGCTTGTGCGATAGATGGATGTGCCGCCCTGCTCCGCGTTGCCCGAGCTGAAGATCACTGCATGATTTGCGTCGAATGCGTGGATGCCGCGAAAATCGAGCCGTTGGGCGCCCTCCACTTGATGGACGTCCCACGTCGCGCCCCCATCCACCGAACGGATCACGGTGCCTCGCGTGCCGCTGGCCCAGATGACGCTGCCGCTCGGCGTGCTCAGGCCGCGAAAGCTGGCGCGCGTGGAAACGGCGGCAGGCGCCCATGGATCGGTGGTCGCGGCCGCCACAATCAGGAAGAGCACAGCCAGTCTGGTGAGCATGGATGCGATTAAAGCATAGATCGCCGGCCCGCGAATAGCCGGGTGTGGCGGCAAACGGTTGTTTGCTATGATGCTCGCTCGTTTGCTGCTCGCCGCAAGGCCTTGCGCGGCGCGAACCGCCCGAAGGAGGAAAATTGCTGCGCTGGCGCATCGCAATCCTTATCAGTGTGGCGATTGCGATCAGCTATCTCGACCGCCAGGCGCTGCCCGTGGCGATCCAGGCCATCGCCAAAGATATTCCCATCTCCAACGAGCAGTATTCGGGACTCACCTCCGCCTTCCTGCTCTCCTACGCCTTCATGTATGCGGGCGGGGGGAAGCTGACCGACGCGCTCGGGACGCGCAAGGGCTTCACGATCATCATGGCGTTCTGGTCGCTGGCCTGCATGAGCCATTCGCTCGCGGCGACCTTCACCATGTTGATGGTGAGCCGATTCCTTTTGGGAATCGGCGAAGGCGGAGGCTTTCCGGCGGCCACGCGCGCGGTTTCCGAATGGTTTACCTCGCGCGAAAGCTCCACCGCGATGGGCATTATCAATGGGGGCACCGCGGTCGGGGCCGCGGTGGCCACGCCGCTGATCGCGATCATTTTGGCGTTTCTGAGCTGGCGCTGGATTTTTATTATCACCGGCAGCTTCGGAATCGCGTGGACCATCTGGTGGCGTTTCTCCTATTTTCCGCCTGCCGAACATCCCAGGATCACCTCCGCCGAGCGCGACCAGCTTCGCGGCATTTCGGAATCGTCGGCATCGGCGCACAAATATCGCTGGATTGAGCTGCTGCGGATACGGCAGGCGTGGGGCCTGGTGATCGCGAAATTCCTGACGGATGGCGCGTGGTACTTTTATCTTTTTTGGCTCCCGAAATATCTGTACGACGCACGCGGCTTCGACATCAAAGCCGTCGGGATGTTTGCCTGGATTCCATACGCCGCTTCGGGGGTCGGATGCCTTGCGGGCGGATGGTTTTCCAGTTATCTGGTTCAGAAGAAATGGGGCGTGAATGCATCCCGTAAAATCGCGCTGGGGTTGAGCGCGGCCGTGATGCCCAGCGTTTTCTTCATTCCGCACGTCGCCGTATCTTGGGCCATCGCGATTTTCAGCCTCGCGTATTTCGGCCAGCAATCGTGGTCCACTCTGGTTATGATCGTTCCCGCCGATCTCTTTCCGACGAACGCGGTGGGCGCTGTGGCGGGGCTGGTTGGGTTCGGCGGGGCGATGGGCGGGATCGCTTTTGGTGAGTTGTTTGGCTATTTGCTCGATCACGGCTTCGGCTATGGCGTCGTATTTACGATCGCCGGAACGCTGCACGTCGTCGCCTTCTTCGTGATCCTGGCGATGGTCCCCGCGATCCGACCCCTCGGGGGCCGGCGCAGCCTCGAATATGAAGGAGCCTGATGAAGATCAAGGAAATTCGCACCCGGGTAGTCCGCTGGCGCGGGAAGACGGTTCCGTTGCCGCCGCATTTCTGCACGAATCCGATGGACCTGCTCTCCTTGCCGGAAGCCTCGATGAGCACGTTCACCTTTCACGGATGGCTCATCGCCGAGGTCTTCACCGACGATGGCCTCGCCGGCGTCGGCAACGCCGCCCTTGCGCCGCACGTCACCAAGCAGGTGATTGATCTCTACCTGAAGCCGCTGCTCATCGGCGCCGATCCCTGGGACATCGAATTTCTATGGCAGCACATGTACCGCAAGACGATGGCGTTCGGCCGGAAGGGAATCGGCATGGCCGCGATCAGCGCCCTCGATATCGCCCTCTGGGACATTCTCGGCAAATCCGCCAGGCAGCCGGTCTATCGCCTGCTCGGCGGCCGCACCAAGCGCCGCATCCCCGTTTACGCCAGCCGCCTCTATAGCGTGCCGCTCGATGAGCTCGCCGCCGAGGCGCGAAAGTACAAAGCCGAAGGCTACCAGGCGATGAAGCTCCGCTTCGGCTGGGGGCCCACGGACGGCGCGCTCGGCATGCAGCGCAATCTCGACCTCGTTCGCACCGTGCGCCAAGCCGTCGGCGATGAAATTGACGTCATGGCGGACGCCTACATGGGCTGGACGCTCGATTACGCCAAGCGCATGTTGCCCCTCCTCGAGCCTTTCCATTTGCGATGGCTCGAAGAGCCTGTGATTCCCGACGATCTCGCCGGATACGCCGAACTTAAATCCTACGGCAGAATCCCCATCGCCGGCGGCGAGCACGAGCACACGCAGTACGGCTTCCGCGATTTGCTGCACGCGCGCGCCCTGGACTATATTCAATTCGATACGAATCGCGTCGGCGGCATCACCCAGGCGCGCAAGATCACCGCGCTCGCCGAATCGTACTCCGTGCCCGTGATTCCGCATGCCGGGCAGATGCACAATTATCACGTGGTGATGGCAAGCCTGAATTCGCCCATGGCCGAATATTTCCCTATCGTGGACGTCGAGGTTGGCAACGAACTCTTCTGGTACATCTTCGAAGGCGAGCCGAAGGCGCACGGCGGCTTCGTGGACCTCGACGAAAATCTTCCGGGCCTCGGCGTCCGCGTGAATGAAAAGGCGCTCCAGAATTTCGAGGTGATCGAATGAGGTGCGCGGCATGATGCGGCTCGTCCAATTGCAGAAGGGAACTGAGCGCCGCGTGGCCATCGTCGAAGAGCCGCGCCTGCGCCTGCTGGGCGGCTGCGATTCCGTCTATGCGCTGGCGGAGCAAGCCGTCGCCGCGGGCGCCGCCCTCGCCGCCCTCGCGCAGCGCAAGGCTGCGCAAGACGTCCTCGATTACGACCCGGTCTACCGCGGCGCATCGGACTGGCGCCTCCTCACCCCCGTGGACGACCCGCGCGAGCCCGCGCGTTGCCTCGTCTCCGGCACGGGCCTCACGCATCTGGGCAGCGCCCGCGAACGCCAGGCCATGCACGCGAAAAGCGAAGACCTCACCGACAGCATGAAGATGTTCCGCTGGGGCATCGAAGGCGGTCGCCCCGCGGACGGCCAGATCGGCGCCGCGCCCGAATGGTTTTATAAGGGCACGGGCACAATCCTCCGCGCGCACGGCGAGGCCCTCGAAATTCCCGCCTATGCCGAAGACGGCGGCGAAGAAGGCGAAGTCGCGAGCATCTATTTCATTGACGCGCAGGGAAGCCCGCGCCGCCTCGGCATGGCGGTTGGAAACGAATTCTCTGACCACAAGTTCGAGAAGAAAAATTATCTGAATCTCGCCGGCTCGAAAATTCGCACCTGCGCCATCGGCCCCGAACTGGTGCTGGATGCCGCCTTCCAATCCGTTCCCGGCGAAGCGGCGATCGAACGCGATGGCAAGCCGCTGTGGTCGAAAGCGATTCGCACCGGCGAGGCCGAAATGTGCCACAGCCTGCGCAATATCGAGCATCATCATTTCAAATTCGCAACCCACCGCCGCCCCGGCGATCTGCACGTTCATTTCCTGGGCGCGGATTGCCTCAGCTTTGGCGATGGCGTCGAGCTGCGCGATGGCGACATAATGCAGGTGCGGTTCGAAGGCTTCGGGCGCGCGCTGCGCAATCCGGTGCGCGCGGTGCGGGATGCGCCCAAGCCGGTAATCGTCCGTTCCATGGGGTGATTCCAGATGTCGAAACCTCGCGTGGCGATTTTAGGCTTGGGCTTGATGGGCGCGGGAATGGCGCGGCGCCTTCTCTCGCGGAAGTTTCCGGTCACCGTCTTCAACCGCGGCCGCGATAGGGCGGACGCCCTCGCCGCCGACGGCGCAACCGTGGCGCAATCGCCTCGCGAGGCGGCCGCGAAGGCGCGCGTAATCCTCGCAATCGTCGCGGACGACGCCGCCTCGCGCGCCGTCTGGCTCGGCGAAAATGGCGCGCTCGCGGGCGCCGTCCCCGGCACGGTCCTGGTCGAATCGAGCACGCTTTCCACCGCCTGGGTGCGCGAACTCGCCGCGGAAGCCGCCAGGCGCAAATGCGAATTGCTGGACGCCCCCGTCACCGGCACCAAGCCTCACGCCGCCAATGGCGAACTGCTCTTCCTTGTCGGCGGCTCGGCCGAAGCCCTCGAGACGGCGCGCCCGGTCCTCGCGGCTATGAGCCGCGACGTGGTTCACCTCGGCCCCACCGGCAGCGGTGCGATCATGAAGCTGGTGAATAATTTTCTCTGCGGCGTGCAAGCTGCCTCGTTCGCGGAAGGAATGGCGCTCGCCGAAGCCGGCGGCCTCGATCGCGACCAGGCGGCCAAGCTTCTCGGCGGCGGCGCGCCCGGCAGCCCGCTGGTAAAGACGCTCTGGGCGCGCGCGGCTGCCCGCGACTTCACTCCCAATTTCGTCCTGCGCCTGATGGCGAAGGACCTGAAGTATTCCGTCGAGGAAGCCAAGCAGCGCGGCCTCAAATTAAAGACGGCCGCGCCCGCCATCGAAGTCTTCGAGCAAGCCGCCAGCTCCGGCTATGGCGACGATGATTTCGCCGCTGTGATCGAAGCCGAGCGTCCGCGCAGTGGTAAGGCCGCGGCGCAAGCCGGCGGAAAGGGACGCGAACGATGCTGATGGATTCTCCCGGCGGCAAGGGTCCCGTTTCCCAGCCGGAGCCCGGCAAGGGAATGAGAACCTATTGGCGGATTTCGGCCGTGGTGATCGCGCTCGCCGTGCTCTATGCCGCCGGTATTCTGTGGTTGCGCTGGCAGGGCGGCAGGGACGCCGCCCGAAAGCAGGCCGCCGATCAGGCCGCCAAGCAGCGCGAAGCGGACCAGGGCACGCTCGCAATGATGGGCGGCGGCAAATTCGACATTTTGAATTTTTACGCCTCGCCCGCAACCGTCAAGCGCGGCGATAGCGCCCAGCTTTGCTACGGCGTGTCGAACACGAAATCGGTGAAGCTCGATCCCCAGGTCAACGCCGTGTGGCCCTCTTACAGCCGCTGCGTCGGCGTCTCCCCAAGGAAAACCACCACCTACACCCTCACCGCCACTGACGCCAGCGGCAACAAGAAAACCGCCACACTCATCATCCACGTCCGCTAAGCCCGCGACTGCCCGCAGGGGCCCAGCCCTGTCCAGAGCGTTCCGTGCGAAGGAATGCTGTGCCCGCCTTCTCCGCCGTGCTCCGCTGCCAGCTTCATCCCCCGAACGAAACCCCCGGCTTGCCCGTGTCGTGATACAGCCGGTAAGGCTCGTCCTTAATCGCGGACCACGACCGCAGCACGAGCGGCGCGCCTCCCGCCGCAACCAGCAAATCGTCCGCCGATTGCGTCGAAGCCTTCGCCGCAAGCAACTGCTGCCGCGAGGGCTGCGGCGGATTCTTCCCAATCGCGAATTTCGCGAGCGGCCCGTGCATCAGGGCCACGATCTGCGGATTTTCAGGCTCGATCGCTTCCAGCCGCAGCGGCATGTCGAACTCGATTTCCACTCGCTCGCCGTTGGTCCACGTGCGCCCGATCCCCAGGAATTTCCCCGGCGCGACTTCGCCGGCCACTCGCTTTCCTCCCGCCGAGACGATCGTCTTCGGCCCGGCCCACTCCGGAATCCGCGCATACATCGTGAAGGTCTCCGGCTTCGGCAATGAAACCTCAATGCTCGTCGTATTCT
>Ga0134126_10003034_pt1 | contig 21071 bp, 14 predicted proteins | sample KB31752_FD_96881 | JGI IMG/M metagenome (GOLD analysis project Ga0134126, IMG submission 96881) | Terrestrial soil microbial communities with excess Nitrogen fertilizer from Kellogg Biological Station, Michigan, USA - KB3-175-2 | ecosystem: Environmental > Terrestrial > Soil > Unclassified ... | reverse complement strand
GCCGGTGGGTGGCCGACCTGAACCGGCTGTACCGGGACCGGCCGGCCCTGCACGACCTCGACACCGACCCGGCCGGGTTCGAGTGGGTGCAGCGGGAGGACGCCGAGGACTCGGTGCTGACCTACCTGCGGCGGAGCCGGGACGGCGACGTGGTGCTCGTGGCCTGCAACTTCACCCCGGTCCCCCGGCACAACTACCTGGTCGGGGTGCCCGAGGCGGGGTTCTGGACGGAGCTGGCCAACAGCGACGCCGCCACCTACGGGGGGAGCGGGCAGGGGAACCTGGGCGGGGTCGACGCCCAGCCGGTGCCGTGGCACCACCTGCCACGGACCCTGACGCTGACGCTGCCGCCGCTGGGTTGCGTGGTGCTGGCCCCCACGGCCACGCAGTGACGGCAGTCCCGCTGCCCGGCGGATCCTGCCGGTTCTCGGTGTGGGCCCCCCGGCACGACCGGGTGTCGGTCGTCTGTGACCCTGACGGGAGCCCCCGGGAGGTGGCCCTCACCCCGGTGCCGGGGGGCTTCCACACCGCGACCGTCGAGGCCTGTCCGCCGGGGACCCGGTACCGGTACCGGTTGGGCGACCGGCTGCTGGCCGACCCGGCGTCGCGGTGGCAGCCCGACGGGGTGCACGGTCCGTCGGCGGTGTTCGACCCGTCGGCCCATCGGTGGGGAGACGCCGGGTTCGTCGCCCCGCCGCTGTGGCGGTACGTGATCTACGAGGTCCACGTCGGGACGTTCACCGCCGAGGGCACCTTCGACGCCGCCGTCCGGCACCTGGCCGACCTGGCGGCGCTGGGGGTGACGGCGGTGGAGGTGATGCCGGTGGGGCAGTTCCCGGGGCGGTGGAACTGGGGGTACGACGGGGTGTTCCCGTACGCCGTCCAGGACACCTACGGTGGGCCGGCCGGACTGCAGCGGTTCGTCGACGAGTGCCACCGGCACGGCTTGGCGGTGGTGGTCGACGTGGTCTACAACCACCTGGGACCGGAGGGGAACGTGCTGTCGGCCTACGGGCCGTACTTCACCGATCGGTACCGGACGCCGTGGGGCCCGGCGGTCAACGTCGACGGTGCCGACTCCGACGCGGTGCGGCGGTACTTCGTGGACAACGCCGTGCAGTGGTTCGGTGACTTCCACGTCGACGCCCTCCGGCTCGACGCCGTCCACGGCATCGTCGACCCGACGGCCACCCCGTTCCTGGCCGACCTGTCGGCGGCGGCCGAGGCGACGTCGGACCGGCTGGGCCGGCGGTGCCGGCTGATCGCCGAGTCCGCCGACAACAACCCCCGGCTGGTCACCGATCGCCGGGCCGGCGGGCTGGGGATGGACGCCCAGTGGAACGACGACTTCCACCACGCCCTCCACGCCGTGCTCACCGGGGAGGGCGGCGGCTACTACCGGGACTTCGGCCGGGTCGACCAGCTGGCCACGGCGATGTCGGCCGGCTTCGTCTACCAGGGGGAGCACTCGGCGTTCCGCCGCCGCCGCCACGGCGCCCCGTCGGCCGGGGTCGACCCGGAGCGGTGGGTGGTGTTCGCCCAGAACCACGACCAGGTCGGCAACCGGCCGGGCGGCGACCGGCTCACCCGGCTGGTCACAGCCCGCCGGGCGGCCCTGGCGGCGGCCCTGGTGTTGTTGGCCCCCGGGGTGCCGCTGCTGTTCATGGGGGAGGAGTACGGGGAGACCCGGCCGTTCCCGTACTTCGTCGACCACGGCGACCCCGCCCTGTTGGCGGCGGTGCGGGAGGGCCGAGCCGCCGAGGTTGGCGTGGCCATGCTGGACCCGACGGCGGCCACCACCCGGGAGGCCGCCGTGCTGGACCGGTCGTCGGGGGACGCGGCCCTGCGGCAGCTGTACACCGACCTCCTCGCCATCCGCCGCGACCACCCGGCGTTCGGGCCGGGCCGGCGGCCGGAGGCGACGGCGTCGACGTCCGGGTCGGTGCTCACCCTGCGGCGGTCGTCGGCGGGGCACCAGGCGGTGGTGGTGGCCAACGTCGCCGACCGGCCGGTGACGGCGGCCCTGCCGGAGGGGCCGGGGGCGGGCGGGTGGGTGCCGGTGCTGGTCCGCGGGATCGACGAGGACTGTCGGCCGACCCCGGCCGGGCTGACCCTGGCCGGGTTGGCCTTCGGGGCCTTCGAGTGGATCGGGGACTGAGCGTGCGCATCTGGCCGGGAACCCCGCACCCGTTGGGGGCGACGTGGGACGGCGAAGGGGTGAACTTCGCCATCTTCTCCGAGCACGCCACGGCGGTGGAGCTGTGCCTGTTCGACGATCCGGAAGCCGCCGAGCCGACCGCCCGGGTGGCCATGCCGGAGGCGACCGACCGGGTGTGGCACGCCTACCTCCCCGACGTCCGGCCGGGGGCGTTCTACGGGTACCGGGTCGACGGGCCGTACGATCCGGCGGCCGGCCACCGGTTCAACCGCCACAAACTGCTCATCGACCCGTACGCCCGGGCGGTGAGCGGGCCGATCCGCTGGGACGACGCCCTCTACGGGTACACCATCGGGGGCGACGACCTGTCGTTCGACCCGCGGGACTCGGCCGGGGCGATGCCGAAGTCGATGGTGGTGGACCCGGCGTTCACCTGGGGGGACGACCGGTCGCCGAACACCCCGTGGAACCGGACGGTGATCTACGAGTGCCACGTCCGCGGGATGACGATGCGCCACCCGGGGGTGCCCGAGGAAGTGCGGGGGACCTACCTGGGATTGGCCTCCGACCCGGTCGTCGACCACCTCCTCGGCCTCGGGGTGACGGCGGTGGAGCTGATGCCGGTGCACCAGTTCGTGGCCGACCAGCGGTTGGTGGAGGAGGGGCTGACGAACTACTGGGGGTACAACACCATCGGGTTCTTCGCCCCCCACGTCGGCTACGCCACCGGCGGCCCCGGGGAACAGGTCGACGAGTTCAAGTCGATGGTCCGCACCCTGCACCGCGCCGGCCTCGAAGTCATCCTGGACGTCGTCTACAACCACACCGGCGAGGGCAACCAGCTGGGGCCGACGCTGTCGCTGCGGGGGGTGGACAACTCGGTGTACTACCGGCTGGACCCCGACCAGCCGCGGTACCACGTCGACTACACCGGCACCGGGAACAGCCTGAACATCCTCCACCCGCGGACGATGGCCCTGATCATGGACAGCCTCCGGTACTGGGTGACCGACATGCACGTCGACGGGTTCCGGTTCGACCTCGCCCCGGTGTTGGTCCGCGGGTACGAGGCCGGGCAGCCGAGCGCCTTCTTCGAGATCATCCAGCAGGACCCGGTGTTGTCGTCGGTGAAGCTGATCGCCGAGCCCTGGGACGTCGGCCCCGACGGGTACCAGCTGGGCCGGTTCCCGCCGGGGTGGTCGGAGTGGAACGGCGCCTTCCGGGACTGCGTCCGCCGGTTCTGGCGCGGCGACCCCGGCCAGGTGCCGGAGCTGGCGTCCCGGCTGACGGGGTCGAGCGACATCTACTCGCCGACCGGCCGTCGGACGTACGCCACCGTCAACTTCGTCACCTGTCACGACGGGTTCACGCTGACCGACCTGGTGAGCTACGAGCACCGTCACAACGAGGCCAACGGCGAGAACAACCACGACGGGGCCCAGGAGAACTTCAGCCGTAACTGGGGGGAGGAGGGCAGGTCGGCGTCGGTCCGGATCGAGCGGATCCGGGACCGGATGAAGCGGAACTTCCTGACCACCCTGATGTTCGCCCAGGGGGTCCGGATGTTGCTCGGCGGCGACGAGATCGGGCGGACGCAGCAGGGGAACAACAACGCCTACTGCCAGGACAACGACATCAGCTGGGTGGACTGGGACGTCGGGGAGACCGGCGACGACCTGTGCCGGTTCGTCCGTGACCTCATCGGGGTGGTGCAGACCAACCCGGCGTTGCGCCGTCGCGACTTCCTCACCGGCAAGGACGTGGCCGGCGGGCAGATGAAGGACGTCACCTGGATCCGGCCCGACGGCGAGGAGATGACCGACGCCGACTGGGGGGACGCCGAGAACCGGACCATCGGAATGCTGCTGCTCGGCCGGGCGGCCGACGAGGTGGACAGCCGCGGCCGGGCCGCCCGCGGGGAGACCCTGTTGTTGCTGTTGAACGCCGGCGCCCGGTCACGGTCGTACACCCTGCCGAGGGTGACCGAGCCGGGGGTGTGGCAGGAGGTGCTGAACACCGCCCGTCCGGGGCCGTGGCAGCGGGAGATCAGGACGCCGACGGTGAACCTGGTGGCCCACTCCAGCCTGCTCCTCCGCCGCACCGAGCCGTGAGCACCTACCGGCTGCAACTCCACCCGATGGGGTTCGACGGAGCCCGGCGGCTGGTGCCCTACCTCGACGACCTCGGGGTGGAGATCGTCTACGTCTCCCCGGTGCTGGCGGCGGCGCCGGGGAGCACCCACGGGTACGACGTGGTCGACCCCACCCGCATCGACCCGGCCCTGGGCGGGGGCGACGGGCTCGAGGCGTTGTTGGACGAGCTGCACCGACACGGTATGCGACTGCTGGTCGACGTCGTCCCGAACCACCTGGCGGCGGTGGCCGACAACCCGTGGTGGTGGGACGTCCTGCGCCTCGGCCGAGGGTCCCGGTACGCCGGCCACTTCGACGTCGAGTGGGGATCCCGGGTGCTGCTGCCGGTGCTCGGCCGGCCGCTGGACGACGTGCTGGCGGCCGGGGAGTTGGCGGTGGGGCGGTCGCCGACGGGGGAGCCGGTGGTGACCTACTTCGACCACCGGTTCCCGATCGACCCGGCCACCCCCGACCGGTTGGTGGCGGCGGCGGAGTCGTCGGGTGCAGCCGGTGACGACTTGGCGGCGTTGGTCGACCGGCAGCACTACCGGCTGGCGTACTGGCGGCTGGGGGCCACCGAGGGGAACTACCGCCGGTTCTTCGACGTCGACGGGCTGGTCGGCGTCCGGGTGGAGGATCCGGCGGTGTACGACGACACCCACCGCCTCCTGCTGGAGGTGGCCGCCGACCCCCGGGTGGCCGGGGTGCGGGTGGACCACGTCGACGGGCTGGCCGACCCGGCGGGGTACCTGCGCCGGCTCCGGACCGACCTGCCAGCCGGGTCGATGCTGGTGGTGGAGAAGATCCTGGCCCGCGACGAGGACCTCCCGCGGTCGTGGCCGGTGGACGGCACCACCGGGTACGAGCTGGCCGACCTGGTCGACGGGCTGCTCACCGACGGGTCCGGCGTCGAGGCGCTGGCCGGGGTGCGGTCGTTCGAGGTGCTGGCGGCGGCGGCGAAGGCGCGGGCGCTGGCCGGGCCGTTCCAGGGGCAGCTGGCCCGGCTGGCGGCGGTGGCGGCGGCGGCCGGCCCGGAAGGTGCCGACCTGGCCGAGGCCGACCTGGCCCGGGCGTTGGCGGCCCTCACGGTGGCGCTGCCGGTGTACCGGACCTATCTGGACGGTGGGCCACCGTCGGCCGCCGACCGTCGCCGGCTGGCCGCGGCCGTGGCCGGGGCCCGGCTGTCCGACGTCGAGGGGCGCCGGGCGCTGGCGGCCGTGGTGGACCATCTGGTGTCGGCCGATCCGTCGTGGCTGCCGGTGGCCCGGCGGTGGCAGCAGCTGACCGGGGCGGTGGCGGCGAAGGGGGTGGAGGACACGGCGCTGTACCGGTTCGACGGGTTGTTGGCGGCCGCCGAGGTCGGCGGGCACCCGGCCCATCCGGCGGTGTCGGTGGACCGGTTCCACCGGTCGATGGCCCGGCGGCCGCGGGGCGGCCTCAACGGGACGTCGACCCACGACTCGAAGCGGAGCGAAGACGTCCGGGCGCGGCTGTCGGTGCTGTCGGAGCTACCCGACCGGTGGGGGTCGACGGTGGACCGCTGGAACCGCCGGTACCAGGGGTGGGTGGCCGCCCACCGGACAGCCCCGGCCCGACACCACCGGGACCTGCTGTACCAGTCCATCGTCGGTACGTGGCCACTGGCCGGCCCAGGCGGCCGGGTGCCGCTGGCCGGCCCGGTTGGCCGGGACTACACCGGCCGGTTGGCGGAGTACGCCGTCAAGGCGGCCCGGGAGGGGAAGCAGCGGACCAGTTGGGTGGACCCGGACCCCCGGTACGAACGGGCCCTCACCGGGTTCGTCCGGCATCTCCTCGGCGACGACCGGTTCCGGGCCGACGTCGACCGGCTGGTGGCCGCCGTCGGGCCGGCCGGGGCCACCAATGCCCTGGCGACGGTGGTGCTGCGGTGCACCGTGCCGGGCGTACCCGACACCTACCAGGGGACCGAGCTGTGGGAGCAGACCCTGGTCGATCCCGACAACCGCCGGCCGGTGGACTTCGACGCCCGGCGCCGGGTGCTGGCGGAGCTGCCGACCGTCAACGGGATCGAGCCGGCCGAGGCGGCGGCGCTGTTGCGGCGGTGGAGGGACGGGGCGGTGAAGCTGCACGTCGTCCGGCAGCTGTTGCACCTCCGCCGGGACCGCCCGGGGGTGTTCGCCGGCGGGCCGTACCGGGCGGTCGGGGTGACCGGCCCGGCGGCCGACCACGTGGTGGCGTTCACCCGGCGTGGCGACGTGCTGGTGGTGGTGCCGCGGCTGCCGTTCCGGCTGGCCGGGCCCGGCCGGTTCCCGGTGGGGCGGAGGGTCTGGGACGGGACGACGGTCGACGTGGGCCCGGGGGGATGGACGGACGTGCTGTCGGGCACCGAGCACGTCGGCGGACGGCTGGCCGTGGGGGAGGTGTTGGCGACGTTGCCGGTGGCGGTACTGGTGCCGGCTCAGGGGGCGGCCAGCGGGTCGATGGCGACGGCGGTGGCCACCGCCCCGGTGGCGCCGACCATGGTGAGCCGGCCACCGCGGCCGCGGACGTAGTGGGTCAGGCCGAACAGGATGCCGGTGCCGATGGCGTCGACGTCGGTGACGTCGGTGAGGTCCACGACGACGTCACCGTGGTCCATCGACCCGAGCTGGTCGATCTGGGCCTCGAGGGCGGTCGCCGAGCTGGCGGTGAGGGCACCCCGGAGGGTGAGGACGCAAGCCGGGCCGACCTCCTGCAATTGCACCTCCAATGCGGGCACCTCCAATGTGGAGGGCGACCAACCTGCGGCGTTGTCCACCATGTCGACCACCGGGCACCGTCCCTCTCTATCCGCTGCTCAGGCCGCCTCTCCCATCCTCGGCGGTCTGTCGCCGGCTGGTCCGGCGCCACCGACCTACCCGGATCGACGGTCCGGCAACCCGACAATTCGGCCCCGTACACTCTGGCGATGGTCGGGACCCGGTGAGCATCGACCACCTCATCGACACCTATGGGTATTGGGCCGTGTTCGGTTTCGTGGCCGTCGAGAGCTTCGGCATCCCGTTGCCCGGAGAGACCGCCCTCATCGCCGCCGCCACCTACGCCGGGGCCACCCACCGGCTGACAGTGTGGGTGATCTTCCTGGTCGGCGCCGCCGCCGCCATCCTGGGGGACACGGGGGGGTACTGGATCGGCGACAAGGGCGGTTACCGGCTGCTCCGCCGGTACGGCCACTACGTCCGGTTCGACGAGCCGAAGATCAAGGTGGCCCGGTACCTGTTCGCCCGGCACGGCGGGAAGGTGGTGTTCTTCGGCCGGTTCGTGTCGGTGCTGCGGACCTACGCCGCCTTCCTGGCCGGCACCACCCGGATGCGGTACCGGCGGTTCCTGGTGTTCAACGCCGCCGGCGGCATCATCTGGGCGGCGGTGTACACGTTCGTGGCCTACTTCGCCGGCAACCTCATCACCCGGTTCTCCACGCCGGTCAACATCGCCCTCGGGGTGGTGGCGGTGGCGGCGGTGGTGTTCTTCATCGTCATCCTGCGACGCAAGATGGACGGTCTGATCGTGGTGGCGGAGAAGGCGTACCCGGGTCCGTTGGAGTAGTCAGTCGGCCACGTAGAACCGGGCCGGGACGCCTGGTTCGCGGCGGACCAGGCCGCGGGCCTCCAGCAGCACCAGATGGGCCAGGGTCTCGCCGTTGGCGGCCCGCTGCATGAAGTCGGCGATCTGGTCCCACGGCCGGGACCAGTGGAGCCGGAGGGTGAGGTCCCAGGCCGACGTCCCGGGGTTGGCGGCCAGCGTCTCCTCGATCTCGCGGAGCCGGTCCTCGTGGTGGGTGATGAGCTGGTCGATCCGGGCGGACAGGTTGGCGAACCGGTACTCGTGGGCCGGCAGCACCTCGTCGGGGTTGAGGTAGCGGATCCGGGCCAGCGACTCCAGGTAGTTCCCGAGCGGGTTGTGGTCCTGCTGGCTGTGGAACGAGATGTTCGGGGTGATCCGCGGCAGGATGTGGTCGCCGGACAGCAGCAGCTGGTGGTCGTCGCTGTACAGGCAGATGTGCCCGGGGGAGTGCCCGGGGGTCCAGATGGTGCGCAGGTCCCAACCGGCCAGGTCGAGCTTCTGGTCGTCCTCCAGCAGGATGTCGGGCTCCGCCATTGTCACCATGGACCGGATCTGCATCGACGCCATGTTGAGGTCGGGGCGCTTGTCGTCGGGCACCCCGGAGATGGTGAGCAGCTCGTTCATCCGGTCGAGGAGGTCGTCCATCTCGACGTACCGGCCCTGCAGCAGGTCGGCGTCGGCGGGGTGCAACCCCACCCAGGCGCCGGAGGCCTCCCGGACGCGGCCGGCCAGGCCGTAGTGGTCGGGGTGGATGTGGGTGACCACCACCGCCTGCACATCGGACATGGACCCGCCGGCCTCGGCCAGGCCGGCGTTGAGGGCGTCCCAGGCCTCGTCGGTGTTCCAGCCGGCGTCGACCAGGGCGACGCCGTCGTCGAGCTCGAACAGGTACACCAGCACGTACCGGAGCGGGTTGTTCGGGATGGGCACCGGCACCGACCACAGGCCCGGCCGCACCTTCTCCACCGGGGGCAGCACGTGCCGGTCCCACGCCTCTTTCTGCAGGGTTCCGGTAACGGTGATCACGCACTGCACGGTACTCGGGGGTGGTCCCGGCGGGCACGCCGAAGGGTCGGGGAGGGGGGATTTGAACCCCCGACCTCGTGCACCCAAAGCACGTGCGCTACCAGGCTGCGCTACTCCCCGTCGGCCATCTTGTGGAAGGTCGAGCGACCAGCGTAGGCCGTCGCCAGCCGGCCGGGTGACGGCCGCATCCTCCGGCCGGTGGCCACCGATCGACTACCGTTCGGCAACTGGCGTGCGCCCAACCCGGGGAGGGGTCGATGGACGGCGAGACGAAATGGGTACATCGAGGGATCGGGCTGCTCGGGGCAGCCTGCCTCGCCGCTGGGGGCCTGGCCGTGCCGGCCCTCCTGGGATCGCCGCCGGCCGGTGCGACCACCGCCGGCTCGGTCCTCTACGTTGGCAGCGAAGAACCGGCGAGGTTGACGTCCTACCCCCTGCCGGTCCAGGGGAACACGGCCCCGCAGGCCACCGTGACGGGCCTCAGCGCCACAGGCCAGCCGACAGCGGCGGCCTTCGACGCCGCCGGTGACCTGTGGACGGCGAACCAGGCGACCGAGGTGATCACCGAGACCACCGCGGCCCAGTTGGCCGCCGGCGGCACACAGGCGCCGGTCGTGACCCTGCAACTCGGCCTGGTCCCGATGGGTCTGGCCTTCGACGGTTCCGGCGACCTCTGGGCGACGGGGGTGACAGTGCCGGACACAGAGGCCTTCGTCGAGGAGATCACCCCGGCCCAGCTGGCGGCGGGTGGCTTTGTGGACTCGCCGGTGAGCATCTTCGTGAGCTCCCCTCACTGGTCCGCAGTCCAGGCGCTGGCCTTCGACGCCGCCGGCGACCTGTGGGTCGGCGGCACAGGGGCTCTCCTGGAGCTGACGCCGACCCAACTGACGGCCAGCGGCACCGTCACACCGGCGCAGACCGTGGCCAGCCCCATGATCGACACGGCCAAGGGCCTGGCGTTCGACGCCGCCGGGACGGCCTGGATCGGGAACTACACAAACTTCACCCATCCCCTGGTCGGCTTCACGGCGGCCCAGCTGGCCGCCGGGGGCACACAGGCCCCGGCGATCGTCTTCAACCACCACCAGACGGTGGTGACACCGTCCACACCGGACAAGACGTCACCGGCCACAATGAACCAGCGGACAGTCGGACAGATCGCCTTCGACAGCGAGGGTGACCTGTGGGCGGCCAGTCCCACACAGGACGCCGTCTACGAGTACACCCCCGCCCAGTTGGCCGTCGGCGGCACAGTGACGGCGACCCGCCTCGGAGGACCCACAGCGGGGCTGAAGCGCCCGGCCGCGCTCGCCCTCAAGACCCCGCCTACCGTCACCTCGGTGTCGCCGAACGGCGGCCCGGCTGGGGGCGGGACAACGGTGACCGTCAAGGGCACCGGGTTCACCTCGGCGACCACCGTCGACTTCGGCCCGACGGCTTCCACCACCGTGAAGGTGACCAGCCCGTTCGCCCTGACGGCGGTGGTCCCCCCCGGCCACGGGATGGTCGACGTCACCGCCACCACCTTCGGCGGCACCTCGGCCACGTCGTCGGCTGATCGGTTCACCTACGCCCTGGTCCCCGGCTACACCATGGTGGGGAGCGACGGCGGGGTGTTCAGCTTCGGCACAGTGCCCTTCGAGGGCTCGTTGCCGGGTCTGGGTGTCCACGTGAACAACGTCGTCGGCATCGTCCCGACGACCGACGGCCACGGCTACTGGATGGTGGGCTCCGACGGTGGCGTGTTCGCCTTCGGTAACGCCGGCTTCGTCGGCTCCCTGCCGGGCCTGGCGGTGAAGGTCAACGACATCAAGGCCTTCGTCCCCACCCCCGACGGAAAGGGCTACTGGATGGTCGGCGCCGACGGTGGCGTGTTCGCCTTCGGTAACGCCGGCTTTGTCGGCTCCCTCCCGGGCTTGGGGGTCAAGGTGTCCAACATCGTGGGCATGGTCCCGACGGCCGACGGCCAGGGCTACTGGATGGTCGGCGCCGACGGCGGGGTCTTCGCCTTCGGTGACGCCGGCTTCGTCGGTTCGCTCCCGGGGCTGGGCGTCCACGTCAACAACGTGGTCGGCATCGTCGGCACGGCGAATGCCCAGGGGTACTGGATGGTCGGCTCCGACGGCGGCGTCTTCAACTTCGGGGACGCCAGCTTCCTCGGCTCCCTGCCGGGGCTGAACGTCCACGTGAACAACGTGGTCGGCATCATCGGCACCCCCGACGACCAGGGGTACACCATGGTCGGCAACGACGGTGGGGTGTTCACCTTCGGTGACGCCCAGTTCGCCGGCTCCCTGCCGGGCCTCGGCGTCCACGTCGACAACGTCGTGGGCATCGCCGCCGGCTGACCCCCTACCGCAAGGGACGACAAGAAAGAGCGGTCACATGGGAGGCAGTGCGCGAAGTCGGCACAGGTTGGTCGGACTGGCCTCAGCGGTGGTCCTGGGTGTCGGCGGCGTGGCGTTGTCCGCGCCCCTCGACCAGGTCCCGGCCGGGGCGGCGACGGTCGGATCGGGGGCGGCAGCCTCATCGGTGCTGTACGTCGGCAACCAGCCATGGCCCCAGCACACGGCCCCGACAGGGAGGATCACCTCCTACGTCCTGCCGGCCCAGGGGAACGTGGCCCCGCAGGCCACGTTGGCCGACCTGTCCCCGACAAACCTCGCCTTCGACGGCGCCGGCAACCTGTGGGAGTCGGACCAGATCACCGAAACCCTCCGGGCGCTGACCGCCGCCCAGCTGGCCGCAGGCACAGGGACGCCGGCGGTCGACCTGTCGTTGCCGTCCCATTTGATCCCGAAGGGGCTGGCGTTCGACGGGGCCGGTGACCTGTGGGTGGTGGAGGAGACAACACCGGATCACGAGACATTCGTGGCCGAGCTCACCCCGGCCCAGCTAGCTGCCGGCGGCACACAGGCGCCGGTGGTGACCATCCCGGCGAGCAGGGACTGGGGTTCGGTGGACTCCCTGGCGTTTGACGCCTCCGGCAACCTGTGGGTCGGGACGTCGAATTCGGTCGTCGAGCTCTCCCCAACACAACTGGCGGGGGGCGGTTCGACATCGCCGCCGACCCGGAGGGTGATGAGTCCGATGATTGACGCCGCCGTCGGCCTGGCCTTCGACCCCTCCGGCGACCTGTGGGTGGGGAACTACACAAACTTCACACACCCACTCGTGATGTTCACTCCCGCCCAGCTCGACGCCGGCGGAACGCAGATCGCCACCACCACCATCGACGCCCCCGGCCAGATGACATCGTGGCAGATCGGGTTCGACAGCAGTGGCGACCTGTGGTCGGCCGACCCGGTGCTGGAGGCGGCGTTCGAGTACACCCCGGCCCAACTGGCCACCGGCGGTACCGTGACGCCGGCGGCGGTGACAGGGGCCACAACGGGGTTGAAGTCCCCCCGCGGCCTCGCCCTCAAGACCCCGCCCACCGTGGCTTCCGTCGCTCCCACCACCGGTCCGGCCGCCGGCGGGGGGACGGTCACCATCACCGGCACCGGGTTCACCTCGGCCACCACCGTCCACTTCGGCGGTAGGGCGGCCACCACAGTCAAGATGACGAGCCCGTTCGCCCTGACCGCCGTTGCCCCGCCGGGCCACGGCACCGTGGACGTGACCACCACCACGTTCGCCGGCACCTCGGCGACGTCGGCCGCCGACCGGTTCAGCTACGCACCCCCGCCGGGCTACACCATGGTCGGGACGGATGGTGGAGTGTTCACCTTCGGCGGAGCTCCGTTCGAGGGTTCGCTGCCGGGCCTCGGGGTCGACGTCAACAGCGTCGTCGGCATCGTCCCCACCGCTGACGGCAAGGGTTACTGGATGGTCGGCCGCGACGGCGGGGTGTTCGCCTTCGGTGACGCCGGCTTCGTCGGCTCTCTGCCGGGCCTCGGGGTGAAGGTCAACGACATCAAGGCCTTCGTCCCCACCCCCGACGGCCACGGCTACTGGATGGTCGGCGCCGACGGCGGCGTCTTCGCCTTCGGTGACGCCGGCTTCGTCGGTTCCCTGCCGGGCCTGGGGGTCAAGGTGGCCAACATCGTCGGCATGGTCCCGACGGCCGACGGCCAGGGCTACTGGATGGTGGGTTCCGACGGCGGCGTCTTCGCCTTCGGTGACGCCGGCTTCGTCGGCTCCCTCCCCGGCTTGGGGGTCCACGTGAACAACGTGGTCGGCATCGTCGGCACTGCCGACGCCCAGGGCTACTGGATGGTCGGCTCCGACGGCGGGGTGTTCAACTTCGGTGACGCCGGCTTCCTCGGCTCCCTGCCGGGGCTGAACGTCCACGTGAACAACGTGGTCGGCATCATCGGCACGTCTGACGACGACGGCTACACCATGGTCGGCAACGACGGCGGGGTGTTCACCTTCGGTGACGCCCAGTTCGCCGGCTCCCTGCCTGGCCTCGGGGTCCACGTCGACAACGTCGTGGGCATCGCCGCCGGCTGACGTTCAGCGCCCTCCCCGGACCAGGCGCCCGGGGAGGGCGCCGGTGGCGACGCCGTCCTCGTAGGTGGCTACCCCGGCGTTGACGGTGGCGACGTACCCGGTGGCGTCCTGCAGCAGCCGCCGACCCCCGGCCGGCAGGTCGGCGGCCACCCGGGGGTTCCCGAGCTGCAGCCGGTCGTAGTCGATCAGGTTCAGGTCGGCCCGCATCCCCGGGGCGACGGTGCCCCGGTCGCCGAGGCCGTACAGCCGGGCGGTGTCGTGGGTCTGCTTCTTCACCACCCACTCCAGCGGCAGTTTGTCCCCGCGGCGGTCACGGGCCCAGTGGGTCAGCATGAAGGTGGGCATCGACGCGTCGCAGATCACCCCGCAGTGGGCGCCGCCGTCGGCCAGCCCGAGGGCCGACCGCGGGTGGAGCAGCATCTCGCGGACGTGGTCGAGGTTCTTCGACGAGTAGTTCAGGATCGGGATGTACAGGAGGCCGAACCCGCCGTCGGCCAGCATGGCGTCGTAGGCCACCTCCAGCGGGCTCCGGCCCTCCCGGGCGGCCGTCGCCGCCAACGACCGGTCCGGACCCGGCTCGTAGTCCGGCGGGGACCCCAGCAGGTAGGCGTCGCGGTAGGCCCGGTCCATCAGATCGGCCGTCGCCGCGTCCGGGGGCTCCCAGTCGACGATGGACCGCCGCAGGTCGGGGTCCATCAGGGCGGCGTACAGCGCGTCGGGGTCCAGCCCCCGACCCTTCAGGTCGGCGTAGGCCGGGATGTAGTCGAAGAGGCAGTAGCTGGTGTGGTGGCCGGCCAGCATCCCGGTGGGCCGTCCGGCCACCTGCGGCCACAGGTCCGCCCCGGACTCGGCGGCGGCCAGCGACTCGGCCAGCACCTGCTGCCACAGCTCCGGGTGCGGGTCCACCTGGAGCAGCACGAACGTCACCGGCCGGCCGATGGCCGCCGACAGCCGGCACATCCAGTCGACCTCCTTCTTCGGGTCGTCGACGTCCTCGCCCGCCGACCCGGCCGGGGCCAGCTCGAAGATCCCGGCCCCCACCTCACCCAGGGCCGACCCGATCCCGAACAGCTCGTCCTCGGCTGCGAACGTCCCCGGCACCGGTTCGCCGTCGATGGCCCGGTGGGCGATGGTCCGCGACGTCGAGAACCCCAGCGACCCGGCGGCCACCGCCTCCTTCACGATGGCCTTCATCGCCGCGACGTCCGTGGCGGTGGCCGGCTCGTTGGCGGCCCCCCGTTCCCCCATCACGTACGCCCGCACCGCCCCATGGGGGACCTGGGTGCCCACGTCCACCGTCCACCGTCGCCGGTCGAGGGCGTCGAGGTACTCGGGGAACGTCTCCCACTCCCACCGGATCCCCTCGGCCAGGGCGGTCCCCGGGATGTCCTCCACCCCTTCCATCAACCCGATCAGCCAGTCCCGGCGGTCCGGGCGGGCCGGGGCGAACCCGACGCCGCAGTTCCCCATCACCACGGTGGTCACCCCGTGCCAGGCCGACGGGGCCAGCTCGTCGTCCCAGGTGGCCTGCCCGTCGTAGTGGGTGTGGACGTCCACCCAGCCCGGCGTCACCAGCAGCCCGTCGGCGTCCACCGTCCGGCGCCCGCCACCGTCCACCCGGCCCACCTCGGTGATGGTGCCCCCGTCCACCGCCACATCGGCCACCGCCGCCGGCCGGCCGGTGCCGTCCACCACCGTGCCCCCACGGATCACCAGATCGTGCATCGCCACCACCCCCGGCACCCGTTTCTAGTACACCGTTACAGACGATGCTGATACAGACGATGCTGATCGGCGGTTCTCCGGACCGGTGCCGATCGGCGGTCTTGTGGACCGGTGCCGGCCGACGATGGACGCGGGACGGCCCGCCCCCCGGAGGAGGCGGGCCGTCCGACGGCGATGGGATCGGTCAGGACTTCTTGCCGAGGATCCGGTTCATCTTGGTGCCGCACTCCGGGCACGCCCCCTGGGCGGCTCGGCGGCCGTTGGCCAGCTCGACCTCCTGCCCGTCGAACGTCCGCTTCTCACGGCACTTCACGCAGTACCCCTCGTAGTCAGCCATGTCATCTCCTCTCACTCGACTCTCACTCGAGACTGGAACTGATCGACGCTATACGCCGGCTTCCGGCGGGTTGGGGGATGGTTCCCGTACCATGACCCCGATGAGCGGCGAACCGGTGCTGGACGCCCTGGCGGAGGTGTGGGGGTCGATGGCCGACGCCTGCGACGGCATCCCGGTCGACTGGTGGGACCGGCCCACCGACTGCCCCGGCTGGACCGTCAGGGACCAGGTGTCCCACGTCATCGGTATCGAGCGGACCCTGCTCGGCGACGCCGCCCCGGTCGCCTCCGGCCCGGTGCCGGCCCACGTGAAGAACGCCATCGGGGAGATGAACGAGGCCTGGGTGGCCGCCCGCCGCAGCTGGCCCGGCCCCGAGGTGCTGGCCGAGCTCCGGGCGGTCACCGCCCGCCGCCTCGACCAACTGGCCGGGTTCGGCCCGGAGCAGTTCGACCGGGTGGGGTGGAGCCCGATCGGGGAGGTGCCGTACCGCGACTTCATGGCCGTCCGGGCGTTCGACAGCTGGGTCCACGAGCAGGACGTCCGCCGGGCCCTGGACCGCCCCGGCGGGCGCGGCGGCGCCGGGGAGGCCATCACCCTCGATCGGGTCGACGGGTTCCTCGGCTACGTCGTCGGGAAGAAGGTGGGGGCCCCCGACGGCACCACCGTGGTCTGGGACGTCACCGGGCCGCTGCCCCGCCGGACGGCGGTGGCCGTCGCCGGCGGTCGGGCCCGCCCCGCCGACCCGCCGGACCACCCGACGGTGGCCCTGGCCGCCGACGCCGGCACCTACTGGCGGCTCGGGTGTGGCCGCCTCGACGGCGAGGCGGCGGTGGCCGACGGCGCGGTGCAGATCTCCGGCGACGCCGACCTCGGCCGGCGGGTCGTCGACGCCATGAACGTCCTGACGTAGCCGCCGGTCGTGGCCTCCCCGCTCCGCCGTCGGCGGCGGTGATCTCGGGCCCCGTTGGGGCCGCGGTCGGGGCCCCCCATCAGGGGCCGGTAGAGTGAGGGCTCCGTTATGCGAGCCACCGCTGAACCTATTGAAGGAAACAAGGTCCGCCTGTCCGTCGAGGTCGAAGAGACCGAGGTGGACAAGGCCTTGAACGACACCGTCCGGACCATCGCCCGGCAGGCCCGGATCCCCGGGTTCCGTCCCGGCAAGGTCCCCCGCCAGATCCTGGAGGCCCGCATGGGCGGCGCCCAGGCCCTCCGGGCGGAGGCCCTCCGGGAGGCGCTGCCGGAGTTCTACGCCATGGCCCTCGCCGACGCCGACGTCGACCCGATCGCCGCACCGGACATCGACATCACCGGCGGCGAGGACGCCGGTGCGGTGTCCTTCGACGCCGTCGTCGAGATCCGGCCGCTGGTGGCCATCATCGGGTACGCCGGCCTGCAGGCCACGGTGCCGTCCCCGACGGTGGCCGACGCCGACGTCGACGCCCAGCTCGACCGGATGCGGGAGACCGAGGCCGAGCTGATCGAGGTGCAGCGGCCGGCCCGGGACGGCGACAACGTGACCGTGGACCTGCACGGCAACGACGAGTCCGGGGCCGAAGTGGTGGCGGTGGACGACTTCTTGTACGAGGTCGGCAGCGGCCGGGTGGTGCCGGAGCTCGACGAGGAGCTGGCCGGGGCCAAGGTCGGCGACATCCTGTCCTTCTCGGCCACCCCCCCCGGGGTGGTCGGCTCGGTGACGTTCCGGGTGCTGGTGAAGGACGTCAAGGAGAAGAGACTGCCGGACCTCACCGACGAGTGGGCGGCCGACAGCTCCGAGTTCGACACCGTCGACGCCCTCCGCGACGACCTCCGGGAGCGGATCGGCCGGGTGAAGGTGGTGCAGGCTCAGATGGCCCTGCGGGACAGCGCCCTGGCGTCGCTGGTCGAACTGGTCGACGACGCCGAGGTTCCCGAGGTGCTGGTCGACCAGGAGGTCAGCCAGCGGGTCCACGACCTCAGCCACCGCCTCGAGGAGCAGCGGATCAGCATCGACCAATTCCTGGGGGCCACCGGCCAGACCGGCGACGACCTGGTGGCCGGCATCCGGGGGGAGGCCCACCAGTCGGTGAAGGCCGACCTCGGGCTGCGGGCGCTGGCCGAGGCCGAGGCCCTCGACGTCACCGACGACGAGCTGGACACCGAGCTGGCCGCTATGGCCAGCCGGATGGAGGTCACCGTCGACCAGCTCCGCGACCAGCTCGCCCAGGCCGGCCGGACCGCCGCGGTGCGCTCCGAGCAGCGCAAGGCGAAGGCCCTGACCTGGTTGCTCGACCACGTCGACGTCGTCGACGAGGACGGCAACCCGGTGTCCCGGGACCTGTTGTCGGTGGACCAGGGCGCCGACGACGGCGCCGGCGATGCCGAAGATGACGGCGCCGAAGGTGACGGGGCGGAGGGCACCGGCGGCGACAGTGCCGGCGGCACCGCCGACGGTGCCGACCGGGTAGACCAAGGGGAAGCAACGGACGGGGAGGCCGACGAATGACCAGCATGCAGCACGACCGGTTCAGGGCCGCCAACTACCTGGTGCCCACCGTGGTCGAGTCGTCCAACCGCGGGGAGCGGGCGTACGACCTGTACTCCCGGTTGCTGAAGGAACGGATCATCTTCCTCGGCACCCCCATCGACGACACCGTGGCCAACCTGGTGTGCGCCCAGCTGCTGTTCTTGGAGTCGGAGGAGCCGGACAAGGACATCCACCTGTACATCAACTCGCCCGGCGGCGACATCACCGCGCTGTTCGCCATCTACGACACGATGAAGTACATCAAGCCGGACGTGTCCACCTTCTGCTTCGGCCAGGCCGCATCGGCCGCCGCCGTCCTGCTGGCCGCCGGGACCCGGGGCAAGCGGTTCGCCCTGCCCCACGCCCGGGTGCTCCTGCACCAGCCGTTCGGCGGCGTGGAGGGGCAGGCCAGCGACATCGAGATCCAGGCCAAGGAGATCCTGCGGATGCGGGACCTCCTCACCGGGATGCTGGCCGCCGACACCGGGCAGCCCCAGGAGCGGCTGGCCAAGGACACCGAGCGGGACTTCGTCATGACGGCCGACGAGGCGGTGGGCTACGGGGTCATCGACGAGGTCATCTCCGCCAGGGACGCGCTGGAGCTGGCCGCCGTCGGCGCGGCGTAGGCGACGCAGGCGTAAGGTTTGCCGGGATCGAGCAGGGGAGCACAGGGGTGGCGAAGTTCGGCGAAGGTGGCGACCTGGTCAAATGCAGCTTCTGCGGGAAATCCCAGAAGCAGGTCAAGAAGCTCATCGCCGGCCCCGGGGTGTACATCTGCGACGAGTGCATCGACCTCTGCAACGACATCATCGCCGAGGAGCTCACCGAGACCACCGAGCTCAACTTCGAGGACCTGCCGAAGCCGCGGGAGATCTTCGACTTCCTGAACGACTACGTCGTCGGCCAGGAGTACGCCAAGAAGATCCTTTCGGTGGCGGTGTACAACCACTACAAACGGGTGCAGGCCGGCCCCTCCGCCGACGACGAGGGGGTGGAGCTGGCCAAGTCGAACATCCTGCTCCTCGGGCCGACCGGTTGCGGGAAGACCCTCCTCGCCCAGACCTTGGCCCGGATGCTGAACGTCCCGTTCGCCATCGCCGACGCCACCGCCCTCACCGAGGCCGGGTACGTCGGTGAGGACGTCGAGAACATCCTGCTCAAGCTCATCCAGGCCGCCGACTACGACGTCAAGCGGGCGGAGACCGGGATCATCTACATCGACGAGATCGACAAGATCGCCCGGAAGAGCGAGAACCCGTCGATCACCCGGGACGTGTCCGGCGAAGGGGTCCAGCAGGCCCTGCTGAAGATCCTCGAGGGGACCACCGCCTCGGTCCCCCCCCAGGGTGGCCGGAAGCACCCCCACCAGGAGTTCATCCAGATCGACACCACCAACATCCTGTTCATCTGTGGCGGGGCGTTCGCCGGGCTGGACAAGATCATCGAGAGCCGCATCGGCCGGAAGGGCATCGGGTTCCGGGCGGAGGTCCGCCAGCAGGCCGAGCGGGACGAGACCGAGGTCCTCCGCCACGTCCTCCCGGAGGACCTGATGAAGTTCGGGCTGATCCCCGAGTTCATCGGCCGGCTGCCGGTGGTGAGCGCGGTGAGCCAGCTGTTCAAGGACGCCCTCATCCGCATCCTGGTGGAGCCCAAGAACGCGCTGACGAAGCAGTACCAGCGGACGTTCGCCCTCGACAACATCGAGCTCGAGTTCACCGACGACGCCCTGGAGGCCGTCGCCGAGCAGGCCCTCCTCCGCGGGACCGGCGCCCGTGGGCTGCGGGCCATCCTGGAGGAGGTGCTGCTGGACGTGATGTACGACCTCCCCAGCCGCACCGACGTGGGCCGTTGTGTCGTCGACCGGGCCGTGGTCCTCGACCGGGTGCACCCCACCCTGGTCCCGGTGGCGGAGCCCCCGGCGAAGTCGTCTCGCAGCCGCCGGGCCGCCTCCTGACACCGAAGCTGCCGTTCGCCACCCTCCCCGAGGCGCTGGCCTGGCTGGACGGCCACATCAACTTCGAGGCCGGCATGCCCACCCGGCGGTCGCTGCCCACGCTCGACCGCATGCGGGAGCTCACCAAGCTCCTCGGCGACCCGCAGCTGGCGTACCCGTCGGTGCACCTCACCGGGACCAACGGCAAGGGGTCGACGGCGGCCGTCACCACCGCCCTCCTCGGGGCCATGGGGCTGTCGGTCGGCACCTACACCAGCCCGAACCTCTCGGCGGTGAACGAGCGGCTGTCGCGCAACGGTGACCCCATCGCCGACGCCGACTTCGCCGACGTCCTGTCCACCCTGGCCCTGCTGGAGCCGTCGCTCACCGAGCCGCCGACCCGGTTCGAGCTCCTCACCGCCGCCGCCCTCCGGTGGTTCGACGACGAGGCCGTCGACGCCGCCGTCGTCGAGGTCGGCCTCGGCGGCACCTGGGACTCCACCAACGTCGTCGACGGGGTGGTGTCGGTGGTCACCAACATCAGCTACGACCACACCGACGTCCTCGGCCCCACCCTCGACGGCATCGCCCGGGACAAGGCCGGCATCGTCAAGCCCGGCGGCGTCGCCGTGATCGGCGAGACCGACCCCGCCCTGTCGACGATCCTCCGGACGGTCGCTGACCGGGCCGGGGCCGCCCAGGTGTGGGTCCGCGGGGAAGAGTTCGACTGCACCGCCAACCGGCTGGCCGTCGGCGGCCGGCTGCTCGACCTCCGGACCCCCGCCGCCGCCTACGGCGAAGTCCTCCTCCCGCTCCACGGCGCCCACCAGGGGCTGAACGCCGCCTGTGCCCTGGCCGCGGCCGAGGCGTTCTTCGGGGCCCCCCTCGACGAGGACGTCGTCCAGGACGCCTTCGCCGCCGTCCGGGTACCCGGCCGCCTCGAGGTGGTCGGCCGCCGGCCCCTCAGCGTGGTCGACGGCGCCCACAACGTCGCCGGTATGGGGACGTTGGCCACCGCCCTCGGCGACGAGTTCTCCGTCGACGGCCCCAAGGTGGCGGTGGTCGGCATGCTCACTGGTAGAGACCCCACCGCCATGCTCGCCCCCCTGGCCGCCGTCGGCGTCGGCACCGTGGTGGCCTGCGCCCCCGACTCCCCCCGGGCGATGGCCGCGGCCGACATCGCCGCCGCGGCCGCCGACCTGGGCATGGCGGCCCCGGTG
>Ga0134126_10003033_pt1 | contig 21074 bp, 17 predicted proteins | sample KB31752_FD_96881 | JGI IMG/M metagenome (GOLD analysis project Ga0134126, IMG submission 96881) | Terrestrial soil microbial communities with excess Nitrogen fertilizer from Kellogg Biological Station, Michigan, USA - KB3-175-2 | ecosystem: Environmental > Terrestrial > Soil > Unclassified ... | reverse complement strand
TTTCGAACAATTAATAAATTGTCTGCCATGCTCTCTTACCCCGTCCGCATAGCCTTGATCGCCGCACTCGGCGGTTTTCTCTTTGGCTTTGAGACCGTCGTCATTTCCGGCGCGGAACAAACCTTGGAACATCTTTGGCAACTAAGCGGCTTTTGGCAAGGATTTACCGTAGCCTCCAGTCTCATCGGTACCATTCTCGGTTCTTTTTTGGCCGGCATCCCCGCGAAACGATACGGCCGGAAAAAAGTACTGCAGGTGATCGCTGTGTTGTTCATCGTGGCTGCCCTTGGCTGCGCCTTCGTTTCGGCATGGGGGTTATTCATCATCTTTCGGATCATCGGCGGCCTGGCAGTGGGCGCTTCATCGGTTATCGCGCCTATGTATATCTCCGAAATTGCACCTGCATCTTTACGCGGACGGCTGGCCGGCTCCTTCCAGGTCAATATCGTGGCCGGCATCGTGGTAGCCTATCTCACCAACTATTTTTTTACCAGTCTGCAATTGGCCGACGCCTGGCGCTGGATGCTGGGCGTTATGGTCGTTCCGTCCGTGGTCTTTGCTATCCTGCTGGTAGCGATCCCCGAAAGCCCCCGCTGGCTGATCTTAAACGGGAAGGAATCTATAGCGCTCCCTATCCTTCGGCGTCTCGGGGAAATGAATCCGGCGGCCGCTATCAGTTCCATCAGGGATTCGGTCAAGGAACACCGCGAGTCCCTCTTTCAGAGACGTTATTCCAAACCCATTGTCTACGCCATGCTGCTGGCGATGTTCAATCAACTTTCTGGCATAAACGCCATTTTGTATTACGCGCCGCGGATATTCCAGCTGGCCGGCTTCGACAAGAGTCAATCGTTCAGCCAGCCTATCTTCATCGGGGTCGCCAATCTCATCTTCACCCTTCTGGCGATGACGGTCATCGACAAGTTCGGGCGCAAGACGCTCCTGATCATCGGTTCGTTTGGTATGATCCTTTTCCTCGGACTCACGGCCTGGGCCTTTTCCGGCAATCTCAGCGGCAACAGCCATCTGCTGCTCTATCTTATAGGTTTCATCGCTTTTTTCGCCTTCTCGCAGGGAGCCGTCATCTGGGTCTTTATCTCCGAGATCTTCCCGAACTCGGTGCGTTCTCAGGGTGGCTCGCTGGGCAGCTCGACCCATTGGTGCATGGCCTGGATCATCACTACCGTCTTCCCCGGCATCGTGGAAGGCAGTAGATCCGGCGGATATTATTCGTTCGTGTTCTTTGCCATTATGATGGTCCTCCAGCTTATCTTCATCTGGCGCTTCATGCCCGAAACCAAGGGCCGCACCCTCGAAGAGATCCAAAAAGACCTTGGCATCTCCTGATGCCCCGAATTTTCAAATTTTAAATCATCAATATATGAAGATGTTACTTTTCTCCGCTCTCCTCGCCGTCGCCACGGTCCCCGTTTTCGCCCAATCCAAAGACGAGCAGGCCGTCGGCACCGCCGTCGAGTCACTCCGCAAGGCCCTCATCGACCCCACCAAGGCCAATCTCGACGCCCTCGTCCTCGACGAACTGACCTATGGTCATTCCAATGGCAATATCCAGGACAAGACCACCTTCGAAGAAGCCCTGCTCAATAAGTCTTCCGATTTCGTGACCATCGACCTGACCAACCAGACCATCAAGGTCGTCGGCAACACCGCCTGGGTTCGTCACATCCTATCGGCGACTACCAACGACGGCGGCAAACCGGGCACCACCCATCTTTCGGTCCTGCTGATCTGGGTCAAACAAAAAGGCCAGTGGCACCTCCTCGCCCGCCAGGCCGTCAAGGTGCAATCATAGACGTCGTCCGATCCCGTCAGTCGCGCCGGTGCCAGGCATCGTTACTCCTCCGCCGCAAGTTCCGCAGATCGCCGCGGCTACGCGCCGGTGCCGGCTACACATCTGCTAAAGCAACCGGGCCAGTTCTCCCGTATCCGGCAGAATGCCCCGCATCTCCGCAGGCATCTCCCTCGTCGTGCGATACGTCGCGACGCCCATTGCCTTGTCAATGGTCCGCACGGCAAACTCGACCACGGTATTGTTCTTCTCCTTGCAAAGAACAATGCCTATGGACGCATGCTCATGCCCCAGCCGCACCTTTTCATCGAGCACATTCAAATAGAAATTCAGCTGCCCAACATACTCGGGCTTAAATTTGCCCCGCTTTAACTCAAACGCCACCAGGCTCTGCAAATGCCTGTTGAAGAACAAAAGGTCGACAAAGAACTCTTCGCCACCCACCTCCAGACGGTATTGATTCCCGATAAAACAAAATCCCTTGCCTAGTCTCAAAATGAGATTCTTCATGTCGGCCACCGCCTTTGTTTCAAAAACACGCTCATCTTCTGTATCCTCTTGCGAGATAAAGTCCATCAGATATTCGTCTTGGAATACTTCCAAAGCCGCAGGTTTCAGTTCGGGAGACAGCGTAGTTGCAAAATTGTTAGGTAATTTGCCCTGGTGTTTAAAAAGGTCTGCGCTTAAATGATGCTCTAAAACTCTTACTGACCAAAATTCATTGGCGCATCGATAAATGTAAAAAAATCTTTCTTCGTTGGTCTCGCACTTATTCAAAAGAAGCAAATGATGTGAAAAGCTAACACACCAGAATCCCTCACGAATGGCATCAACAGTCAATTGGGCTATTTCCATTTTGGCAGTCACTCTCTGCCAAATTATAATACTCTGATACTCATCGTAAAACCGCCTCATTGATCGCAAGTTCCGAGCGGAAAACCCACGAAGACCCGGCAATTGTTTTTGCAGATCTTCCGCAATCCGATCGATAACGGAATTACCCCATTTCTCGGCCGCAATTTTCTCGGCCAACATTTGCCCCGTTCTCAAATACAATAGCAATTGCTCCCTATTCGCGAGCCTGGCAGCGATATACCTGCTCTGCACGATCCGCTGTTTCAGATCCGTAATAAACGCCACATATTCTTGCTTCATACCGGTAAGATTTAGACTATAAATTTACCAATTAAATTAGCGATCGGCAGATAAAAATATTAGCATCAAAATAGCGCGAGCACCATGACAGTGCATGATGGTTCGACCGCCATTCCGCTTTACATTTGACGATCGTTTGTACAGCCATATTGAAAATCACAGGTATACATGCAAATATTACTTGGCATCTTCTTCCATTTCATCGGCGGATCCGCTTCAGGCAGTTTCTACATACCCTATAAAAAGGTCAGAGACTGGGCCTGGGAAAGCTATTGGATCGTCGGCGGCCTTTTCTCATGGTTGATCGTGCCTCCCCTGGCCGCCTGGCTCACCGTCCCACACTTCACTGAGATCATTGCGCAGGCCGGCGCTTCGACCTTCTGGTGGACCTTTTTCTGGGGCATCCTCTGGGGCATCGGCGGCCTGATGTACGGTCTCGGCATGCGTTATCTCGGTATGTCGCTCGGCAACTCGGTCCTGCTGGGTTTTACTTCCGCCTGCGGTGCACTCGTCCCATCGATCTATTATAATTTCGTTCCGACTCCCGGCAAGACGACCTTCCATGAGCTGTTGACTACTCACTGGGGGCAGGTCGTTCTGGCGGGTGTCGCCCTCTGTTTGCTCGGCATCTATATCTGCGGTAGAGCAGGCGTGATGAAGGAAAGAGAGCTGCCGGAAGAAAAGAAGAAAGAAAGCATCAAGGAATTCAATCTCACAAAAGGGTTGATCGTCTGTATCGTCTCGGGTGTTCTTTCCGCATGCTTCAACTATGGCATCGAAGCGGGTTCGTCCATGGCGCACGCCGCAAATGAACTATGGAAACAGGCACATCCCGGCGTGACCACCGAGTTCCTCTATCAGAACAACGTCACTTATATCGTCCTTCTCTGGGGCGGGCTCACCACCAATTTTATCTGGTGCATGTTCCTCAATGCCCGCAACCGCACCTTCGGCGATTATACGAACAAGAAAACACCCCTGCTCAATAACTATCTCTTTTCAGCCCTTGCCGGCACCGTATGGTTCCTGCAGTTCTTCTTCTATGGGATGGGCGAGAGCCGCCTCGGTAACGGCGCCAGCTCCTGGATCCTGCATATGGCCTTTATCATCCTGGTGGCGAATATGTGGGGCTTCGTATTGAAAGAATGGAAAGGGGTGAGCAAAAAAACACGAACTACTATCCTGCTGGGCATCCTCGCCATCCTGTTATCGGTATGGCTGGTTGGCTACGGGAATCAATTAAAATAAGCGAATATGTCTTTTACAACCACGAACTTCAAACACGTTAGCTACCTATGGGACGAAAAGAAGGCCGCCGAACTGGCCGGTGATGAAGTAGCCTTACTCATATATCGTTCTAATCTGCTGGGCGCCGATCTGCGACTGACCAACTATGGCGGCGGTAACACGAGCTGCAAAGCCGCGGCAAAGGACCCGCTCACCGGAAAAGAAACCGAAGTCATGTGGGTTAAGGGTTCCGGCGGCGACCTGGGTACACTGAAACGCAGCGGTCTGGCGGCGTTGTACGTGGACCGCCTTCTGGCGCTGAAAAACATCTATCGTGGCATCAAGTTCGAGGATGAAATGGTCGAACTCTTCAATCATTGCATCTACGATCTCAGCTCCAAAGCGCCCTCCATTGATACGCCGTTACACGGCTTCCTGCCCTTTGCCCACATCGACCACTTGCATCCTGATGCGGCTATCGCCATCGCGGCGGCAAAAGACGGCAAGAAGATTACCCAGGAGCTGTTCGGCGGCAAGATCGGCTGGGTGGAATGGCAACGCCCCGGCTTCGACCTTGGTCTCAAGCTCAAACAATGTCTCGACGAGAACCCTGGTATCCGCGGCATCATGCTCGGTTCGCATGGTCTTTTTACCTGGGGCAATACGGCATACGAAAGCTATATCAATACGCTCGAGGTCATCGAACGCTGCGCACAATACCTGGAAGACAACATCGGGAAGAAAGGCCCCGTCTTCGGCGGCGAAAAGCTCAAAGCGCTTCCTAAAGAGGAACGCTTCGCCAAAGCGGCAGCGTTGGCGCCCGTCTTAAGGGGTTTCTGCTCGTCAAAACAAAAAATGATCGGTCATTTTACCGACGACGAGCGAGTGCTGGAATTCATCGATTCCAACGACCTGCAAAGATTAGCCCCCATGGGCACCAGCTGTCCCGATCACTTCCTGCGGACGAAGATCAGCCCCCTGGTTCTGAACCTTACCACCAAAGAAGATCTCGAAGACGTAAAATCGTTAAAAGAGAAATTGGCTCCGCAGTTCGAGTCCTACCGGCAGATGTACACGCAGTATTATGAGACCTGCAAACATCCCAACAGCCCCGCCATACGGGATGCCAATCCCGTGGTGATCCTCTATCCGGGCGTAGGTATGTTTACCTTCTCAAAGGACAAACAAACGGCCCGTGTGGCGGCAGAGTTCTATATCAATGCCATCAATGTGATGAAAGGCTCCGAAGCCATCTCCTCCTACACCTCCCTGCCGAGACAAGAGGCATTCGATATCGAATACTGGCTGCTCGAAGAGGCCAAGCTCCAGCGCATGCCCAAGCCGAAGGCACTCTCCGGCCGCATCGCCCTGGTCACCGGCAGCGCCGGCGGTATCGGCAAAGCCATCGCCAAAAAATTTGCCGACGAAGGCGCCTGTGTGATCATCAATGATAACGACGCGTCCCGGCTCGAATCCGCCAAAAAGGAATTCCAGCAACAATATGGCCGCGATGTCTTCATCGGTGAACTACTCGATGTGACCAGCGCCGAAGCTATTAGAAAAGCCTTTAAGGCCGGTGCGCTTGCCTTTGGCGGCGTGGACATCCTGGTCAACTGTGCAGGGCTGTCGATCTCCAAACCTATCCAGGATCACACCGAAAAGGATTGGGATATCCTCTATGATGTACTCGTGAAGGGGCAGTTCCTCGTGACCCAGGCTGGGGTTGAGGTGATGCGGAAACAAGGCATCGGCGGCGACGTGCTGAATATCGCCAGTAAGAATGGACTTGTTTCCGGACCCAACAACGCCGCCTATGGTTCGGCCAAGGCTGCCCAGTTACACCTCAGCCGGCTCAATGCTGCAGAGCTTGGCGCGGACAAGATCCGTGTCAATGTCGTCAACCCGGATGCGGTCATCTCCGATAGCAAGATTTGGGAAGGCGCCTGGGCGGAGGGCCGGGCCAAAGCCTATGGTGTCAAGGTCGAAGAACTTCCCGCCTATTATGCCAAACGCACCCTGCTGGGCGAGATCATCCTTCCCGAAGACATCGCCAATGCGTGTTTTGTCTTCGTCGGCGGCCTGATGAGTAAATCCACCGGCAACGTCCTCAATGTAGACGGCGGTGTGGCCATGGCCTTTGTAAGATAAAAAAAGCTTATGCCACGCGTCGCCTTTATTATGAAGCTACATGCCGGTAAAGAAGAAGAATACCGTCGCCGGCACGATGCCATCTGGCCCGAGCTGTCGACGCTTTTGAAAGACACCGGCATCCGGGAATATTCGATATTTTTGGAGGAGCGCACAGGGCAGTTGTTCGGCTATATGAAGATCGAGGATCCGATAAAGCTCGACCAATTGCCGGCGCAACCGGTAATGCAACGTTGGTGGCAATACATGAAGGACCTCATGGACACCAACCCCGACAATTCTCCGGTGTCTATACCATTAAAAGAAGTTTTTTACCTGCCTTAAATGTATCATCATGCAGATTGAAAAATATAAGCTGGAAGAGCACAACCAGCAGCTCTTGAAAGAACATAAAAGAAAGCTGGATTTCATCACGGCGGACAAGCCCAACGCGGAAGCGATCATCCAAAAACTCGTCGATTTCCAGGTGGCTATTCCCAGTTGGGCGCTCGGCACGGGCGGTACCCGTTTCGGCCGTTTCTCCGGCGGCGGCGAACCCCGCAACCTGGAAGAGAAGATCGAGGACGTCGGCCTTCTGCATGCCCTGAACCGCGCCAGCGGCGCGATCTCCCTGCATATTCCCTGGGATATCCCGGGAGATGCGAAAGCCGTCAAGACACTGGCCGCCCAGTTCGGTCTGCGCTTCGATGCCATGAACTCCAACACGTTCCAGGACCAGCCTGGCCAGAAACATACTTATAAATATGGCTCGCTGCAAAACGTGAAAAAAGACGTGCGTCGCCAGGCCATCGAACACAACATCGAGGTCATCCGCTACGGTGTCGAGCTCGGTTCCGAGTCACTCACCGTTTGGTTGTCGGACGGTTCCTGTTTCCCGGGACAGCTCAATTTCCGCCAGGCGTTTCAGCATACGCTGGAAGGCTTGCAGGAGATCTATGCGGCACTGCCGGCGGATTGGAAGATGTTTGTCGAATACAAGGCGTTTGAACCGAATTTCTATTCGACCACGGTGGGTGATTGGGGACAATCACTCTTATACGCTTCTAAACTCGGCCCGAAGGCGTATACCTTAGTCGATCTCGGCCATCACCTGCCCAACGCAAACATCGAGCAGATCGTCGCCCTGCTCCTCATGGAAGGAAAATTAGGCGGTTTCCATTTCAATGATTCCAAATATGGCGATGACGACCTCACCGTAGGCAGCATCAAACCCTACCAGCTGTTCCTGATCTTTAACGAGCTGGTGGAAGGCATGGATGCCCGCGGCATGGACCATACCCGCGATCTGGGGTGGATGATCGACGCCTCGCACAATGTCAAGGACCCGCTGGAAGACCTGTTACAGTCCGTCGAAGCGATCCTGCTGACCTACGCCCAGGCGCTTCTCGTGGACCGGAAACGGCTCGTCGCTGCCCAGCAGGCCAATGACACCGTAGTGGCGCAGGAGGTATTGCAAAATGCTTTCCGCACTGATGCCCGCGCCCTGGTGGCCGAAGCCCGGCTTCGCGCTGGCGCAGCACTGGATCCCCTCGCCCTCTATCGCAGCGAAAAGATACGTGAACATCTGATCAAGGAAAGAGGCGCCGCTACCGTCGCCACAGGCTTATAGGCCGCAGGCCGTAAAAGATTTTGGTGATGATGAATTGCATAGCAATTTTCGATATTGGAAAGACTAACAAAAAGGTCTTCCTTTTCGACGAGCAATACAAGATGGTATGGGAGCAGTCGGAAGTCTGCGAACAAACCGTCGACGAAGACGGGGATCCCTGCGAGGACATCGAACGCCTCACCACATGGGTCCGCCAATCCCTGGCCAAACTAGCCACACTGAAAAAATTTTCAGTCAAGGCGATCAATTTTTCTGCCTACGGCGCCAGTTTTGTATACATCGGTGAGGACAACCAGCCGGTTGCTCCGCTGTATAATTATCTCAAGGCCTTCCCGGAAGAGCTCAAAAAGAAGTTCTATGCCACTTATGGCGGCGAGATCACCTTCTCTATGCTCACGGCGTCGCCGGTATTGGGAAGTCTCAACTCAGGCATGCAGCTATATCGGTTAAAACATGAGCAACCCAATCTGTTTGGCAAGATCCGCTACGCCCTCCACCTGCCGCAATACCTGAGCTTCCTGCTTACCGGCCAGGCTGCCTCGGACATCACCAGCATCGGCTGTCATACCAACCTCTGGAATTTCTCACAACAACATTATCACGAATGGGTATACCGGGAAGGTATCATCGATAAGCTGGCGCCCGTCATGCCTTCGACCAGCGTGCTCCCGACCCGAGCCGCAACAAACGCGCCCACCGCAACAAACGCGCCCACCGCAACAAACGCTCAGGCCGCGGCAAAAAGCTCGCCTGCCGGGCCAATCCCTATCGCCGGGGTCGGTCTCCACGACAGCTCGGCAGCCATGATCCCTTATCTGGAAAGCTTTCGCGAACCCTTTGTCCTCATCTCCACCGGCACCTGGTGTATCTCCATGAATCCTTTCAATAGTTCCCCCCTCACCGTGGCCGAGCTGCAAAAGGACTGTCTGTGTTACATGAGCTTCCAGGGTCGGCCGGTGAAGGCGGCCCGCCTTTTTGCAGGATACGAACACGAGCAGCAGGTGCAACGGCTCGCCGCTCATTTCGATACATCGCCCGCGCGTGCGGCAAACATCCAATTCGACGCCCAATGTATCCAAAAGCTTCGCAGCCAGAGCCAGGCATCAGGCGAAAATGACGACATTACGCCCGTCACCGCCTCCAACTTCCACCAGCGGGAGCTACACGATTTTGCCAGTTTTGAAGAGGCTTATCACCAGTTGATGCTGGATATTATGGATCAGCAGATCATTTCTACGCAGTTAGTGTTACACGACACCGATGTACGTCGTATATTCGTGGACGGCGGCTTCGGCCGGAATCAGCTTTATATGCATCTGCTGGCGGAAGCTTTCCCCGGTGTCGAGGTATTTACTGCGTCTATCCCGCAAGCTACAGCGATGGGCGCCGCCCTCGCTATCCACCGGCATTGGAATAACCATCCGCTGCCAGGGGATATTATAGAATTAAAGTATTATAAGTAGGCGGACCACCGATCGCGGCCGCCGGCAAAAGATCGATTTATGCGTGTTGGTTTATTTATACCCTGTTATATCGACCAGTTCTACCCACAGGTCGGTGTCGCTACCCTCGAGCTGCTTGAAAAGCTTGGCTGCGAGGTGGTCTATCCTCCGGAACAAACCTGCTGCGGCCAGCCGATGGCAAACTCCGGCTTCGAACATCTCACTAAAGGATGCAACGACCTCTTCATCAAAAATTTTGAGGAGTTCGATTACATTGTCGCTCCCTCCGGCAGTTGTGTGCTGCACATCAAGGAACATATTCATGATCCTGCGGGCCAAAAGCCGCCGGAGGCGGCTTCGTCCGATAGGACAGACATTAGCGCTTTGCCGGAATTCGCTAATTTTCCAACTGCGAATTCCCGGCATAACATCCCCGGCAAGATATTCGAGCTGGTCGAATTCCTCACCGATGTACTCAAAGTCGACAAACTCGAAGCTTCCTTTCCCTATAAGGTCGGCCTGCATCAAAGCTGTCATGGACAGCGGGGGCTAAAGCTGGCGCAGATGTCGGAACTCATGGCGCCGCCTTTCTCGAAGCCACAGCACCTGTTAAACCTGGTAAAAGGCCTCGAATTGGTCGAGCTGGACCGGAAAGACGAATGTTGCGGCTTCGGCGGCACTTTCTGCGTTTTCGAGGAAGCCATCTCGGTAAAAATGGGGAAAGACCGCGTCGCCGACCATATCCGGCATGACGCGGAGGTGATCACAGCCTCCGACATGAGCTGTTTGATGCACCTCGAAGGCATCCTGCGCCGGCAGCAGAGCAAGGTGCAGATAAAACATATTGCAGAGATCTTAAATGCCAGGTTATGAGCGGAAGCAATCATAAAGACCATGCCGCGCTGGCGGCGGAATTCAATAAAGACGAGCCGCGGGTAGATTGGCACGACGAGACCCTTTGGTGGGTACGTCAAAAACGCGATAAAGCCGCTGCCCGCGTTCCCGAATGGGAATTGCTCCGGGACACAGCCTCGCATATCAAAGAGAATGTGCTGTCGAACCTGAGTGGCTATCTGCGGCAGTTCGAGGAAGAGGCGACCCGCAACGGCATCACGGTCCATTGGGCGGCCGACGCAAAAGAGCATAACGAGATCGTGCTGTCCATTCTCAGCCGGCATAAGATCGATAAGATGGTCAAGAGTAAGTCGATGCTCACCGAAGAATGCCATCTCAACGAATTCCTGCACGAAAAGGGCATCGATGTGGTGGACACCGATCTTGGCGAGCGGGTCGTGCAGCTGGCGGGAGAACCACCCAGTCACATTGTACTACCCTGCATCCATTTAAAAAAGCAGGAGATCGGCGAGATCTTCCATGAGCATCTGGGCACTCCAAAAGGCAATGCCGACCCGCAGTTCCTGACTCATGCCGCCAGGCTGCATCTCCGGGAGAAATTCCTCACGCGTCGTGTCGCACTCACCGGCGTGAATTTCGCCGTTGCGGAGACCGGTGAGTTCGTCGTTTGCACCAACGAAGGGAATGCCGACATGGGTGCGCATCTCGCGGATGTGCACATCGCCAGTATGGGCATCGAGAAGCTGATCCCGCAGCGCCGTCATTTGGGTGTGTTCCTGCGGCTGCTTACCCGCAGCGCCACCGGACAGCCGATCACTACCTATTCCAGTCATTTCCGGCGTCCCCGGCAAGGCCAGGAGATGCATATCGTCCTCGTCGACAACGGCCGCAGCGTTCATCTCGGCAAGAAGGATTTTCGCAACTCCCTCAAATGTATCCGTTGCGCCGCTTGTTTTAACACCTGCCCGGTATACCGGCGCAGCGGCGGGCATAGCTATCATACGGCCGTAGCCGGACCCATCGGTTCGATCCTTTCCCCCAATCTGGACATGAAGAAATATGCCGACCTGCCGTTTGCCTCGACACTTTGCGGCTCCTGCTCCAATGTCTGCCCGGTGAAGATCGACATTCACGAGCAGCTCTATAAATGGCGGCAGGTGATCGTACAGGAAGGCTATGCCACCGCGGGCAAGACGGCCGCAATGAAGACAATGAACTGGGTGCTCTCTCATCCCGGGGTATATCATACCGCAGGCAAAACGGGCCGGTGGTTTATGCTGAACGTACCGTTCACCGTCAAGAATGGGTTTAATACCTGGTATCGCCAGCGTGACATGCCCACGCCGCCCAAACAATCCTTCGGTGATTGGTACAAAAAAAACAAAAAGTAACATGAACGAGTCGAGCAATATGGCCACCCGCAACAGTCGCGATAAGATCCTGGGTACGGTCCATGGCAACCAACCCGCTCCCCGCGAGCTGCCGCCACTGCCCGAGGGTACCCCCATCGCCCCCGCCGACCTGGCGCCGACCTTCATAACGGCCCTGGAAGCCATCGGCGCCGCCGCCTATATCGTCTCCGGGTTCGATCGTATCGCGACCATGCTCCATGAGCAGTTCCCCGGTGCCCGCCGCATCGTCACCGGCTGCCCACAATTGAATGCCTTCGCCGAAGCCGCCGCGGCCGCAAAAGGTCTTGACCCGCACATGCTCGAGAATGTAGAGCTCGCCATCCTTCCCGCTCATTTCGGCGTCGCCGAGAACGGCGCCTGCTGGATCACCGAATCCTTGATGGTCGAACGGGCGCTGCCTTTCATCGCGCAACACCTCGTACTCGTCATCCCGCACAGTTCCATTGTTCCCAACATGCACGCCGCCTACGATCGCATCGCCGTCCTCGAAGCCGAAGCACCTGCGAACACCTATGGCTTCTCCACCTTCATCGCCGGCCCCTCCAAGACCGCCGACATCGAACAATCCCTCGTCCTCGGCGCCCACGGCCCCCTCAGCCTCACCGTTTTCCTCCTCGACGAAAACCTCTCCGACGCGGGGTATTTCTAGTACCCCGGATTCTGCGTCAACCGCTGATTCGTCGACAACTCCGTCGTCGGCACCGGAAAAGGCTGCCGCGTCGCATCCGCCGCACCCGGCGCCTTGAAGCCCACCCATTCTCGAATTGCCCAAAACGGATCAGGTCATTCCGCCGCCATCCTTCCCAGGCGAACTCCCGTGCCCGCTCCGGCAGAATGCTATCTACGGTCGACGGATCGGCCGTGAGCATCGCGCCTACGCGCTTCCGGATAATGTCGTTTCATTTACGAAAATCTGCTAATCTTTGCGGCATGAAGATCATCACCGCAATCGCATTGGCATTCATCGTGGCAGTCGGCACAGACTCCGGTTTCGACGAATTGCCTGTCAACAAAGTACAGGTCATCGGCTCGCACAACAGTTATAAACGCGCTATCGATACCGCGTTGTTCCGGATATTCAAGACAAAGAATCCGCAGGCGGCCATGGGATTGGAATATAGTCACATCCCATTGGATCAACAGTTGGACCTTGGACTACGTAACCTCGAGATCGATGTCTATGCCGACGAGAAAGGTGGAAAATATGCGCACCCGAAAGGTTTGGAATGGGAGGCCGCTTCCCATCCGCCGTCCTATGACCCCAACGGCGAAATGAATGCACCGGGCTTTAAGGTCTTTCATGTACAGGACCTGGACTTTAGAAGCAATTGTCTCACCTTCGCCGATTGTCTGCGGCAGTTAAAGGCCTGGTCCGATCGGCATCCCGATCACTATCCCATCTATATAACCATGAATACAAAAGACCAGGAGATCAAGGCCCCCGGCTTTACCATTCCGGAGAAGTTTACAAACGCGGTGTTCGACCGGCTCGATAAAGAATTGCTGGACTACCTTGGCCGCAACTATCTCATCACGCCCGACGACATTCGCGGTACCTACCCCACCTTGGCAGATGCCGTACAAAATGGGCATTGGCCCACCATGAAGGAGGCAAAAGGAAAATTCTTCTTCATCCTCGATGAATCCGGCGACCACCGCGCTGCCTATATCCAGGGCCATCCTTCGCTCAAAGGCCGTGTGTTGTTTACGGACAGTCCGGATGGAACGCCCGAAGCGGCATTTATGATCATCAATGATCCCAAAAAAGATCAGGATCGGATCAAGGCGATGGTCGCCAAAGGATATATGGTCCGGACCCGCGCCGACGCCGATACGCGCGAAGCCCGCGAAAACGACCGGTCCGGTTTTACAGCCGCCTGCAGCTCCGGCGCCCAGATCATCACCACGGATTACTATTATAAAAGCACCTTCTTCCCTTCCGACTATAGCGTCAGTTTCGAGGGGGGGACCTATGTCCGCCGGATGCCTTGATCGGGCGGAGCCCGATCGAAGACATTATGGTGGCTTCGGCAAAAAACTAAATTTCGACAGGGGTTTTTTGCCGAACCTACGGAACCGGCAAATAAGCGTATCTTAGGCCCTCACATGAAGCACCCCAATATTTTCGACTGGATACGGGTGGACGAATATGCTGCGACCCCCAAATATCTCCAGCTGACTAACTCGATCCTGAAAGCGATAGAGAACGGAAAGATCAGGAAAAACGACCTGATGCCCTCGATCAATGAGCTCAGCTACGAGCTCGAGATCTCCCGTGACACCGCGGAAAAGGGGTACAAGTATCTCAAGAAAATGGGTGTCCTGGGTTCCGTTCCGGGCAAGGGCTATTTTATTCAAAACACCGATTTTCACCAAACCCTCAAGATATTCCTGCTTTTCAATAAGCTTAGCGCCCACAAAAAGATCCTCTACGACGCCATCATCGCTTCGCTGGGTGAATATGCGGTGGTGGATTTCTATATTTATAACAACGAATTCGGTCTGTTCAAGAAACTTCTCACAGACCGCAAAGAGGATTACACCCATTACGTTATCATCCCACATTTCCTCGAAGGCGGCGAACACGCCCCGGATATCATCAATAGTCTTCCCAAGGACAAGCTGCTGGTCCTGGATAAGAAGATCGCGGGCATCACGGGCGAATATGCGGCCGTATACCAGAATTTCGAAAAGGACATCTATTCCGCATTGGAAAAAGCGCGGGAGCAGCTGGGAAAATACCAAACCATCAAGATCATCTTCCCAAGCTATACGTATCACCCGGTGGAGATCTTGCAAGGCTGCAGCCGTTTCTGCCAGGAATATGCGTTTAACTACAAGGTCGTCCATTCGATTGCCGACGAACCCATTGGCGAAGGAGAGGTATATATCAATCTCATGGAAGAGGACCTCGTGGTGCTCATCGAACGGATTATCTCCCTGAAGCTGGCCGTTGGCCACCAGGTCGGCGTCATCTCGTACAACGAGACGCCCTTGAAAAAGATTATTCTCAACGGCATAACGACGATCTCAACAGATTTTAGAGAGATGGGCGTTATGGCTGCCCGGCAGATCCTCGAAAATACCCATAACCAGGAGGAGGTTCCATTTTATCTCACGTTACGTAACTCCCTATAGGTCGGTCATATATCTTACCCCGATCTGCCCGCGGATAGCATCCATAGTCCGGGCCATCATGAGCGAAAACGAGTGGGGTAGGGAAGGGCTTTCGATCAACCCTTTATCCAGGCAATCCATCACTTCCCGTACCTGGTACTCAAATCCATTCACCATCGGCTCCACCCGAACGACTTGCGCAGCCTCGCCCGTCCGGTTCCATTCATAGTGATCATTCTTATACCAGGACGTGTCGATCCGGATCATTCCCTCGGTACCGGCGATCTCGGCGCTTAGCGAGGTCTGACAGGCCAGCGTGCTGCTGACGACGGCCGTGGCACCATCTGCATACCCCAGGATCGCATGACAGGTCTCGTCGCTGCCCGTAGGCGATAGCCGGCCAAAAGCCGTGATCGTCTCCGGCTCCCCCAATAGCTGCAAACACAGGAACAACGGATAGATGCCGATATCCAGCAACGACCCGCCGCCCAGCCGAATGCTGAACAGCCGCCCATTGGGATCGAAAGCCGCAAAAAAACCAAAATCTCCGCGGATATATTTGACCGCCCCGATCTGCCCCGACGCGATCAGCTCCATGATCGAACGCATCAGCGGGACGAACCGGGTCCACATGGCCTCCATTAAAAATACCCGGTGCTCCCCCGCCGCCGCGACCATCTCACCCACCTCCCGGGCATTCAGGGCCAGCGGCTTCTCGCATAACACGGCCTTGCCATGCCGCAGGCAAAGGACACTGTGCTCCGCATGAAAACCATGCGGCGTGGCCACATAGATGGCGTCGATGGCCGGATCGGCGGCCAGCCGAGCATAGTCGTCATACACGGTGGCCGCCCCATGGTGTAAAGCAAACTCGCGTCCGCGGGCTGCGTCCCGGGAAGCAATAGCCCCCAAACGGGCACCTTCCACCATTCCCAGCGCAAGGACAAATTTGTTGGCGATCTTCCCGGGCCCGATAATGCCCCATGTTATAGGTCTCATAGTTGCAATGTACATCAAAGTCGGCGGAGCCGACTTATCTTCGCGAAAAGTTGACCGCATGACCCCCAAAGCATTTCTATTCGACCTCAACGGCACCATGATCGACGACATGCAATACCATAGCGCCGCCTGGTTCTCGATCCTCAACGACGACCTCAAGGCCGGCCTTACCCGTGCCGAGGTCGACAAGCAGATGTATGGCAAGAACGAGGAATTGCTCGATCGGGTCTTTGGCAAAGGCCGCTTTACTGCAAACGAGCTGGCCGAGATCTCACGGAAAAAGGAACTCAGCTACCAGGCCGCCTTCCGGCCCTATCTCCAGCTGATCCCGGGCCTCGGCAAACTGCTGGAACGAGCCCAAAAGCAAAACATAAAGATGGCCATCGGCTCGGCTGCCATCGACTTCAATATCGATTTCGTGCTGGACAACCTGCACATCCGGCATTATTTTGGTGCGATCGTCAGTGCCGACCACGTAACTGTCAGCAAACCGGATCCCGAGACCTTTACGAAAGCTGCGGCTATCCTCAACGTGCCGCCCGGGGACTGTATCGTCTTCGAAGATGCGCCCAAAGGGGTAGAAGCAGCGTTGAGGGCGGGAATGAGCTCTATCGTACTTACCACGATGCACGAAAAGGAAGAATTCAGCCGTTATTCGAACGTCATTCGCTTTATTAAAGACTATACAGACCCGTCACTTGACGAATTATTTATATAAGCGCAGGGGCTCCGGCGCCACAAAAGCCCAAAAGATCGCCCTCGTCTGGGCGACCTGTCTTCTTTCCATGATAGCGTCTGGCCAAAACCGGTACACGGTCAGCGGCACCATTCGGGATAAAAACTCCGGAGAAGCCCTTATCGGTGCGAGCGTAAGTCTCGTACAAACGCCGGAGCGTGGTATCCTCAGCAACTCCTATGGCTTTTATTCGGTTACCGCGCCCGCGGGACACTATACGCTACTTATCACCTTCTCCGGCTACCAGCCGGATAGCATCACCCTCGACCTGACCCGCAATCGTACGCTTCCTGTGGAGCTGGAGACGGCCGCCGGCCAGCTTGCCCTGGTGGTGGTAAGCGCCCAGAAAAAGAACGACAACGTCACCCGACCCCTCATGGGTGTCCAGAAGCTGACCACGAAAGAGATCAACGATATCCCGGTGCTCTTCGGCGAGAAAGATGTGCTCAAGACCATCCAGCTCCTGCCAGGGATCCAATTCGCGGGCGATGGCAACAGCGGATTCTATGTCCGGGGCGGCGGAGCGGACCAGAACCTGATCCTGCTCGACGAGGCGACCGTATACAACCCCTCCCATCTGCTGGGCTTTTTTTCGACCTTCAACTCCGACGCGATCAAAGACATCACCGTTTACAAAGGCGGCATGCCTTCGGAATACGGCGGCAGGCTGGCCTCGGTGGTGGATATCAAAATGAACGATGGGAACGATAAAGAATATCATTTCGGCGGGGGGATCGGCCTGATCTCTACCCGGCTCAGCGCGGAAGGCCCGATCGTACCCGATAAAGGCTCGTTTTCCATTAGCGGCCGAAGGACATATGCGGACCTTTTCCTGAAATTCTCCCCCGACTCTTCGGTAAACGACAACAGCCTGTATTTCTACGACCTCAACGTCAAGGCCAACTTTAAGTTCGACGAGCGGAACCACATCTATTTCTCCGGCTATTTCGGCCGTGATAACCTGGCCTTCGGAAATACCTTCGGCATCGATTACGGCAACGCCACCGGTACGGCCCGCTGGAATCACGTCTTCAGCAACCGCCTTTTCTCCAATACATCGCTCATCTCCAGCAAGTACAGCTATAAGATCAAGATCAATAGCGAGAACAATGATATCGGCTTCACATCGAATATCCGCGACGCCGATCTCAAGGAAGACCTGCAATATTTTGTCGACGCAGCGAGTAAGATCAATTTCGGCTTCAACGTGATCCATCACATCATCGCCCCGGGGATCATCGACGCTTCCTCGGGCTCCAGCTACAATTCCCTCACGCTTCAGAATAAATATAGTCTGGAGAATGCCGTCTACATCTCGCATCAATGGTCACCCACGGAAAAGCTGCATTTTGACTATGGGCTCAGGGCGTCCGATTTCCTTGCCCTCGGCCCGGGGGATTTCTATATCTACGACTCCGCCGGCAACACCACCGACACCGCCCACTACAACAGCGGCAAGATAGTAAAGACCTATACCAACCTGGAACCGCGTTTCTCCGTAAGCCTCCAGCTCGACGAAGAAAGCTCTGTCAAGGCCTCCTATAACCGTAATACCCAGGTACTGCATCTCCTGTCCAACTCGACATCCTCCAATCCTACCGATCTCTGGATTCCCAGCAGTAACAACGTCAAACCCGAGATCGCAAGCCAGGGATCCATAGGCTATTTCAGGAATTTCAAGGATAACCGTTACGAGTTTTCGGTAGAAACGTATTATAAATCCATGCAGAATCAAATCGATTATAAGAATGGCGCACAGCTTATCGCCAATGAGAATGTCGAATCGCAGCTGCTCTTCGGGAAAGGTCGTGCCTATGGTCTCGAACTCTTCCTCAAGAAAAAGGCGGGCAAATTCACCGGCTGGCTGAGCTACACCCTGTCCCGCACCGAGCTGAAGATCGACGGCGTCAACCAAAACAACTGGTACCCGGCGAAACAGGACCGCACCCACGATATCTCGCTGGTGGGCATCTACCAGGCCGGCCGCAAATGGACCCTTTCCGCTACCTGGGTCTATTATACCGGTAACGCCGTTACCTGGCCCAACGGTAAATATAACATCGATGGTCAAACGGCCTTTTATTATACCGAACGGAATGCTTACCGGATGCCGGCTTATCATCGCATGGACGTGGCCGCTACTTTGCAGGGCAGGAAAAGAAAAAGATTTTCGGGCAGCTGGACCTTTTCCGTCTACAATCTCTACGGCCGTGAAAACGCCTATAGCATCGTTTTCCAAACCGATCCCAACGATCCGACCAAAACACAGGCCTTGCAATATTCTCTGTTCCGGTTCGTACCCTCGGTAACCTATAATTTTAAATTTTGACCGATGAGAAAGAAAAGGACAACCGCCATTGGCTTTTTGTTGACCCTCGTACTCGCATCGGCCTGCAAAAAGGTCATCGATGTCGATCTCAAAGGTACGACCCCACAGATCGTGATCGAAGGGAACATCACCGATGCCGGCGGACCATATGTAGTAAGGATTACAAAAACCGTGGATTTCTCGGCCAACAATGTGTATCCCCCGGTCACGAATGCGGTGGTGACCATCACGGACAGCACGATGAAACACACCGAACAGTTGCAACAAATCGACTCGGGTGTCTATGTGACCAGCACGATTATCGGCCAAACCCATCATACCTATGGTATGGCGGTCGATATTGATGGCCAGCGGTATACCGCCAGTTCCACGATGCCGCGAAGGGTTCAGCTGGATTCGATCACATTCGCGGAAAATGTGAATTTCAACAACCAGCAGGAGATCAATGCCGTGGTCAATTTCCAGGACCCGGCAACCGTCGGGAATTACTATATGTTCACGGAGTATGTCAACAGCAGGCAGATCCCGGATATCTTCGTCTTTGAAGACCGGCTCTCGGCCGGCCGTTATATCGAGGAACCATTATTCAACGATAGCTCCTACCTGCAAAAAGGCGATACCCTGGTCCTCAGCATGGATTGTATCGACCAGAATACCTACAACTATTTCTTTACGCTCTTGAATGTAACGGGGAATAATAATTTTCAATCGGTCACGCCGTCCAACCCTGTGACCAGCATCTCGAATGGCGCCCTGGGCTATTTTAGTGCGCACACCTCCCAGCGTGCCGCGATCAGTGTCTACTAAAACTAGGGTTGATAACTTTTTATCTTATTGTAAAGCGTCTTGCGATCGATCTTCAGGATCTCCGCCGCCCTGGACTTATTGTAGTTCACCTGCTTCAGCACATTCATGATCGTATCGTATTCCGCCTGAGCCGCCGCATTCTTGAGATCGGTCTCCTTGTGAACAATCGGATGATGAACGGCCGTAACCACCGGCGCCTCCGCCTGCGGTATGAAATTCTGCGCATACCCATTGGTGTCCACGATCTCCGCCGGCAGCACCCTGGAATTGACCTTGCCCGAGGACGTGAGCAACGCCGCGCGACGGACGACATTGCGGAACTCCCGCAGATTACCCGGCCAGGGGTAATTCATAAAGATCTGCATGACCTCCGGATCGAAGCCTGCCACGTCTTCTTTGTTCAGCTCCTTGTTAGCCTTTGCCAGGAAAAACTCTGCAAATATGGGAATGTCATCCTTTCGGTGACGCAAAGACGGTAACACGATCGAAAATTCATTGAATCGGTGGAACAGATCCTCACGAAATCTTCCTTTCCGGTAAGCCTCCTGCAGATTCTCATTCGAGGCGACGATGATCCGCACATCCGTTTCCATCTCCTTCGTACCGCCAACGCGTTTAAATTTCCTTTCCTGGATGACCCGCAATAAAGCCGCCTGGATCTCATAGCTCAGGTTCGCCACTTCATCGAGGAACAAGGTGCCGCCATTGGCCAGCTCGAAGTGCCCCTCTTTATCTCCCAGGGCGCCCGTAAACGCCCCCTTGACATGACCAAAAAGCTCGCTGCCGGCAAGTTCCTTGGACAAGGTGCCGCAATCCATGGCGATAAACGGCTTGTCCCTGCGGGAACTGTTTCCGTGAATGGTCCGGGCTATCACTTCCTTTCCTGTTCCACTTTCCCCATAAAGAATAATGCTGTAATTCGTGGGTGCCACCAGCTCGATCTGGCGGTAGAGCTCTTTCGTGGCAGGCGCCTGACCCACGAGAAATTCTTCTTCCGTGCCAGCCTTGCCCGGCTTTCTCGCTGCCTGAGCGGCCGACGCCGGTTTCGGCGATTCACCGGCACCTTCGGAAGACTGTTGTAAGGACCTGCCGATCACATTCAGTACTTCCTCAGGGATCAACGGCTTGGTAATATAGTCGAAAGCTCCGGCCTTGATGACGTCTACTGCCGTCTTGATATCGGAATAGCCGGTGATAATAATAACAATGGCATATGGATCGATCTGCTTGATCTCCTTCAACACTTCGCGCCCTTCCTTATCCCCCAACCGGAAATCACACAACACGACGTCGAACTTGGACTCTTTGAATTTCGCGATGCCTTTGCCGCCGCTATGACTAGCCTCCGTCTCATAGCCCTTCTTTTGAAGGAAACGGCCGAGTAGATTGCACATATCCATATCGTCGTCAATGATCAGAATTCGCTTC
>Ga0134126_10003032_pt1 | contig 21075 bp, 17 predicted proteins | sample KB31752_FD_96881 | JGI IMG/M metagenome (GOLD analysis project Ga0134126, IMG submission 96881) | Terrestrial soil microbial communities with excess Nitrogen fertilizer from Kellogg Biological Station, Michigan, USA - KB3-175-2 | ecosystem: Environmental > Terrestrial > Soil > Unclassified ... | reverse complement strand
CGCGAGCTGGCGGCCTTCAACAGCTACTCGGCGGGAATCGGCGCCTCGTGGGAATTCCCGAAACCGCCCGTGCCGTGGATCAACCGCAGCACCTTCACCATGCGGCTCGATCATCTGTTCATCGACTACAAGGATTTCCGCAACGCACTGCTGATCGACCCGGCCGCCGGAGTCAGGCCGGGGCAGGAACCCTTGTACAAGCTGAACGCAAACATCTTCCAGGCCTTCCTGTCCGTCTGGTTCTGATCAATCCGTCCCCTTGCCGGCTTAAGCTGAGTTAAGCTTGCCCAATTGGTCGTCCGTGCTGTCTGCAGCCGGCGACAGCTCGGAGGATTCTCAGCATGCGAAGCCGCACCAGATTGTTCACGGCGCTCGCCGCCCTCGTGCTCTGCCTCAACGCCGCGGGAGCTTGGGCGCAAGCACGGGAAGAGGGGCGATTACTCATGGCGAGCCAGGCACTCGAAGAGTTGCGCAACGGACGGGATCAGTACATCCCGGACAAGCTCCTCGAGCGCGCCTATGCGATTGCCGTCATTCCGGACATGACCAAGATCGCCTTCTTCGCCGGCGGCCGGCGCGGCCACGGCGTGATCGTCGTGCGCGACAAGGACGGCCGATTCACCAGTCCGCTGTTCATCACCATGACGGGCGGCAGCTTCGGTTGGCAGTGGGGCGTGCAGTCAACGGACATCATGCTCGTGTTCACCTCGCGGCGCGGCGTTGAGGGCATCACCGGCGGCAAGATGACTCTGGGCGCGGATGCATCCGTCGCCGCAGGCCCGGTCGGGCGCAGCGCTTCGGCGTCCACCGACACCAGCTTCAAGGCCGAGGTCTATTCGTACTCCCGCAGCCGTGGCGTGTTCGCCGGGCTGGCGCTCGACGGTACGGCACTGACGATCGACGACGACGCGAACGCTGCCTTCTATCGCAAGCCCGGAGTGATGGCTTCAGACATCATCTCGGGGAACGTCCGCAGCAACGACGAGAGCGCGCGGCGCTTCCTGGCTGCCGTGAACAACAGCACCCAGGGCCAGTCGGCCTCCTCCGCGCCTCCGGCGACCGCTTCGGCGCCCACGCCCGAGCCCCCTCAAGGGGCGCCCCGCAGTGATGCGCCGGCTCCGCGGCCGCAGTCGAACGGTGGCGCGCAGAGTTTTCCGGCGCCGGATCCACAGCCGGGGGCGGAGCCGAAGTAGCCGGCGGCGCGCCGCATCGGGCCCCGTACAGGCGGTTCTGTGCGATTGGGAAGCTGCTTGTGTGCTGGCGGGGCCCCGTGTGCGTGAGCCGTCAGACTTAACGGCTCGGTGCAGGAGGGCCGAACCCACGCACAATTGAGCCCAACCTGCCGGGGCCACACACAACAAGCCGTCCCGAAGACGAGGCGACAACCCTACGGAGCGCCATCTTGCGCGATCTCACACAGGGCCCGATCAGCCGCCAGCTGCTGGCGATGGCCATCCCCATTGCCGCCGGCATGATCTTCCAGACCCTGTATTTCCTTGTGGACCTCTACTTCGTCGCCGGGCTCGGTGATGCGGCGCTGGCCGGTGTGAGCTCCGCCGGCAACGTCTCCTTCGTCATCATGGCGCTGACGCAGATGCTCGGTGTCGGCACGGTCGCGCTGGTGTCGCACGCCGCCGGTCGCAAGGATCAGGCAGAGGCGAACCTGGTATTCAATCAGTCGGTCTGCCTTTCCGCGATCCTGGCGCTCGTCACGCTGCTCGCCGGTTACGCGGTCGCCTCTCCCTACGTGCGGCAGGTCGCCGCGGATCCTGTCTCGGCGGCGGCGGGCGTGACTTACCTGCAGTGGTACCTGCCTGGCCTCGCACTGCAGTTCGCGATGGTCGCGATGGGATCGGCGCTTCGCGGGACCGGCATCGTGCAGCCGACGATGATCGTGCAAGTGCTGACCGTAGTGCTGAACACGCTGTTCGCCCCGATTCTCATTGCCGGCTGGGGGACGCACCACCCGCTGGGTGTCGCGGGCGCCGGTCTCGCCAGTACCCTGGCAATCGCGCTCGGTGTCATCTTCCTGTGGTTGTACTTCGCCAGGCTGGAGAAATACGTCGCGCTGCATCCTCGTCAGTGGCTGCCGCACCTCAAGACCTGGCGGCGGATCCTGAATATCGGACTGCCCGCCGGAGGCGAATTCCTGCTGATCTTCGTGTTCGTCGCCGTCATCTATTGGACGATCCGCCATTTCGGGCCGGCCGCGCAGGCCGGCTTCGGCATCGGCTCGCGCGTCATGCAGGCGATCTTCCTGCCGGCGATGGCGCTCGCCTTCGCCGCCTCGCCCGTCGCCGGTCAGAACTTCGGCGCCGGCAGGACCGAGCGTGTGCGCGAGACTTTCCGCTCCGCTGCGATCATGAGCTCCAGCGTGATGCTTGCCCTGACGCTCTTCTGTCAGTGGCGCCCGGAGTTGCTGGTGCAGGCCTTCAGCCGCGATCCCGCCGTGATCGGCGTCGGTGCACCCTACCTGCGCATCATCTCGTGGAACTTCGTCGCGACCGGGCTGATCTTCACGTGCTCCAGCCTGTTCCAGGCGCTCGGTAATACGTGGCCCTCGCTCCTGAGCTCCGCCACGCGCCTCGTCACGTTTGCGTTGCCAGCTGCATGGCTCGGCTCGCAAGCCCACTTCGACCTGCGGCACCTCTGGTACCTGTCCGTCTGCACTGTCTCGCTGCAGGCCGTCCTCAGCCTGGCCCTGCTCCAACGCCAGTTCCGCCAGAGTTTCGGCGCACGCAGGCCGGCGGTCGCCGGCTGAGCTCGAACGCGCTCAGCCGACGCACCAGCGACGCCAGTCAGCCATCGTTGCATCCCGCATGCGCCGGGCCGCCTTGAGGAGCCAGCCCCGCTTGCGGCGGGCGAGGTCCCGCAGAATCGCCTTGCGCTGGCGGGGTGTACCCAGATGGACGTTGCCGGTTTCCCAACCCATCATCCACAGCAGCCGGCACTCGTCGCCGATTCCGGCCAGGCTCTGCAGCTCGATGCGGCTGCAGTCGGGCGCCAGGCGCCTGATGACCCAGCCGTCGCGGACGGTGAGGAAAGGGTCCGGCACCCGAACAGCGCGCCGGATGATCTGCGCGTACTGCAGCCGACCCGCGTCCGCATCTCGCATCCATGTCCAGGCAGAGGCGACGAGGGGCTTTGCCTCGCGCGCGATAGTGCCCCCTCGCCACGATGCCAGCGCCGTATATCGCTGACGACCCAGACTCCCGAGTCCTGCCTGCCGATGGACGATCCAAAATGGCAGACCCTTTTCCGGCAGCGCATCCCGCAGCAGGCGGCGCACGTTCGAAGGAACGGCCCCGGTCATGGACTGCAGGTTGAGCAGCCGATCCCAGTATGTCCTCTGTTCCCTCAAGCGGCTGACTGCAAGGTCGCGCAGCCAACGGTGCTTCTCCGCGAGAACCACAGGCGCCCCTTGATCCTTCAGTGACTGCAGGTAGCCCTCGAGAACGGACTCGCACGCCAGCCGCGCCGGTGTAGCCAGGCGCGATTCGCCAATGGCCATCAGGGCGCTCGTGCAAAGGCGCACGAGGTCGTTCGCATAGGGAAGGGTCGTGGCTTCGTCGAAGTCGTTGATGCCCCAGATCAGGCGGCCTTCGCCATCCCGCCAGGTTCCGAAGTTCTCTACGTGCAGATCCCCCACCGCCAGCACACGAGGTGCGGTGCGCAGACTGTCGCACTCGGCGGGCCAGGTTTGCGCCCAACGATAGAACGAAGCGCGCATGAAGAAGAACGGGTCTTGCTCCATGCGCATATGTTTGAGCCTGACGTCAGCTTTCAGCAGCGTCAGACGCTTACTCAGCCAGCGCTCATAGGCACGGGTGGCTTGTACCGCGTTCATCTGGACGCCGAGGATATTGGCAGCACGTCGTCGCGGGACGCTTGACCGCTACTCGCCCCGCGCGAGCGAGCGATCCACGCGTTCACCTCCTTTTCCAGGATACCCAGCGGAAGCGCGCCATTGCCCAGCACGACGCCGTGAAACTGCCTGATATCGAAGCGCAATGTGAGCTGCTCCTGGGCCCGCGCGCGCAGCTCCAGAATCTTGAGCATGCCGATCTTGTAGGCAAGTGCCTGCGCCGGGATCACGTAGTAGCGCTCGACCTCGCTGACGACTTCGCCTTCCGCCAGACCCGTCTTTTCCATCATGTAGGCAATGGCCTGCTCGCGTGTCCAGCGCAGATGATGGATGCCGGTGTCCACGACCAGCCGGGCCGCCCGCAACATCTCGGCCTGCAGCCGGCCCAGGTTGTCGAGTGCGTCGGACTCGAAGCCCATCTCCCAGGCGAGCTGCTCCGCATACAGCGCCCAGCCTTCATCGTAGGCGGTGAAAGGCAGAACCTTGCGGAACACCGGCACGTCAGTGAGACGTTGCGCGATGGCCCCCTGGAGCTGGTGTCCCGGAACCGCCTCGTGATAGGCCAGGGTGCGCATCTGGTACTTCCAGATCTCTCGCATGTCGCGCAGGTTGACGAAGAAGACACCCACTCGCGAGCCGTCCAGGGAGCCGGTGTCCGCATAGGCGCCGGGGGCGGTTTTCTCCTTGAACGGGGGCACACGCTCGACGCGGATGTCGAGCGCCGGCGGCGCCTCGAAGTCACGCGGCAGCTCGCGGATGATCTCGTTAATATAACGCTGATAGTCCGCGAGACACTGGGCGCGGCCGGTGTCGTTGTTCGGGTACTGAAAGCGCGGATCGGCGTTGAGGAGAGCGATGCGCGCGCCGATCGTGCCCAGCTCGAGCCCCTGTGACCTCAGAATCGCATCGAGCTGCTTCTCTATGCGCTCGACTTCGGTCAGACCGATCTGATGGACGGCCTCGGCATCGAGCGAAGTCGTCGTGTGGCTGCGGACCAGGTAGTCGTAGTACGCATCCCCGTCGGGCAGCTTCCATACGCCGTAGTCAGGCGCCACAGTGGGCTGCAGACGCTCGAAGTAGGCGATCAACCCGCGATAGGCGGGATAGACGGACTGATCGATGGCCTGTCGAGCCTGCTCGAGGAGCCGGCCGCGCGCGGGCGTGGAGACGCTGCCAACTTTACCGAGCTTGTCCTGGAGGTTGATATAGAGCACGTTGCCGACCGCCGGCACCGCTATGAACGCGCGCATCTCGGCGAGAACGCGGGCAATGACGAATCCGGGAGGCACGATGCCTTTCGACTCCCGCAACCGCAATCCTGCCAGGAGCCCGTCGAACTGCTTGCCGAAGGCCCTGAGGCGTGAGATGTAATTGCGCGCATCCCGCGCGTCGCCGATCGGATGGATCTGCACCATGAAGTCCGGTGTTGCGCTCTGGACCCCGAACAGCTGGTTGACGGGATAGTCGTAGTAGAGCCAGCGCTGTCCGCTCACCTGGTCCTGCAGGAACCACTCGAGCACGTCGTACGAGAGCTGCTGGGAGGATGACAGCGAGGCGCGGTCGTACTGGCGCAGGGTCGCGAGATCCTCGCGGACCATCTTCGCCAACTTCTCCTCGTGAGCGGGCGAGACATCGGTCAGACTGCCGTCGAAGCCCTTGTAGCCCAGCCGCTCGAAGATCCCCAGCGAGGAGGCGGCCTCCGGATCCTCCAGCAGAAACTGGATGAGTACCCGCTCGAAGAAGATCCCGATGGTCGGCGGCTTGAAATACCAGCTCTGCAGGATGAGGGCGCACGCGAGGACCAGGGCAGCCCCGATGAGCACGCCCGACCACTTGAGCGCGGTTCTCATTCGCGACCGGCGGCCGGTGTTACTGGGACCGGGCGGCCGCGCGGTCGAGAATGAGCTGCGCAAGAGGCTGGTAGTTGCCTCCGAAATGGTGGCCTCCCGACAGCTCGACGACACGTGCGTGCTGCGCGCTCACCTTCGGGCAGATCGTATCCATATCGTCGTCGCCGTAGATGCACAACGTATCCGACGACGAGAGCCTGTCCATTTCCGGCTGCACAGGCAATCCCCCGCTGTCGCTGCCAACCCAGTTCGCAACATGGAACTCGAAGGCCGCCGCGTCGCTGATGCCGATCAGCGCGGTGAGGCTGACGAGCTCCCGCGTCGCCGCGGGCAGACGATTGACAGCAAATGGCAGCACGTCGGCGCCCTGGGAGTACCCGATCAGGATGGCGTGTTTCTTCTTCCAGTGGAAAGCATAGTAGCGCACGATGCGGTCGATATCGCGGGCGAGTCCGGCGGGAGTCCGTTCGGTCCAGAAATATCGCAGCGAGTCCACTCCGGCGGTCGGGACACCACGCTCGGCCAGGAGCGCCGCGACCTCCTTGTCGATGCCGGCCCAGCCGCCATCCCCCGAAATCAACACAGCGAAGGAGTCGGCATTGGCCTCGGCGGGGGTCCCGGTGGCCTCGACCTCGACGATCGGCAGGTCGGCCAGACTGGCGGGTGGCACCGGAAGGGTCTGCCGCTGCGTGCTGGCGATGGATGCGTAGGCGGCATCGAACTGCGGCAGCCAGTCCTTGGTGCCGGAATAGTTGTGGGTGACACCGGGGAGCTCGATGAGCTTGGCCCCGGGGGTCCTGGCGATGAACGCCCGCGCCCGCGAGATCGGGCAGACGCGGTCACGGGTTCCGTGCAGTGCGATCCAGGGCGCATGCAGCTGCGAGGGAGGCAGCAGTCGCGCCCCGGCCCCGTGCGCCAGCGGCTTGAACCGCAAGCCCTGCGTCTGGCACAGCGGCTTGCGCAGATCCAGGTCCACGCAGAACGAGAGCGTCACCGCCCCCGCGAAGATCCCCGGGGGCGCTTGCGCCAGCGTCGTATAAGCCAGCGTCGCTCCTGCCGAGTGGCCGATCAGGATGGGCGTGAAGTAGGTCGGCAGCTTGTAGTACGCCTGGATGTAGTGACTGAGGTTCTCCAGGTCGCCGTCGGGGGCCACGCAGCTGCCGCCGTCCTTCTCCAGGCTCGTGAACAGTTCTGCGGTATCGATACCGGCGACCATCGTGCCGTCGGCCGCCAGAGACTCGGCGATCGCTGCCAGCTTGGTGCTCCACCCCCCGTCGCCGGACATGAGCAGCGCAAAGTGTTTCACTTCGCCCGGGGGGCGAAAAACCTCGACGTGCTTGAAGCGTCCGTGCGAGAGGGCATCCGCACCGGCTGCATCGCCGGCGCCCAAGGCTCCGACGAGCGCGAAGGCTGTGATGGCGGCAGTAGCGCGCACTACGGCGAGCCGCCTCGAGATTGCGCTCAATCTGCTACGAACTGGAATTCCACTTCGATGTTCAGGTCCGCAAGCTTGCGAGCAATGCGGCTGCTGAGGGTGAAAGTGGCACTTGCCACCGGCGACAGCTCGATGAGCAGCGAGACCTCGCCGCCGTCGTCCTGTAGTCGCCGGAGGCAGTCGCGGTGGCGCGCGAGCTGCGCGAGCTGCTGAGTCAGGTAGCCCTCCAGCGGGATGCTGGTGGAGCCCACGAGCTGGGACGGCAGAGGCGCGGACCAGTACGAGTCGCGATGACAGCCCCCGAGGGGCGCGCCCGTCTGCGAGCAGCGCGGCTCGCCGGCAGTCCAGCTATGCGCCGGCTCCAGGTGCAAAGCTTCGGTCAAGACCGCCAGGCTGGATGCCGGATGCCGCGCCCGCAGGGAAACGAGATAACCGAACGCGCTGGCCGGCAAAACCTGCCCGACGTTGCTCGAACTCATTGAGACTCACCTCCATCGATGGATCGCACTCCCTCGAGCGACTCACGCCGCGAGTGTGCGCGACGCGCAAGCGATCTCTCGCAAGAATACCTCCGGGACCGCCGCCCTGTCTCGACGCGAATGCCTTGGTCTGTAGCGAGGCCACGCACCGAACCAACACGCTGCAATGCTCGGGCATGCAAGAGCAGTTACGTTCTCCAACAATTCGCACAGGTTCGCGCGAGCGCACACCGAGGACCCCCCGGGGCACAGCGGCTCGCCGGCAGCCCTGGAACGCGCCGCAAATGCGCAACCGCCCGTCGCTTTCCGGCGGTCGGCTGGCCGCAACAACTTGACGCAGCCGGTGTCACTTCCTACTCTTGAGGACACCAATCTCAACGCATCTTCGTTGCGCGTGAGCTACAAGAGCGACTACGCTTGCATGGCCACCGTCCTCTGCCGAATCGCACGCAGTGTCGCCGAATGACGAGCAGCCGCCCGGAGCCGGTAGGCAGCATCGACGTCGCGCTGGCCCACGCTGCGCGGCTCCTGGGGAGTCATCCGGAGCTTGCCGCCGAACAGGCCGCCGAGGTGCTGAAGGCCCTGCCCGGGCATCCCGCGGCGGGCCTGATTCTGGGAACAGCCCATCGACTGACCGGTCACGCTGAACGCGCGCTCGAGTTGCTGGAGCCGCTTGCGCGGACCCAACCCCGGGCGGCGCCGGCGCATCTGGAGCTGGGGCTGACACTGAGTGCCTTGGGGCGCAACCTGGAGGCGATCCCCGCTCTGCGCCGCGCAGTGACCCTCAAGCCGGACCTGACCGATGCCTGGCGTGCGCTGGGGGATCAACTGACGATCACCGGCGATGCGGCGGGGGCCGATGCTGCCTATGCGCAGCACATCAAGACCTCGGTGAAGGACCCGCGGCTGCTCCTCGCCGCCGCGGCCCTCTGCGACAACCGGATCCCGCAGGCGGAAGCACTGCTGCGCGAGCACCTGAAGCAGTATCCAACCGACGTCGCCGCAATCCGCATGTTCGCCGAGGTCGCCGCGCGTCTGCGACGCTATCAGGACGCTGAGAACCTGCTGGCGCGGTGTCTGGAGCTGGCGCCGAGCTTCGCGCCCGCTCGCCACAACTATGCGCTCGTCCTGCACAGGCAAAACAAGCCCGTCGAAGCGTTGCGCGAGATCGAATCCCTGCTGGCGCAGGATGCGCGCAACCCGGGATACCAGAACCTCAAGGCGGCTGTCCTCGCGAGAATCGGCGAGCTGTCGCAATCCATTGAGCTGTACGAACAGGTGCTCGCCTCCCAGCCCCTGCAGCCGAGGATCTGGATGAGCTACGGGCATGCGCTGAAAACCGAGGGCCGCGAGGCCGACAGCATCGCAGCCTACAAGAAGAGCATCGAGTTGCAGCCCAGTCTTGGCGAGGCCTACTGGAGTCTCGCGAATCTGAAAACGGTGCGGTTCGTGCCGCCCCAGCTGGATGCGATGCGGGCGCAGCTCGCCAGAGCGGACCTGAGCGATGACGACCGGCTGCACCTGCACTTCGCGATGGGCAAGGCCCTCGAGGACGCGGGCGACTATGCCGCTTCATTCGAGCACTATGCGCACGGGAACCGCATTCGCCGCGCCGGGGTCCGCTATTCGGCCGAGGAGATGACCGAGCACGTCCGCCGCTGCAAGGCCCTGTTCACCGCCGATTTTTTCGCGGAGCGTGTCGGGTACGGAACACAGGCACGAGATCCGATCTTCATCGTCGGGCTGCCACGCGCCGGCTCGACGTTGCTCGAGCAGATCCTCGCCAGCCACTCGCAGGTGGAGGGGACGATGGAGCTGCCCGACGTGCCGGGAATGGCCCGGTCTTTCATGCGGGAGGCCGACCGCGGCGGCGCCAAGTATCCACAGGCCCTGGCGCAGCTGAGTGCGGCCGCGTCCCGCACGCTGGGCGAGCAGTACCTGCAGCAGACCCGTATTCAGCGCAAGACCGCGGCGCCGTTCTTCATCGACAAGATGCCGAACAATTTCGCCCACCTCGGCCTCATTCATCTCATGCTGCCCAATGCGCGCATCATCGACGCCCGGCGCCACCCCCTCGGCTGCTGCTTTTCCGGCTTCAAGCAGCACTTTGCCCGCGGCCAGCATTTCACCTACGGCCTCGAAGACATCGGCCGGTATTACAGCGACTACGTCGAGCTTATGGCACACTTCGAGAGGGTACTGCCGGGGCGGATCCACCGGGTCCTCTACGAGTCGCTGATCGAGGACACGGAGGCCGAGGTGCACCGCCTGCTGGAGTATTGCGGGCTGCCCTTCGAGCCGGACTGTCTGAAGTTCTACGCGACCGAGCGCGCGGTGCGCACGGCCAGCTCGCAGCAGGTGCGGCAGCCCATCTACAAGGAAGGTATCGATCATTGGCGGCACTTCGAGCCGTGGCTCGGGCCGCTCAAGAGCGCCTTGGGCCCTGTGCTCGAGCGCTATCCGGCTGCACCGGAGTTTTAGGCGACCACGCGGCAGCCGAAACACGTCCGCGCGGATCAGATGAACACAACGAGGGGGGTACCCTGTGACACGTAGTCGAATCCGAAAACTCAAGCGCCTGCAGGGCCGCAAGGCGAGACAGATGTTGTGGACGGCGATGCCCGTGGCCTCGGCCATACTCGCCTGCATGCAGAGCGCGCGCGCTCAGGCGCCGAGTGAGGCTGCGGAGGCCGCCCCTTCCGGCCTGGAAGAGGTCGTGGTGACGGCGCAGAAGCGTGCGGAGAACCTCCAGGACGTGCCCATCAGCATCCAGGCGATCGGCACCGAGAAGCTCGATCAGATGCACGTCGCGAACTTCGACGATTACGCGAAGTTGCTGCCCAGCGTCTCGTTCCAGACCGCAGGCCCGGCATTCGAGCATACCTACATGCGCGGCGTCGCAAGTGGCGGCGACGGCAACCATTCAGGCTCTCTGCCGAGCGTCGGCATGTATCTGGATGAGCAGCCCGTCACGACGATCGACGGCAACCTGAACATCCACATCTACGACATCGCGCGCGTGGAGGCGCTGTCCGGCCCGCAGGGCACTCTGTACGGGGCCAGCTCCGAGGCCGGCACGATTCGCATCATCACCAACAAGCCCGACCCCACCGGCTTCAAAGCGGGGTACGACCTGGAGGGCAACACGGTCGATCACGGCAGCAACGGCTTCACGCTCGAGGGCTTCATCAATATTCCCATATCCTCGATCGCCGCTGTTCGCCTGGTCGGCTGGGACGTGCGCGAAGCGGGATACATCGATAACGTGCCCGGAACCGTGACCTTCCCGTCCGATACCCCTGCCGGTATCACGCAGAACAATGCAGCTCAGGTGAGGAGGGATTACAACGACGTCGAGACCAAGGGCGGTCGCGCAGCTCTCAAGGTTGATCTGACCGATAACTGGACCATCACGCCGCAGGTCATGGGTCAGGCCACCGACACGCACGGGTTCTTCGGCTACAACCCCGCCCTGGGTGATCTCGAGGTCCAGAAGTACTTTCCCGAGGAGATCCGCGATTCCTGGGTCCAGTCGGCCCTGACCATCGAAGGCAAGATCAACAACTTCGATCTCGTCTACGCGGGCGCATATCTGGTTCGCAACACGCACGAGAACGAGGACTACACCGACTACTCCCTTGCCTACGACAACTACTACGGCTTTAGCGGATTCGGGACCTACTTCCGGGACAATGCCGGCAAGGTCATCAATCCGGCGCAGTACATCATCGGGAACGACCACTATTGGAAGTTGAGTCACGAGCTTCGCGTGACCACGCCGAAGGAGTACCCCCTCCGGGCGACAGTGGGCCTGTTCCTGCAGCGGCAGGTGCACGAGATCTCGCAGGACTACACGATACCCGGCGGTCCCGCCATGAACGATCCCCTCGCCTCCTCTGGCCCGTTCAACCAGTCCGTGCCCGGCTGGCCGGGGACCATCTGGCTCACCGATGAGGAGCGGGTGGACCGCGACTCGGCGGTGTTCGGCGAGCTCTCCTACGACATCACGAGTGCGCTGACCATCAATGCCGGACTGCGACACTGGCGCTTCGACAACACGCTGCAGGGCTTTTACGGTTTCAACGATACATATAGCAGTCATGAAGGCATTGCGACCTGCTTCACGCCGTTCGTGCCATTCCACGGTGCGCCCTGCCAGGATCTGAACGGCCGCAGCCAGGGCACCGGCAACTCACCCAAGGTCAATCTGACCTACAAGATCGATCCGGATCACATGATCTACGCGACCTGGTCGAAGGGATTCCGGCCCGGCGGCGTGAACCGCAACGGCGGCGGCAAGCTCCCGCCCTACAGGCCGGACTTCCTCACCAACTACGAGATTGGCTGGAAGACCACGTGGCTCGACAAGAACTTGCGCTGGAACGGGGCGGTCTTCGACGAGAAGTGGAAGGACTTCCAGTTCGCCTTCCTGGGGCCGAATTCGCTCACGATCATCCAGAACGCCGGCGAGGCCGAGATCAAGGGCGTCGAGTCGGAGCTGGAGTTTCGCGTTTCGAATGGCTTGACGCTCGCCGCCAGCGCCGCCTACCTGGACGCCAAGCTGACTTCGACTTTCTGCGATGACAGCTCGCTCGATGCGAATGGCATTGAGACGTGCCTCGAGCCGGGCCATGAGGGATACGCTCCTTCCGGCACCCAGCTGCCGGTGACACCGAAGTTCAAGGGAAATCTGACTGCGCGATATACCGTGCCGCTACCTGATGACTTGCAGGCTACGTTCCAAGCGTCGGAATCGTATGTCGGTGCACGCTGGGCCGACCTGCGCATCGTCGCGCGGGATGCGCTGGGCCGGATGCCTTCCTACGCAGTTACCGATCTGTCGCTCGAGCTGGCGAGGAACAACTGGACGACGACACTCTTCGTCAGCAATGCAACCGACAAGCGCGCGATCCTGGATCGGACTGCCAACTGTGACGTGTTGACCTGCGGCACAGTGGCCATCTACAACACCCCGAACGTGCCGCGAACGGTTGGCATCAAGTTCGGGCAGCGCTTCTAGGCGAGCGGTGGTTCCGCGCCGGCGGCCGCGGAATCACCGGAACCTTGACGCCCGGGCCGGGTCGGAATTTAGAGTTCGTCGCCGGCAGCGGTACGGCAGCGTACCGTGAGGCCGCCAAGCGGGGGGAAACCCGGCCACGCCCTCATCGGGCGTGGCCGGGACTCGCGCCGCCCCGCCCGTGCCTCGCGCCGCGGCCCGGGCCCCTACTTCCGGGAGATGGGCATGAGCGGTGAGTTGCGGCACTCTACCGGCCTGCCTGCGCCGGAGATCCCTTGAACGAAGCCACCGCCACCCTGAGCAAAACCGCTTCCGTCGGCCGCGCCACCTTCACCGTTCTCGCGGCCATCAGTTTCTGCCATCTGCTGAACGACATGATGCAGTCGCTGCTGCCGGCGCTGTATCCGATGCTCAAGAGCGCGTACTCGCTCAACTTCGGGCAGATCGGCATCCTGACGCTCACCTTCCAGATCACCGCCTCGCTGCTGCAGCCGGTGATCGGCTCCTACACTGATCGCTCTCCGCGCCCCTATTCTCTGGCGGCCGGAATGGCCTTCACGCTCGTCGGTCTCGTGCTGCTCGCGCTCGCAGGCAACTACGCTCTGCTGCTGGTGGCTGCCGCGCTCATCGGAACCGGCTCATCGGTGTTTCATCCAGAATCCTCGCGCGTGGCGCGCATGGCTTCCGGTGGGCAGCACGGACTGGCGCAGTCGCTGTTCCAGGTCGGCGGCAACCTGGGGTCGGCCACCGGACCGCTGCTCGCCGCATTCATCGTGCTGCCCCGCGGCCAGTCGAGCGTCGCCTGGTTCTCGTGCGCGGCGATGCTCGCAATGTTCGTCCTGTTCCATGTTGGTCACTGGTACAAGGCACACGGCATGCCGTCCGTGAAGCCGCATGCGTCGCATTCGGACGCGCCCGCGGCGGCGGACCCGCGCCGGACGCGAGCGGCGATCGCAATCCTCCTGGCCCTCATCTTCTCGAAATTCTTCTACCTGGCGAGCCTGAGCAGCTACTACACGTTCTATCTGCTCAACCGCTTCCACGTTTCGGTGCAGAGCTCGCAGCTGCATCTGTTTGTATTTCTCGGCGCCGTGGCTCTCGGGACGATGATCGGCGGTCCGCTGGGGGATAGGGTCGGCCGCAAGTACATCATCTGGGTGTCCATCCTGGGTGTGCTGCCCTTCACTCTGCTGCTGCCGCACGCCAATCTCTTCTGGACGGGCGTGCTGACGGTGCCGATCGGGCTGATCCTCGCCTCTGCTTTCCCCGCCATCGTCGTGTATGCACAGGAGCTGATGCCCGGTCGGACCGGCACCGTTGCTGGCCTGTTCTTCGGATTTGCCTTCGGAATGGGCGGGATCGGCGCGGCCGTGCTAGGCAAGGCGGCCGACCTGTGGGGAATCAACCTGGTCTATCAGGTGTGCGCCTTCCTGCCGCTGATTGGGCTGCTGGCCGGGCTGCTGCCGGATGTGGAGAAGCAGGGCCCCGGACACGGGCGGCGTTCCGCGGCTGAGGCGCCGGCGGCAGCCTGAGGCCCACAGCTGCGCTTGCGCTCCCGACTGGTCTGCCTTTCCCTACTTGGTCGAAGCGACCGGAGCGCTCTGCGTATCCGGCTGCAGCACTTCCATCTTCAAGCTCGGGCCGGCCGCCGACTCCTGGTGCGGCACGCAGATGCCACTCAGGCTGACGTTGCGCGTGGTGAACAGCGGCAGGACCTTGTCGCGGATCTGCTCGTATAGCTCGCACTCACCCGAGTCGTTCGGGTAGCTGTTGATGTCGCGCAGGTTGATGGCCACTGGCTTCCAGTGCGCCGCCACCGCAGTCTGGCCCGCGTCGGTGCTGCTCGCGGCCGGCTGCAAGACCATCATCTTGATGCGTACGCCCGGGAAAAAATCGGGTCTGCCGAAGCCACGGACGCAGCCTGTCTCGTGTACCTGCAGATCCTTCTTGTTGGCGCCGAGCTGCAACAATGCGCGGGTCATCTTGTCCTTCAGCCCGTCGCAGGAATAGTGTGTAGTGAAGCCCAGGAACGTGAAATTCAGCTCCTTCTGCGTCCAGACCGCCTGCTCGCCCGCCTCAGCGGGGGGAGTCCCCTCGGCCGCGAAGCAAACTCCGCTCAGCAGCGAGGCCACCGCTACGGGAACAGCGAGGCGCGTTCCCAGCGAACGCAATGCCGACATCGCCATGACGACCTCCCGCGCCAGATTCAGTGGCGCAACAGAAGTTTACACGCCCCGGGGCGGAGCTTGTTCCGCCCGGAAACACGGTTATCCACCCTTCAAGAACGCGTCCAGTTCGCCTTTGTTGACCGGATTGTCGACGAACCCGAACGTTCCGCGGGTACTGACCTCGCGTGCGGCCGACATGAGCCCGACCATGGCAGCACGGTAGAGGGAGGTCGCCAGGCTGATGCGTCGCACGCCCGCCGCGGCGAGCTCAGCGAACGTGAAAGACTTCCCGGGTATCCCGACCATGAAATTCACCGGACGGCTCACCGCCGAGCAGACGGTGCGAATCGCGGCAAGGTCGGGAAGCCCGGGCGCGAACAGGACATCCGCACCTGCTCGCTCGAAGGCCTGCAGACGCCGGATCGTGTCATCGAGATCCGGTTTGCCGTTGAGATAATTCTCCGCCCGGGCTGTCAGTGTGAACGGGAATGGCAGCGCATGCGCCGCCTCGGCCGCCGCGGCCACGCGCTCCGCCGCCAGCACCGGATCGTACAGCGGGTGACGCGTATCACCCGAGGCATCTTCGATCGAGCCGCCCACCAACCCGGTTGGTGCGGCCAGCCGGATGGTCTCGGCGACGGCCTCCGGCGTGTCGCCAAACCCCTTTTCCAGATCGGCTGCGACGGGCAATGTCGTCGCGCTCGCGATGGTGCGCGCCTGAGTCAGTGCCTCCTCGCGCGTCACCTGGCCATCGATCTTTCCCAACGTCCACGCGGAAGCAGCGCTCGACGTCGCGAGGGCCTTGAAACCCAGGCCGGCCAGGACCTTGGCCGAGCCGCCGTCCCAGGCATTGGCAATCACGAACGTCCCGGAGCCGTGGTGAGCGCGGAAGCGCTCGGCTTTGTCTTGCTGGCTGGTGCTCATGGAGGTCCTCATGGTGCTGGTGCGGCCCGTGTCCGACCGGATATCGTTCACAATTGCGTCCGGACAGTACAGGGCCACTTGTGATGAAACTCTTTTCCCGCGCTCTGCTGGACGAGCTCGCGGAGCGTGCGGCCGCGAGTCCGCGCCTGCGAGCCAACCACAACATTCACGCCTCGCCCGCCGATCTCATACAGCGCTTCTTCATCGCGGCGAACCGGGCGTCCTACTTCAGGCCGCACCGGCATCGCACGAAATCCGAGCTGGCCCTGGTTCTGCGGGGTCGCTTCGACGTCGTGACATTCGATGCCTCGGGCACCCTCACGGCGCGTCATGCGGTGGGCGAAGGCACCCCCAGCATCGGATTCGAGACTCCGCGGGAAACCTGGCATACCCTCATCGCCGCCGTCGACGGCGCAGCGTTTCTCGAGATCAAGGAAGGTCCCTACGATCCGGCCTCCGCCGCGGAGTTCGCCCCTTGGGCCCCTCCCGAGGGCGACCCCCGAGTCGCCGGGTTCCTGGACTGGCTACGGGCGGCGGAGGTGGGCTCGAGCCCGCAGGCACCCATGGCGTCGGAACAGCCGCCTCAGAACCGCGGATGAGGCTGCGCAAGCTCTTTCCGACACTCGTGTATCGAACCCGCCTGCGGCGTAGCGCGGCGGCCAGTCTCAACGAACGGCTGGTTCCGGAATGCCGGCAGCTTCGCGCTGATGATGCCGCAGGGCGCAAGTGGTCGCAGAAGAACTACCCCGGCGGCTATACCTCGTACAACTCAGTGAGCAACCTGCATCGCCTGTCGCCCACATTCGCCGAGTTGGAAATGCATCTTCAACCGCATGTCCGCGCTTTCGCACACTCGCTGGAATTCGACCTGCGGCGCCGGCCCCTGGCCATGACCGACTGCTGGGTCAACATCATGTCGCAGCGCGTCGCGCACGGTCTGCACCTGCATCCCCTCTCCACCCTGAGCGGGACCTACTTCGTGCGGACACCGGCCGGCTGCCCGGGTCTGAAGTTCGAAGACCCGAGGCTCGACCGCTTCATGGCCGCACCGCCTCGCACGGGGCGCCGGGGCGGCCTGAACCGGCCGTGGGTGGTCCTTCCCGCGGAAGCGGGAACGGCCATCCTCTTCGAGAGCTGGCTCCGGCACGAGGTCGCCGCCAACCCTGTGGCCTCCGAACGAATCAGCGTCAGCTTCAACTACAGCTGGTTCTGAGGGGCTGCAGCCCAGGCTCGCGGGTTCTCGCGGCCGAGCGGCTCCACGCCGAGCCTGCGGGTTTCGGCGCAAGGCCATGTCTCGCCCGGGCCCGCTCGCACGTCCTTGGAGCAGAAGGAGGCCCAGCGATGTTCTACTGCATACTCTGCTATAACCTCGAAACCGAGCTCCAGGCATGGCCCCGCGAGAAGGAAGCGTCCGTTCTGGCGCACCGGGAAATCGTGGCCCAGGGACTCGCGGCTCAGGGCCGGCTCGGACCGGTGGCCCGCCTGATGCCGACCACCACGGCCATGACGATGCGCGCGAGCCGCGCGCCCCTGTTGCTGGACGGCCCATTCGCCGAGACCAAGGAGCAGCTTCTGGGTTTTTACATAGTGGACTGCCGGACACTGGACGATGCCATCGACGTGGCGCGAAACCTCGTGGGTGACACTGGTGCGCTCGAGGTGCGTCCGGTCGCCACCTTCTACCCCGGTGTCGGGCTGCAGTGACGGATAGCGCATGGATCGGGGCAGCCGTCAGCGCCGCCCGCCCCCAGGCGGTGGCGGCGCTGTTGCGCTATTTCCGCGACCTCGACGTCGCCGAGGAAGCTTTCCAGGAGGCTTGCCTGCGCGCGCTCAAGAGCTGGCCGATCAACGGACCGCCGCGCGACCCGGCCGCGTGGCTGATTTTCGTCGGGCGCAACAGCGCGCTGGATGAGATGCGTCGTCGCAGCAAGAACGATCCGCTTGTCGACGAGGAGCTCGTATCCGACGTGGACGATACCGAGGCCGCCTTGGCCGAGAGACTCGACACCGCCGCCTACCACGACGATGTGCTGCGTCTGCTGTTCATCTGTTGTCAACCCGACCTGCCGGCAACCCAGCAGATCGCCCTCGCCCTGCGCATCGTCTCGGGGCTCTCGGTCAAGGAGATCGCCAGCGCATTCCTGGTGACCGAAGCGGCAATGGCCCAGCGGATCACGCGGGCAAAGCGCGCAATGGCCGACGCTTCGGTTGCATTCGAGACACCGGGACCCGTGGAGCGGGCCCAGCGACTGACCACCGTCGCCGCGATGATCTATCTCCTCTTCAACGAGGGTTATTCCGCGAGCGGGGGCGATGCACATGTGCGCTTGCCGCTGTGCGAGGAGGCGATCCGACTGGCCCGCCTGCTGCTGCGGCTGTTTCCGGGCGAGGGCGAAATCATGGGCCTCGCGGCTCTGCTGCTTCTGCAGCACGCCCGCGCAGCCGCGCGCCTGGACGAGAGCTCGAACATAGTTCTGCTTGCGGACCAGGATCGGCAGCTCTGGGATCAAGGCCTCATTGCGGAAGCGCTGGTACTGGTCGAGAAAGCGCAGCGCCTGCAGCAGTCGGGGCCCTACCAGCTCCAGGCGGAGATCGCCGCCGTGCACGCCCGCGCCGCGCGGCCGGAGCAGACTGACTGGTCAGCAATCGATCAGGCGTACAGCGTCCTCGAGCGGGTGCAGCCCTCACCGGTCGTGACGCTCAATCGAGCCGTGGCGGTCTCAAAAGTGCGCGGACCCGGTGCCGCGCTCGAGATGCTCGAGCCGCTCGCGGCGCCGCTGGCCGCGTATTTTTATTTCCACGGCGTCAAGGGGGCGCTGCTCAAGGAGCTCGGTCGCAAGACCGAAGCCCGCGCTGCTTTCAGCCAGGCGATCGCGCTCGCCCGCACGCCGGCGGAGGCGGCCCACATCCGCTCGAACCTCGATCAGCTCGAGTCAATGGACTCCGAGCACCCGCAGCACGAAGAACAGGCCCATCGCAAAGAGCGTCGCCCCTAGTGTCACGCACACGGGCAGCGAGGATGTCAGCACGCCGATCAGGTTCCAGGTACCGGACCAGACCACCGCCTGGGTTGGCTTGAGGGAATGCGTATAGATCACCACGACGGGGATTTCTCCGGTTTCTAGTTGTACGGGTTCCCGGAGCCCATGGCGCTCGCATGATGTTTGTGTGACATTGCCGCGCTCGGGCCGCCGGGAAAGGATCCACATGTCCTCATTTGTGCGTTGGATGGTGCTTGGGAGTTTGTGGGCCGCTGCGGCGTGCTTTGCGCCGCAGTGGACGTTCGCTGAGGCGCCCCATGGCACCCTGCCTGGCGATACGCCGGAGACGTTCATCCCACGCACGGAAAGCTTCGACTACGTGAAGCGCGAGGAGATGGTCCCGATGCGCGATGGCGTGAAGCTGAAGACCTTCATCCTGATACCCAAGGGAGCTCACGCCGCGCCGATCCTTATGACACGGACGCCCTACAACTCCTCGGAGAGCGTGTTGCGCTTCAACAGCCCGCATCTCGCCGCAGTCGTGCCGCAGATGGATGACACGGCCGTCGCGGCGGGCTACATCATCGTCTTCCAGGACGTTCGCGGGAAGTATGGCTCCGAAGGTGACTATGTGATGACGCGGCCCCTGCAGGGACCGCTCAATCCGACGAGCGTCGACCACTCGACGGACACGTACGACACGGTTGAGTGGCTGGTGAAGAACGTGCCCGAATCCAACGGCCGCGTTGGCACCATTGGAGGCTCGTATGAGGGCTTCACCACGGTGATGTCCACGGTGCACGCGCATCCTGCCTTGAAGGCTGCGGTGCCGTTCGCTCCGATGATCGATGGTTGGATGGGAGACGACTGGTTCCACAATGGCGCCTTCCGCCAGGACGGCACGCTGCAGTACACGTACGACCAGGAAGCCACTCGCCGCAATGACGTGAAGTGGTGGTCGGGCAAGCGGGATAACTACGATCTGTTTCTGAGGGCCGGTTCGGCCGGTGCCCTGGCATCGGCGCGAGGTTTGGGCGAGCTCGGGTTCTGGCGCGACCTGGCCGCTCATCCTGCTTATGACGCCTTCTGGCAGGAGCAGGCGGTTGACAAGCTTCTGGCGCGGGACCCGCCGAAGGTGCCCATGCTGATCGTCTCCGGCCTGTTCGATCAGGAGGATATCTACGGGGGCCCGGCGCTCTACAAGGCTCTGGCCCCGAGCGATCCGGGGGGCGAGCGCGTGCACCTGGTGCTCGGGCCCTGGAACCACGGTCAGGGACGTCGCGAGGGACGTGGAATTGGTGCAATCCAGTTCGAGGGTGATACGGCAACCTGGTTCCGCCGCACGGTGATGCAGCCGTTCCTGGATCACTATCTCAAGGACGGCCCGAACCCCGAGACGCCGCGCGTACTGGTGTACGAGACGGGGGCGGACCGGTGGCAACGCTACGACGCGTGGCCACGATCCTGCGCGCAGGGGTGCCCGCAGACCTCGCGCGCGCTGTATCTCCTGCCCGCGGGAAAGCTCGGCTTCGATGCGCCCTCGGATCCGAATCAGAAGTATGACGAGTACGTCTCCGACCCGGCCAAGCCGGTACCGTATCGCCAGCGACCGACGCTCGATGGCAGCTCACCTGAGTCGACCTGGGGCGAGTGGCTGGTGGACGACCAGCGCTTCGCCGCTTCACGCACCGATGTCCTGGTGTTCGAGACGGAGCCGCTGCAGGAGCCGCTGCGCGTGGCCGGTCAGCCCTACGCACATCTGCTCGCCTCCACCAGCGGCAGCGACTCGGACTGGGTCGTCAAGATCATCGATGTCTGGCCCGATGAAGTGCCCGATCATCCTTCTCTCGGCGGGTACCAGCAGATGCTCTCGGCGGACATCCTGCGGGGCCGCTATCGCGAGGATCCGTCGAGGCCACGGCCGCTCGAATCCAACAAGCCACTTCTCTACGGCATCCGGCTGCCCAACGTGAGCCACACATTCCTGCCCGGACATCGCCTCATGGTCCAGGTGCAGTCGAGCTGGTTCCCGCTCTACGACCGTAACCCGCAGAAGTATGTGGCGAACATCATGTTCGCCAGGCCGGAGGACTACATCAGGGCCACGCAGCGCATCTGGCACGCGCCGGGCGCAGCCAGCTCCATCGATCTTCCGGTCGTGAGCTCGGCCACGACACCTTAGCGTGGGGATCATTGCGCCGGCTGCGCGGCCGGCATCGACTTGAGATCGCGGACCATGTAACGGATGGCGTGCTGCCAGGCCGCGTCATTGTCGCCACGGAAGTCGAACGACTTCCTGAGGAGGATGCGGTTCGAGGCGACGTCATGGATCTCGTATGTCAGTGTCAGGATGAGG
>Ga0134126_10003031_pt1 | contig 21076 bp, 16 predicted proteins | sample KB31752_FD_96881 | JGI IMG/M metagenome (GOLD analysis project Ga0134126, IMG submission 96881) | Terrestrial soil microbial communities with excess Nitrogen fertilizer from Kellogg Biological Station, Michigan, USA - KB3-175-2 | ecosystem: Environmental > Terrestrial > Soil > Unclassified ... | reverse complement strand
TTAGATTTTCAGGAACGAAATCAGCGGCAAATGATTTTCCGGCCGACCGGAATATTCCCTGGAACAAACCATAAAAAACAAACAGCAGGCCCATCAAAAAAATATTGGAAATAAATGCAAATCCAAGATACGATACCAGGAATATTATAAATGAGACCAGAAGAAGTGGTTTTCTTCCGAATTTGTCGGACAACGATCCGGCCGGGTAGGAAATAAGGGCCGCAACCAGGTTAAATATAGCATATACCAGCACCGTATTAACTAAAGAAAGCCCGTCATTTTTTATTTGGAGGATAAGAAATGAGTTGCTTGAATTACCAATGCCAAACAGCGCTGTAACCATAAGGTATTTCCAATATATTTTCGGAAATCTTTCTACGTGCAGGTCGATTTTAGATTTTGCTTTTATGTCAGTCTTTTTCCCTTTAACCAGGAAAATCATTAGAAAGGCCAAAAGGCCGGGGACAATAGCAAGATAAAAAATATATTTTATATTAAGCTGAAGTGAGAAAAAGAGTACAACTGTAATTAATGGCCCCAAAAAAGCGCCCAAATTATCTCCGAAACTTTCCAGGCCGAATGCTTTGCCCCTGTTTTTTTCCTCAACCGATGAGGCAATAAGCGCGTCGCGCGGGGCTGAACGCGAGCCTGCACCCAGCAGATCTGAAACCCTCGCCGCCAAAACACCCGGCCAGGTTGGAGCAAGCCCCATAAAAGGCTTTGAGATGGCAGAAAGCAGGTAACCAAACAATGCTATCGGTTTTCTCCGCTGCCATTTATCCGACAAATACCCCGAAACGCCCTGCATAATATTTTGCGTTGCCACTGCAATTCCGTCAATAAGACCGACTATGCTGCCGCTTGCTTTTAAATTTTGAATAAGGTAAACGGGCAAAATAGGATAGAGCATTTCCGTGGAGATGTCGGCGAAAAGAGACGAACATGCAAGTAGAAATGAATCTTTGGTAAGGCCGGAAAAATACTTTTTTAATGATAACTTCATTGCCTGGACTTGTACAAATTTAAACATTCAAGTAATTATCCTTTATTTTACATTAAATTCAAATGGGTTTCCAATTACCCGTCATAACCTGGTTCGGCGATGTTAAAAAATAAAAAAATTGTCATTATTGGCGGCACAACAGGTATCGGGCTATCGGCCGCCAGGGCATTTGTACGGGAAGGGGCGGTAATGGCCATTGCGGGCCGAAACCCGGATAGCTGCGAACAGGCAAAAAACATACTGGGCGAAGCGGCTGTGGTTTATACCGGCGATGCCGCAAATCCCGAAACGGCAATAAACACCATTGAGCTCTGCCTGCGGGCTTTCGGTGGTTTCGACGGCCTTTACCACATTGCGGGCGGCAGCGGACGGAAGTTTGGCGACGGCCCCCTCCACGAGTTGACACTTGATGGCTGGAATAAAACCTTTGAAATGAACCTTACCGGCCTGATGCTGTCGAACCAGGCAGCCGTGCGAAAGTTCAAAGAGCTGGGTACAGGCGGCAGTATACTTAATATGGGCTCCGTATTGGCTTTCTCACCATCGCCGAAATATTTTGTAACGCATGCCTATGCGGCGGCGAAATCAGCCGTGATAGGTTTTACGAAATCGATTGCAGCCTATTATGCTGCCGATAATATCCGGGTAAACCTCCTGGCGCCGGCATTGGTTGAAACGCCCATGTCGGAGAGGGCGAGCAAGGATGATTTGATCATGAATTTTATTAAGACGAAACAGCCCCTTGACGGGGGAAGAAACGGCCGGCCGGACGACCTCGACGGCGCGGCCGTATATTTTATGTCGGATGCTTCGAAATTTACAACAGGGCAAACGCTGTATGTCGATGGCGGCTGGGAGGTTTCGGAGGGGCAATATTAAGAACGGTTATGAAGGCAACCATAGGCATCGATTTAGGCGGAACAAATATCAAAGGCATTTTACTCGGTGAAACAGGCGAAATACTGCTGGAACATTATATTGCCACGAATGACGACCCCGATGGAAAATGGCGCGGGAACGTTTTAGAAATGGTGCGCTATTTAAAAAATGCTAATAATAACCAGGTTGACGCTATCGGACTTTCGTGCCCCGGCCTCGCTAATGAAGAAAACACCTGTATCACCCATTTGCCAAACCGCCTGGCGGGCCTTGAACATTTTATTTGGGAAGACTATTTGGGCGCCAAAGCCTTCGTAATAAACGATGCTCATGCCGCGATAATGGCCGAGAGCAAGCTGGGCGTTTTGAAGGGGTATAAAAACGCTGTTTTGTTAACCCTGGGCACAGGGGTTGGCGGCGGCATATTGATAGACGGTAACCTGTACCAGGGCTTAAACCAAATGGCAGGGCATTTCGGCCATACCACCATCGATGCCTATGATAACGAACCAAGTATTTTAGGTATGCCCGGCAGCCTGGAGCATGCGCTTGGTAATTATTCGGTCAGGCGCAGATCTGGCGGGCGCTTTAAGTCGACACATGAAATTATAAACGCATACCTCGAAAATGATCCCTTCGCTACCTGGCTTTGGCTTGACTCGGTTAGAAAACTTGCGATAGCCATTGCCTCGCTTGCCAACTCGCTGTCGCCCGAAGTAGTGGTATTGGCGGGCGGTATTACCAAGGCCGGCGATGCCTTGTTTAAGCCCTTGCAGGCATTTTTGGATGTATACGAGTTCAGGCCTTATGGCAATGAAAAGACATTGGTTAAGCAGGCAAAATTCCGCGACCTTTCTGGCGCCATAGGTGCGGCGGTATTTGCCGACAGTAAAACAAATTAATTTTTGAAATGAGTTATACAAAAACATACCTGGAAAAATGCCAGGGTTTGATTGAGGCCGTATCACAGCAGGAAGGCAAAATGCTTGAAGCCGCAAATATTTTTGCTAAATCGATACTGGCCGGCCGCATGGTGCACACCTTCGGCAGCGGGCACAGCCGGATAATGGTGGAGGAAATGTGGCCCCGGTACGGTTCCTTTCCCGGCTTTAACCCGATAGTGGAATTATCGCTCACCTTTCACAACCTGGTAGTAGGTGCGAACGGGCAGCGGCAGGCCATGTTTTTAGAAAATGTTCCGGGCCTCGCCGGGCAAATTTTACGGAATTTCGACCTGTCCAAAGAAGATTCGGCCCTTATTATCTCCTCATCCGGCTGCAACGTGGTACCGATAGAAATGGCGGAGCTTTTTCAAAAAGCCGGCATAAAAACTGTTTGCATTATTTCAAAACAACATTCGGACGCTAGTACCAGCAAACGCGCGGATGGCCGCAAGCTGCAGGATTTTTGCGATATAGTTTTAGACTCTGGCGCCCCAATCGGCGATGCGATGATTAACATTGAAGGGATGGAAATGCCTGTGTCGCCGGGATCAACCGTTGGCTCGTGCATGATCATCAATTGCATAAAGGCCGAGGTAGCAAACCTGCTGACCAAAGCGGGGCATCCCCCGAAAGCGCTGGCCGCCGGGGCAATTTTAGGTGCAGAGCGCGCTGCGGAAATATTCGAGGCGGCGTATGATGAGCATGCGCACAGGCTTTCAAGATTGTATAAAAAGGTGGGCATTCCAAGCTATGTTTCCGATCAAAATAAGTAGTTGCCATGTTTAGCCTTTACGCCGAAACAATTAAAACCGTTCAAATCCTTATTTTCCAAAACGGAAAAAATTCTAAAACGCGAACCCTATGGCCATAAAAATTTCAAGTACTCCCTGGGGCGTTTATAAAAATGAGCAGCTTTTTTTGTTTAAACTGGTAAACGACAGCGGCGCATCTGTCGGCATAACCAATTTTGGCGCAACGGTTGCATCAATAACGGTGAAAGACAGCAAGGGAAAATTTGAAAACGTGGTGGCGGGTTTTGATAGCCCCGAAGGCTATATTAACGACACCTGCTACATCGGCTCAACCATAGGCAGGTATGCCAACAGGATCAGCGGCGCACGGTTTACGCTGGATGGCGCTGCGTACAATTTGGAAGCAAACGACGGCCTCAATACCAATCATGGAGGATACAGCGGCTTTAACCGCAAAGCGTTTCATCCGTCGATTGAAAACGATCAGCTTAAAATGACCTTGCGCAGCGACGACGGCGATGGCGGTTACCCGGGAAACCTGGACCTGGCAGTTAACTATAGCTGGAATGATAATAACGAACTATTGATAAATTACCAGGCCGCGACGGATAAAAACACCATCGCAAACTTTACCAATCACTCCTATTTTAACCTTTCGGCCTTTAAAAATAAAATACATTTCCATAAACTCACCATCAATGCAGCGCGCATGCTAAGTTTACGGGACGATTATACACCCGACGGGACAGTTGTCCCCGCAGGAAAAAATGCGTTTCGAAACGATATGGTAAGCAACAAATTTAAACTGAACAGCGCCCGCACCGAAGGTTTAAACTCATTTTACATTATTGACAATATCGGTGATGAACAACAGCTTGCCTTTGCCGCCGCCCTCACCGAGGAAACATCCGGCCGTATTTTGGAAGTATTCACAAATTACCCCGGTCTGTTTTTGTACACGGGGGATTATTTGCATAGTACCTGTTTAAATCCGCTGGCGCGGCCATGGGCGCCGTTTGACGGGCTTTGCATCGAGTGCCAGTATTACCCGGATAGCATTAACCATCCTGAATTTCCTCAGGCTGTTTTAAAAAAAGGCTGGGGGTACAATAAAAGTATCCTGTTTAAACTTGGTACATTATGAAAAATCCGGCTATGGAGAAAACCAACACATTCAACAATGGCTACATCATTGGTATTTCCTTTATTTCTGCAATGGGAGGCTATCTTTTTGGGTTCGATTTTGCTGTAATTGCCGGCGCACTGCCGTTTTTGCGCAGCGCGTTTCATTTAACTGCCATTGGCGAGGGCTTTCTTACAGGCTCGCTGGCCTTAGGCTGCATTGCAGGCTGCCTGCTGGCCGGAACAATTGCGGAATGGTACGGAAGAAAACCTGGCCTTATGCTGGCTGCAATTGTTTTTGCGGTTTCATCGTTCGGGATCGCATTTTCGCCCGGGCTGGTTTACTTTCTCGTTCTGCGCTTTGCAGCGGGCATTGGGGTTGGCATGGCCTCCATGCTTTGCCCCATGTACATCGCTGAGATTTCGCCCGCAAACGTGCGGGGGCGTAATGTCGCCATAAACCAGCTAACCATAGTTTTGGGCATTTTAATTACCAACCTGGTCAATTATTTTCTGGCAGGCATCGGCGCGGGCGCCTGGCGATGGATGTTTGGCCTGGGGACCATCCCGGCGGCGGTGTTTTTAGCGGGCGTGTGGTTCTTGCCTGAAAGCCCGCGCTGGCTCATCAAAGCAGGCCGCGTAGATGACGCAAAAAAGGTGCTTAATAAAATCGGCCCGCAAACTTTTGCAGATACCACGGCCATTGCGATCAAAGCATCGCTTGAGGGGGTTAAAAAAGAATCGTACGGCGCAGTATTCAAAAAGGGCGTAAGGCCGGCCGTTTTCATCGGGATTACTTTGGCGGTTTTTCAGCAATTTTGTGGTATAAACGTCGTGTTTAACTACACCTCAACCATATTCAAAGCAGTCGGATCCGGTTTAAACGAGCAGCTTTTTGAGACCATCGCCATTGCCGCCGTTAACCTGGCATTTACCTTGCTGGCCATGTGGCAGGTTGACAAGGTCGGCCGCCGCCCGCTCATGCTGTTTGGCTCGCTGGGCTTGTCGGTATTATACATCATACTGGCTTTCCTGCTTCAAAATCATTTTCCGGCAGCGCTTGTTTCCATTTTCGTTTTGCTTGCAATAGGCACTTATGCCATTTCGCTTGCGCCGGTTACCTGGGTATTGATATCGGAGATATTTCCAAACAAAATCCGCAGCGCCGCATCAACAGTTGCCGTGGTTTCCCTTTGGGCCGCTTATTTTATATTGGTGTTTACCTTTCCCATCCTCGCCAAAAAAATTGGCACATACGGCCCTTTTTACCTATATGCGGCAATTTGTATGGCAGGGTTTATATTTATACTTAAAAAAGTAAAAGAAACCAAAGGCCGTACCCTGGAAGAGCTTGAACAAAATTTGGTTATTCATTAATCTCATTTACTTTAGCAATGTGAACTGTTATTTTCTCTCATGAACGCCGGAGGCCTCACCCTGCCCTCTCCAAAGGAGAGGGTTTTAACGACGACCGAAATTAAAGTCCTCTCCTATGGAGAGGATTTAGGTGAGGCCACGATGGTTTTTAAGAAAATAGAGATTTTGAATAAGAAAAATCATATCGAACAAAAGTTTAATTAAGCAATATGGGTAATGATTCGTCTGTAAATGCATGGGAGGAAAAAGTGACCATCCCGACCTACGGCATCGGCAAACCGGATAGAAATCCTATGTTTTTTGAGAAGCGGGTTTACCAGGGGAGCAGCGGCAAGGTGTACCCCAACCCGATAATTGAAAAGATTTATGATGAGAAGCACGACAAGGAATATACCGGGCTATATTTAGAGAACGAATACATTAAATTGCTGGTATTGCCCCAACTGGGGGGCCGGATACAAATGGCCTGGGATAAAATAAAAAAAAGGCATTTTGTTTATTATAACCAGGTGATTAAACCCGCGCTGGTGGGCTTAACCGGGCCTTGGATTTCGGGCGGCATTGAATTTAACTGGCCGCAGCATCATCGGCCCAGTACCTTTGAACCCATTGATTATAAAATTGAAAATAACGCCGATGGCAGCAAAACTATTTGGGTTAATGAAGTTGAGCGCATGTTTCATACTAAAGGCATGGCCGGCTTTACGCTTCATCCTGGCAAAGCCTATATTGAGATCAGCGTAAAGCTATATAACCGGTCGGCGTTGCCGCAAACATTTTTGTGGTGGGCAAACCCGGCCGTTAAGGTGAACGATGATTATCAGTCGGTTTTTCCGCCGGATGTGAATGCGGTTTTTGATCATGGCAAGCGCGATGTATCCGCCTTCCCTGTCGCTACCGGCACCTATTACAAGGTTGATTATTCTCCCGGCACCGATATTTCGCGTTACAAAAATATACCCGTGCCAACATCGTACATGGCCATAAATTCACACTATGATTTTGTGGGCGGGTATGAACACGACAGCCGGGCGGGCCTGCTTCACGTTGCCAGCCACCATGTGTCGCCGGGAAAAAAACAGTGGACCTGGGGCAACAGCGATTTCGGCTTAGCCTGGGACCGGAACCTTACCGATGAGGACGGGCCGTATATTGAGCTGATGACAGGCGTGTTTACCGATAACCAGCCCGACTTTACCTGGATAATGCCAAACGAAGAAAAGCATTTCACACAATATTTTCTCCCTTACCGCGAGCTTGGGCTGGTAAAGAATGCGGGCAAAGATATTCTCCTCGCTCTTGATTGCCCACCGGGAAAAGTAGTGGTAAAAATTCAGGTTACCGGCCGCCAAAACAAGCTGAATATTATTTTAAAATATGGAGATAAACCATTGCTTGATCAGGTCGCTGATATTTACCCCGAACAGGTTTACGTAAAGGAAATAATTGCAGATACGCCTGACCCAACCCGTTTAATACTCACCGTAAACGCAGCAACCGGTAAAGAATTGCTGAGATATGACCCCGCAAGCGACCAGTTGAACGAAATTCCCGAACCGGCAAAGGCCGCTGCGGAACCGGGTTCTATTGAAAATGCGGAACAACTGTTTCTTACCGGCCGGCATCTCGAGCAATACAGGCATGCTACTTGCAGCCCGGTTCCTTATTATGAAGAAGCCTTGCGGCGCGATGATGGCGACATCCGCAATAACAACGCCCTGGGCCTGTGGTACCTGCGGCGGGGGCAGTTCGAAAAAAGCGTGCCCTATTTTCAAAAAGCCATAGCAACAAGCACACAGCGGAATGCAAATCCTTATGATACCGAATGTTACTATAATCTTGGCCTTGCGCTTAAATTTTCGGGTAAGAATGAAGATGCCTATAACGCATTTTATAAAGCAACCTGGGGCAATGCGTGGCAAGACAGCGGATATTTTTCACTGGCGCAAATTGACATGATGAACGGCGACTATGCGCTGGCTTTGGAGCACACCCTTGCTGCCATTGACCGGAATGCAGGCAGCAATAAGGCTTATGTTTTGCGGTCGGCGGCCTTTCGGCGGATGCAAAGGCCGGAAGACGCCATTTTAGTGTCGTCGGCGGCAATAAAAAGAGATCGCTTTAACCTTGGGGCGCTGTTTGAGCTGGCCTGCTGCCACAAGGCCCTGAACAAGGATAAAAAAAGCATTTTGTATATGAACGAATTGCTGCAGTTATCAAGGGGCTATGATCAAAATCTTATAGCACACGCGCTTGATTATGCAAATGCCGGGCTATACAAAGAGGCGTCAGGCTTGTTGGAGTACGCCGGAAGCGGGGACTGTACAAACCCGATGGTTTACTATTATCTTGGTTTTTTCCGGGTTAAACAGGGCGAGGAAAATGATGGCATGAAATACTTTAAAAAAGCTGCTGCTGCCGACCCTTACCTTTGCTTTCCAAACAGGCTTGAAGATATTAATATCCTAAGATTGGCATCCAAAGTAAACCCCGCGGATGCAAAAGCGCCATATTATCTCGGCAATTTGTTTTACGACAAGCAACAGTACCACGAGGCCATTGAATTGTGGGAAGCATCAGCACTGCTTGACGATACCTTCCCAACCGTTTTCCGCAACCTTGGGATGGCCTGTTTTAATAAATTGGGGGATAAAAACAAGGCGCTGGCACTTTATGAAAAAGCCTTCAGCCTGGATAAAACCGATGCCCGCGTGATGATGGAGCTCGATCAGCTTTATAAAATATTGAACAAGCCGCCCGAATTCCGGTTAAAATTTATTGAAGACAACCTGGCGGTGGCCGTACAGAGGGATGATATTTACCTCGATCGCATAACGCTGTATAATTTCGCCGGGGAAAATGAAAAAGCATACCGGTTAGTCATGCAAAGGAAATTTCATCCCTGGGAAGGCGGTGAGGGAAAAGTAAGCGGCCAGTATGTGCATGCCCTGGTGGAAATTGCAAAGCGGTTTATCGCCGAAAACAATTTCGGGCAGGCAATTGAAAAATTAATCCGGGCGCAAACATATCCGCATAACCTGGGCGAGGGAAAGCTTTACGGCGCACAGGAAAACGATGTTCTCTATTGGCTCGGCTGTGCCTGTGAAGGGTCGGGCCAGCCAAAAGAAGCAAGGGAATTTTTTCTCAGGGCGGCAAAAGGATTAGAGGAGCCTTCGGCGGCAATTTTTTATAATGACCAGCAGCCAGATAAAATATTTTACCGCGGGCTGGCCCTTAAAAAGCTGGGCGAATTGGAGAGCGCCCAACGGATATTTAAAAAGCTGCTGGATTATGGCCTTGATCATTTAAATGACGCCGTTAAAATAGATTACTTTGCCGTATCGCTGCCCGACTTGCTTATTTTTGAAGATGACCTTGAATTAAGGAATAAAATTCACTGCCACTTTTTGCAGGGCCTTGGGTACCTCGGATTGGAGCAATATGAAATGGCTGAGAAAGCATTTTCCGCAGTTTTGATGTTGGATGCAGGGCATATGGGCGCTAAAATTCACCTGGATATGGTAAAGCGCCCGACCGGATAAAAGGCTCAATTCTTAAATTAACTTGAGTTTGGTGATAATATATTGAAAGTCAATTTGTTATGTATTTTTTACAAATGTTGGCAAGAAAGTATTATAAACATCAACTCAACATGCTCAGCCCCGAATTCGCCTCACCCCAACCCCTCTCCAAAAGAGAGGAGCTTAAAATGCTGAAAATTAATACTTTGCATCGAAGTCCTCTCCTTTGGAGAGGATGAGTGAGGGCTTCGCCGTCTAGGTGAGGCGAAGCGGAATGCAAGAGTTAAAGAACTTATCTCGAACTCACGTTAAATTAAAAACAGGGTTATAAAAATCAATAGCATATGCAAAACAAATATTTCAGGTTTACAATGATGATAGCCGCTTTGGGGTTATTTATCGTCGTCCTTAATTCTTTCGGGATAAAAAGGACGGTTTGGCTATCCTCTCTTGATCTTACCAAAATGGTGCAGGCATGGGATAAACCGTTGATAAATATCAATAAGGACAAAAAACCGCTTTCCATCGGCAAAAAGGTGTTTGAAAAAGGCGTCGGCACTATTGCAAAAAGCTATGTATGGATCAACCTGGCCGGCGGGGCGGATAGGTTTATGGCTTATGCCGGCGTTGATGATGACACTACGCACCGCTCCGTCGCCGGTACGCACCGTTTCAAAGCTTATGGCGACGGGAAATTGTTATGGCAATCAGGCCCGCTGAGTTACGGGCAAGCCCCGGCAAAAGTCGACATTAACCTAACCGGCATCAAAACATTGATCCTTGTCGTTATCAGCATCGGTAACAACGACAGCAACCTGCAGGTTGACTGGGCCGATGCCCGCTTTATCGTAAGCGGACGAAACCCGCAGGCCATCGATCCGCCGGCCGGGGAGGAAGTTATACTTACCCCGAAACCCGGTTTGCGGCCACATATCAACGGGCCAAAAGTTTATGGCTGCCGCCCCGGGCACCCTTTTCTTTACCGCATTCCCGCTACAGGCCTGCGCCCCATGCAATTTACGGCTGATCATCTACCTGCGGGCCTGTCGCTCAATGCAGCCACCGGCATTATTACCGGCAGCATAGGCAAGCGCGGCGATTATGATGTAATGCTGCATGCAAAAAATGCCCATGGCGCGGATTCGCGGATATTTAAAATACGCTGCGGTGATGTGCTTGCCCTAACCCCCACCATGGGCTGGAACGACTGGTACGCCCACTACACGCGCATTACCGATAAAATGATGCGAGAGGCAGCGGATATCATGATCAGCAGCGGCATGGCTGATGTGGGTTACCAGTATGTAAACGTCGACGATTGCTGGATGAATAAGGAAAAGGATAATGATGCGGGCCGGGTGGGGCCGGCAAGGGATGCGCAGGGCAATATCCTGCCAAACTCCTATTTTCCCGGCATGAAAGCAATGGCCGCCTATATTCATTCCAAAGGATTAAAGGCAGGTATCTATACTTCGCCCGGGCCCGAAACATGCGGAGGCTTTACCGGCAGTTACCGGCACGAGGCCCAGGACGCCAAACAGTTTGCCGACTGGGGGTTTGACTTTTTGAAATACGACTGGTGCTCGTACGGCAATACCCTTGGCACCTCGCATGTTACCACAGCCATGTACCAGGCGCCCTACAGGCTAATGGGCGCCGAATTGAAAAAACAAAACCGCGACATGGTTTTTAACCTTTGCCAATACGGCATGGGCGATGTATGGAAATGGGGCGCCGAAGTAGGCGGCAATTCATGGCGCACCGGCGACGACCTGGGTTTTGGCCTAAACAGGTTATTTGAGGTCGCCCTTAAAAATGCTGATCATGCCGCCTATGCCAAACCCGGCGAATGGAACGACCCCGATTATTTACAAATAGGCTACGTAGGCAGCGCGTTTGAAGGCGGCCTGCCTGTTCATACTAACTTGTCGCCAAACGAGCAGTATGCCTTTATGTCGATGTGGAGCCTGCTTGCGGCCCCGCTGGTTTACAGCGGCGACCTTGGTAAACTGGACAAGTTTACACTTAATGTACTATGTAATCCCGATGTAATAGCGGTTGACCAGGACCCGCTGGGTAAATCTGCCCGCGCGATTGCCAAAACCGAAGAAACCTTTATCTTGATAAAAGACCTTGAAGATGGCAGCAAAGCGGCCGGCCTGTGCAACAGCAGCGAAATACCGCAGAAGATAAGCCTTAAATGGGCCGCCGCCGGCTTAAAGGGCAAACAAACAATCCGCGACTTATGGAAGCAAAAGGACATAGGTGTTTATGATCACGAATTCAGCGTGATGGTTCCACGGCATGGGGTGGTGATGGTGAAGTTGAGTGGTGTGCGATGATCGTTAATGTCGCTTATCATCGGGTGCTGCCTGCGCCATCTCGCGCAGTGAGACCCAGCCGTAGGGGCTGTCCTTATAACGCACATAAACAACCATCGCGCGGCCGTGGGCAAAGGTGGGTTGTCCGCCGTTTTTAGGGATGACCTTGATCGTAAAGATACTGGTTTCAATAGCTGTTTCGCCATTAAAAACCGTGCTTTCTATGCGGTTTTCTACAAATTGCAGCTTTGCATTTTTAAAAGTTTCAGCCAAGCCCTTTCTTAATTCGGCACGGCCCTTCACCACGTTATTGCCGCCAAAATATTTAACCACATCCGGGTGGTGGAGCGCCATTACAGTCGGCACGTCGCCCCTGGCGAATGCGTCCCTGATAGCGGCGGTAGTTTTTATCAAAGATTGTTTGTATTCATCAGAAACATCCGAAGGTGAGGTATGGCAGCCGCTTAGCAGGCATGCGGCTATAATAAAGAGCTTAATAACTTTCATAACATTCTTTTTTGGCAGGCAGCTTTAAACCTGTCGGCCTCGGTAAATAAGATCGTCCCGATAGCAGTAAGCGTATTTATTCCGGTACAATTACTCAAGGATAATCAACTCCGGTGCGCTGATCACCCCGGCATTTTCCATTGTTTTTTTTAAATCAGGGTCGCTAACCATTTTTTGAAACGCGGTGACGTCTTTCGTTTCCCAAATCATATAAACTAAGCCGGTATCCCCCGATTTTCTGCCTACTGCAATTTCGGTGAGGCCGGCTGCATTTCTTCTCGGCTTGTCGGCCTCATAGATTGGTTTCCAGAAATCAAAATCCTTTACCCTGTGTGATAAAATAACTGTTGCCATGATGTTTGTTTGAGTGAAATATAAAGGTAAAAAAGAGAAACGACTTGAAAAAGAAATTTATAAGGCAAGAGCGTGTGAGTATATGGGGTTCAAAAATTATTTGAAGTTACGCAAAAAGACGCTTGAATAGGGTATTGATATTGTCAATTGCCACGCTTTGCTCTATTTATTTTAGGTGCTCTTTTTTTCACAAGCAACCCTATCTCCTGGAGTTTACGCCCTAATTTATCATCAGCGCCTAATTGTAAAAAATCCATTTCTAATCCAAAAATAAACAGTACCTGGAAATAAGCGCCCATCGCGACCGAAGGTTTTCCCTTTTCTATTTGCCAAAGCGTAGCCCTGCTTATGCCGGCACGCTCCGCTACTTGTGTGGTACTTAATTTTCTGCGCAACCTGGCTAGTTTAATATTTTCTCCAAGATCGTTTAATACCTTTTGAGCCTTTGGTAAAAGAACAAGAGATGCCTTCATAATGTTCAATATATTGAACAAATATATTAATTTAGTTTAGTATATTAAACATTAGTGTGAAATACGATTTTGTTCTTAGATTTACTTCCTACTTGGCTGTGAGTACGGCGTACACAAATTGTGCACAGTAATATAAAAAAGAAGTTGGATGACACATCGGGATTCCCCACTCAATCAGTATGCAACCCCATCACCCCCGTGTTTACGGGTTTTGCCAATATCTTCCCATTTATCACCACCCCAAAATACCGCAGCCCCTCCGCAAATGCAACCACCTCGTCCCTGGGCGTACTCAGCACGGTTATATTTCTCAACGTGATATTTTTCAGCGGGTTGCCTTCTACGCCCACTGCATAAATCCCCACCTCGCCTGAATGTTTGCAGCTTACATTTTTAATGATAAAGTTATTGAATTTGGTGGGATAATGCCCGCCGCGCGAGCCATGGTAATTGTTTTCAAAACGTATTACGGCCGAGCGGGCGCTGTCGCAATGGATATTGCTGACATGGATGTTTTCAATGAACCCGCCGCGGTCCAGGTTTGATTTAAAGTACACGGCGCTCAGGCATTTTTTGATATGCACATCGTACATATAAACATTCCGCACCCCGGCCGACATTTCGCTGCCAATACAAAGCCCGTTTGTTTTTGAGTTAAAAACACAATCGCGCACGATCACATTTTCCGTGGGTTGGCCGATGCGCCAGCCATCCTGGTCGCGGCCGGCTTTTATGGCAATGCCATCATCGCCGGTACTGAAGTCGCAGCGCTGGATCAGTACATTCGTACACATTTCGGGGTCGCAGCCGTCATTGTTCAAGTTGTGGCTGTTGATGTTTACATTTTGAACGGTAACATTATTGCACAACACCGGGTGAATAACCCAGTAAGGCGCATCGGTGATGGATATGCCGTCGATCAATACATTTTTACATCCAAAAAACTGCAGCATATCCGGCGGAAGGCGTGCATTTTCACCAAATACCCTTTGATAAACGGGCGTACCATCGCTGCCCATCTGTCTCAGCCTATTTTGCTCCGCCGACCGCTGCGGCCGCCAGGATGCAAAATTTTTGCTTGCCGATCCGTTGATCTTGCCATGGCCTGTTATTGCAATACCCGAACATTGGTACGCGTAAAAAAGTGGTGAATAATTATAAAGCTCTGTGCCCTCCCATAAAGTAAGTACAGCAGGCAAATAATCTTTTTCATCGGCGGAAAAAACGAGTTCCGCGCCCTCTTCAAAATGCAGGTTGACATAGCTTTTCAGCACTATGGGCCCTCCCACATAAAAAACGCCTTTGGGCACTGTCACCTGCCCGCCTCCGTTAACGCTGCACAGGTTAATTACCTTATCGAATACTGCCTTATTGTTGGTTTTGCCATCGGCTACCGCGCCAAATGCATTGATATTATAAACAGCCTTTTTAAATAACGGAGGCTTTATATTTTTCAGGATTTGGTTAACCCCCGACGCGGCCATGTAATGATGTTGTTGCGCCATTATATTTTGGGCATTGAGCATTAAAGTTACGAGGATAAAAAAGCTTTGATAAAATAAGATAGGGTGGGCGTGTTGCTTGTACTTGTTTGCAATCATGTCGTAATTTATGTCCGGGCAAAGATAACAATGGGTAAAGATTAAGCCGGCATCGTCGAAACTAACAAACTGATTTTATTTTGTTATTCCACTGCGAGTTCGCGGCACCTCAATAAAAATTCAAGCCTCAGGCTCCGTTGCGTGGCCGGATAATAAATCGTTAAAAGGGAAGGAGGGCTGTAAATGTTTTTCTTTTTTATTCAGCAAAAAGGGATACCATGAGGTGCATCCGTCATATTCTAAAAGTGTACTGTTGCATATATAGCAGGCAATGGTATCCTTGTCTATCTTTTGGATATTCTGCGAGGTTAACTCATATTCCGACCCACAAACCGGGCATTCAATCCGTATCTTGCTCATAAACTTCCAGAAATAGTTAATATTCGCCTACGCTGGCTGCACCCTACCGACAGTTAAACAACTAATTAATGTTGTTGTTTCAGTTAATAAATTTTATTTCTGTTGTTGCGCATTTTCGTCAAAGCAAAAGCAATGATGAATGATTGTCCTGTCCGTTATCAAATCATTAGATAAATCCGGACTAACTTTCCACTAATCTGTTATGCCGAAAATTATTAATTCTGCATCTGTTTTATCATTGGGATAAACCTTTATTTTGTTCATATAAATCTCAATCGTATGGCAGTCACCCCATTAAGTGAACAGGAAATTCAGCAGCTTCGGGCCGAAACCAAAGGAACGGCCAAAAGGATACATTTTAATAACGCAGGCGCTTCGCTGCCGCCAGACGTGGTAGTTGAAACGGTTGTTCAATACCTGGAAGAGGAAGCTGCTTGCGGCGGGTATGAGACGGAATATAAGTACAAGGCGCAACTCGACAATACTTATACCCTTATCGCCAGGTTAATTAATGCGGAGGTTGATGAAATTGCTGTTGTAGAAAATGCAAGCACAGCCTGGTTACTCGCATTTAACGGCATTGGCTTTGAAACAGGCGATGAGGTTATTACCTCGGAGATGGAGTATGTGACCAATTTAATTGGCTTGCTCAATGCGCAGAAAACTTATGGCATTAGGATCAGGATAATTCCAAACGATGCGCAGGGCAACTTTTCACTGGCTGCCCTGGAAGACGCCATTTCACCGCGGACCAAACTGATCGCCATTACCCATATCCCGTCGACCGCTGGCGGTATGACGCCGATAGTCGAAATAGGCCGTATAGCCCGGAAGCATAATGTTTTATACCTGGTTGATGCCTGCCAAAGCGTGGGGCAGGCCCCGGTAAACGTAAAAGAGATTGGCTGTGATATGCTGGCTGTTACGGGCCGGAAATACCTGCGCGCGCCACGCGGGACCGGCTTTTTATATGTGAAAAAGGCCGTTCAAAATCAATTGAAACCTATTTTAATAGATGGCTTTACAGCGACATCGGTTACATTGAACGATTTCAAGCTCAGGGACGATGCCAGGCGCTTTGAGCTTTATGAAAAAAACCGTGCGCTCACCCTCGGCCTCGGGAAGGCAGTTGAATATGTCCTGAACATTGGCGTCGACAGGATTTGGCAGCGTGTACAGCTATTAGCCGGCATAATGCGCCGGCAACTGGGCGAAATCGATGGAGTTACCGTTCACGATACCGGGGATCAGAAATGCGGAATAGTAACCTTTTCGGTAGAGGGAATGGAGAGCGGCCTGGTGAAAAGCAAGCTGGCTGAAAGGCAAATTAACGTTTCTGTCGGCAAGGCAGTATCAACTTTGATCTACATGGATAAAAACCACCTTAGCAGCGTAGTAAGGGCCTCGGTACACTATTACAATTCTGAACAGGAGATCATGGCAATGGTCGGTGTCCTTAGGTCGGTGATGGAGCAAGGCTATTGAAAGATCATCCGCTATAGCGCGGCATTCCAACAGATATGATGACAATATTAAGCTTTTCAACGTTGCAACAATCGTTACCTTTGCGCCGTGAGCAAAAAACAGCGTTATTTTATTGAGCTTTCGTTCGACGGTACAAATTACCACGGCTGGCAGATCCAAAAAAATGCGATAACCGTACAGCAGGTTTTGAATGAAAAGCTGTCGGTTATTTTGCGCGAGCCTATTGAAACCACCGGCTGCGGCCGCACCGATGCCGGCGTACATGCGAGCGAGTTTTTTGCCCATTTTGACGCGAAGGAAAAGTCCATAGCTGGTAACGGATGGCCCATGGAAAATCAAGGCGGACCCGATCGGGGAAAAGGACCTGCCATGGACCATGGACCATCGACTATGGACATTATCCGAAGCCTCAATGCTATTCTCCCCAAAGACATCGCCATAAAAAGGATCTTCCTCGTTGCGTCTGATGCGCATGCAAGGTTCGACGCAATATTGCGCATCTATGAATACCATGTTCATTTTAATAAAGATCCCTTTAAAAATGGTTACTCATGGGAACTGCGCGATAGGCCCGACCTGGAATTAATGAACCAGGCCGCTAAAATTATAATGGGCTATAGCGATTTTAGCTGTTTCAGCAAATCAAATACGCAGGTGAAAACTAATATCTGTAAAATAAAACACGCTGAATGGACGATTGATGGGGACGGCATGGTATTTAAAATATCGGCCGACCGTTTTTTGCGCAACATGGTGCGGGCAATAGTAGGTACGTTGATGATGGTTGGCAGGTGCGAAATTGAGCCCGACGCTTTGCGCGATATCATAGAAAGCAAAAAGCGAAGTAACGCCGGAACCTCGGTACCTGCCTGCGGCCTGTTTCTTACCCGGGTCGAATATGCCCCGGGACCCTGAAAAGGGAATTTAAGGTCTGCGTATTTGGACGCAAATCAAATTGTCGTCGCCCATGCACGAAACGTTCCTATGGAACGTAAGGTGATTTTCTTTATATTCTACCAACCAAACATCCCGACGGGATGAAAATATGGACTAAGGTTCGTCCCATCGGGACGTCTCGATGGTAGAAAAAGTAAAAATTGGATATTGCGTTCCGTAGGAACGCCTGATACCCGAGCGACAATTTGATTTGCACCTGCGTATTTTAGGATAGAAATAATAACATAACTTTGAATTATCAGTGAGTAATAACAATAACAACAATACAAAAGCCCCGGCTTCGGGGAGCGGGGGAGGGGTCACCGGTAAAGCGCTTGATTGGAAACTGCTCGGCAGGGTAATGAAGTATGTTAAGCCCTATAATACTACGTTTGTTATTGCCGCATTCCTGACCGTTTTTTTAGCGGCATCGGCTTTAGTACAACCCTTCCTGATGCAAAAAACGCTCGACAATTATATTTTGAAGGATGATTATCCCGGCCTGGTTTTTATGGTCGAGCTGATGATAGGCATGCTGCTTATTCAAACAGTGGTGCAATATTATCAAACCTATCTTACCAACCTCCTCGGGCAGTCGGTCATCCGCGATTTGCGGATCGATATATTTAACCATGTAACCAGCCTGCGGCTTAAATATTTCGACCGTACGCCCATCGGGATGCTCATTACCCGCACCGTATCCGACCTGGAGACGATAGCGGATATTTTTTCGGAAGGCTTAATATCCATCATGGGCGATCTGCTGCTGGTTGTGGCAATAATTGCCGTTATGCTTTTTACCGACTGGAAGCTCGCCCTGATCACGCTGATACCCATGCCCCTGCTTTTCATGTCGACCTATGTTTTTAAAGAGGCCATTAAGTCGTCGTTCCAGGAAGTGCGCACGCAGGTTGCTCATTTAAACACTTTTTTGGCCGAACATATTTCGGGCATGAGCATTATACAGGTTTTTGCCCGCGAGGACCAGGAAATGCGCAAGTTTAAAGCGGTTAACGAAAAATACAGGGATGCAAACATCCGCTCCAACTGGTATTACTCCATATTTTTCCCGGTGGTTGAAATATTGTTTGCTTTTTGCATCGCCTTGCTGGTATGGTACGGCTGCAGGCGGATACTGACCGACGGGCAATTAAGGGCCATTTCGGCATCACCGAGAGGAATCACTCCCGGAACAATTTTAGCGTTTATCGTGTACCTGAACATACTTTTCAGGCCAATACGGCAGCTGGCGGATAAATTTAATACCCTGCAAATGGGCATGGTGGGCGCCGACAGGATATTTAAAGTTTTGGACACCGATGAAGTGGCCGTTAATACAGGCAAATTGAAACCGGCCAGGTTGTTAGGCGAAATAGAATTTAAACATGTTTGGTTTGCTTATAATGAGGAGAATTGGGTATTAAAGGATATTAATTTCCATGTAAAGCCAGGTAAAACGCTTGCCCTTGTCGGGGCAACGGGTGCGGGCAAATCATCTACCATAAATATCCTCAACCGCTTTTATGAATTTGCAAAAGGAAGCGTTACGGTTGATGGCGTTGACATAAGGGAATACGATGTCGACTACCTGCGCGCGCGCATAGCAACCGTAATACAGGACGTTTTTTTATTTACCGATACTATTGCCAATAATATCAGCCTGAATAACCCGAACATTACGCTGGAACAGGTTATCGCTGCTGCCAAAGATGTAGGCGCCCACGAGTTTATTGAACGCTTGCCCGGCGGTTATCAATACAATGTAATGGAAAGAGGCTCCACGCTGTCGGCGGGCCAGGCGCAACTGATCTCGTTTATCAGGGCATTGGTTTACAATCCTACCATACTGGTATTGGATGAAGCTACATCATCTGTTGATACGGAAACCGAGATCCTTATTCAAAACGCCATCGGCAAGCTGATGGAAGGCCGCACGGCTATAGTTATTGCCCACCGCCTGTCAACCATACAAAATGCCGATAAAATTATTGTGCTCGATCATGGCGAAATAAAGGAAATGGGAACACACCAGCAATTGCTGCGGATTGAAAACGGATACTACCGTAAGCTATACGATTTGCAGTTTAATTCGGCAGGGATAAGCAGGTAGTTGGTAGTCCATGGTCGATAGTCCATAGTCGATGGCAGCTGCAGATGGGGACTCTGCATTTACAATCGATGGTTATTAGTCGATGGTCCATAGTTCACGGTTGCTGCGGATAGCGGACTCCGCTTTTAAAATCCATGGTCCATGGACCATCGACTATGGACCAAACCCCGTTCACTGTTTTTCAAAAAGAATATTCCTGATCCTCCCGCCAGACAGCCGGAAGCCTGCTATCTTGTTTTCTTTATCTTTAAAAAAAGCCATTGTACCAACATCGCTGCCAAACTGGTCGACGGCAATCAAATCCGGTTGAAGGTTAAAGTCGCCCAGGCGCATGTGATGGGCAACCAGTTTGCCGTTTTCAATCGAAAGCCTATAGGTGGTCTCCAGTTCTTTGCTGTAATAAGTGCCGGCGTACCGCGGCAGCTCTGCGGGATCAGTCTTTACCGGTTCAACCCGCTTAGCCAAAATGCCTTTGTACTTCAGGGCGTATGCCTTGTTTTTTATATCCGTAAATGTTACCGAAGCGCCATAGGCGCGTACCCAAAGCACAGTGTCTGATTTGAAATCTGTCGTGAATCTATCTTCGCCGTTAGCCTGTACCATCATGCGGCCGTTTTCGAGGGTGAAGGTGGCATACCAGTCCGGCCCTAACTGGTAGGTGCCGGTGTATTTTTTTAGCCGCATGGTATCAACCTGAATTGTCGGCAGCCTGCTTAAATCCTCCGTTGCCGGCGCTGGTTTGGTTTTGTCTTTTAATATCAGCCTTGCAATTTCACTTGCATTCCCATAAGGGTTAAAGTTATTGGTATTGGCTAAGATGATGATCGACAGCTTTTGATCGGGATAGTTTGAAATCACCGTGGCAAACCCCGCCCAGCCGCCGGTATGGTTTATATTACGATGGCCGTCCACCGCCCTTACATCCAGGCCGTAGGCATAATTATTAGCCTGGCCGTTGTTTAATTTGTCCGTTTCGATCATCCTTAAATAAACAGGGTCTTTTTCATCAAGCCCCTGCTGAAAACGGATGACCCATTTGGCCAAATCTTCCGTGGTTGTCAATATGGAACTGGAGCCCCAGGCAATCAGCTCATCGGTGCTTTTATGGTATCCGTCGTTTTCGGTATTGTAGGAACTTGCCAGGTGTTTCACCACTTTTGAATAATCACTCATCACCACCGATTCGTTCATGCCCAGCGGCTTAAAAATGTGCTGGCGAAAGTAGGCGGCCAGGCTCTGACCGCTGATTTTCTCCACCAGCCTGCCCAGCCAATCCGTGCTGATGCCATATTCCCAGCGCGTTCCGGGATCAAGCATCAGCGGCGCCTTCA
>Ga0134126_10003030_pt1 | contig 21077 bp, 20 predicted proteins | sample KB31752_FD_96881 | JGI IMG/M metagenome (GOLD analysis project Ga0134126, IMG submission 96881) | Terrestrial soil microbial communities with excess Nitrogen fertilizer from Kellogg Biological Station, Michigan, USA - KB3-175-2 | ecosystem: Environmental > Terrestrial > Soil > Unclassified ... | reverse complement strand
GCGCACGGCCGAGCCAATCGACCACACGGCCCAAGAATCACTTGCCGACTGGCACGGGTAGAAGTTTGCCCGTGGTCTTGGACTCGTATCGTTCTTGCACGGACAGGTAACCACCGAGAATGATCGCGCCGACTTCGGTTTCTTCGAGGTTGAGCGCGAGGCCGACGACGCCGTTGCCGAAGTCGAGCATCTCGTTCAACATCGCGTCGGTCAGGCCTTCGATCTTGGCCACGCCGTCGGAGATTTCGCGGACGGTGCCTACGTTTTGTTTTGCCACCGACGTTTTCACGCCGGCGATTTGCGCCTCAATTTCCTGCAGTAGATTGCTCATATCAGAATTTCAATTCCGTGCTTCATGAAAACTACATGGTCTCGGCAAGCGCATTCAACCGCGCCCGCACACTGCCATCAAAAACGTCACTGCTCACCTTCACGCGCAACCCGCCAACCAGCGTCGGGTTCACCGTGAAACTCACATCCAGACCCTGCCCGTAGCGTTGCGCAAGGCTCGCCCTGACTGAAGCGATGAGGGACTCACTCAACTGCGCTGCGCTCTCAACGCGCGCCGTGCGTCTCTCGATGTCGAGCTTCACGAGCCGCTGGAAGTGCGAAAGAATTCCCACATAGCCACGCGGTTTTTGAGTGATGACCGCGCTTACGGTCTGGCGGACGCGGGTTTCGTCGAGCAAACCGTTGACCTTGCAGGCGGTGAACAGCGTCTTCGCGTCGCGCCGGGCCTGTTTGGAAGTCTTCATCAATTGTTCGCCAGTTGCGACGCCGTGTCTTCCGCCAGACGGCTTTGCTGTTCCGGCGTCAAAATGTTTCCGGTGACCTTTGCGGCGGTCGCAACCACCAGGCGTCCCACTTCCCGGCGGAGTTCCGCCTTCATGCGGGCCAGTTCCGCTTCGCTCGCCTGGCGCGCCTTGGTGATAATGTCGTTCGCCGTGGCAACGGCCTTCTGCGATTCTACCTCCAGGACCTTCGCCGCCGCTCCCCGGGCTTCCTCGATCAGCCTGTTGGCCTGCGTGCTGGCCTGATTCAAAATCTCCTGCGCTTTGGTTTGCGCATTGGCCAGCTCTTGTTTGATCTTCTCCGCGTTGGCCAGGCCCTCGGCGATGCGCTGCCTGCGCTGCTCGAGCACATCGAGGATGGGTTTGTAGGCGAACTTGTAGAGCAAGAAGGCTACGATGCTGAAACTGATCACCTGCGCAACGAAATGCGGCAGATCCAAACCGAATGTTTCGGCCGTGCCTTTCGCCGTCCGGGCGAGATCGCTCCCGATGTCCGCAAGCAGAATTGAATGACTCATAAACTCGTTTGTTAATGCAGGCGCGGAGCCGGCACGGCTCCGCGCCCGGCGATTAGTGGGCGACCGGCGCGACTTCCTTCACGAGGAAGAGGGCATAGAACACGATGGCCTCGGCGAACGCGATGGCCAGGATGGATTGCACCAGGATTTTGGTCGAAGCGCCGGGATTGCGTCCCACGGCCTCCGAAGCCTTCATGCCGATGAAACCCACGCCGAGGGCCGCGCCGAGCGCCGCCAGACCGACGTGCAGGTTGCCACTCAATTCTGCCAGCATTGGCATTAACATACTTTTGTCCTTTCTTTTTTCCTCAGCGGCTCCCGCGATTGAACACGGTCGAACCGCTGAAATCTTTTTCAATGATGCGCGGTCTCGTGTCCTTCCTCGTGCATGCAGATCAGCATCGTGAACACGGCCGTCAACAGCATGAACACCAGCGCCTGCACCAGCCCGACCAGCAGTTCCATGAAGTAGAATGGGACCGGCAGCAGCCATTTCAGCGAGGGCACGAGGTTGGCCATCGCTTCGAGCATGTTTTCGCCCGCGAAAATGTTGCCGAACAAACGGAAGCTCAGGGAAACCGGACGGAACATGATCGAAAAGACCTCCAGGAAACCGACCAGGAAGAAAATCACAATCAACAACAGTCTCAACAGGCCCGCGGATTCGCCCTTCGGTCCGAACAAATGGAGAAGGAAACCCTTGACGCCATTGGCCTGCAGTGCCCAGACGAACCAGCAGACCATGAAAACGGCAGCCATCGCGAAGGTCATGTTGAGGTCGGCATTGCCCCCGCGCAGCAGCGGGCGGCCGACATGCACCAGCAAAAAGCTGCCCGGCTCTTTTGGCATGCCCCAGCCAATCGTGCCGACGCCGGGAATCAATCCGAACCAGTTGGTGAACAGAATGAAGATGAAAATCGTCGCAAAGAACCAGAACGTTTTCTTGACTAGGTCATGCCCGATGATGCCTTCGAGAAAATCATGCAGGCTTTCCACCAGCCATTCCCAGAAATTCTGCGCGCCACTCGGCACCTCCTGAATCCGTCGCGTGGCGAAGCGGGCGAAAATGATCAAACCCGCGGCCACAATCCAGGTCACGAGCATCGAGTTCGTGATCAAGCCGCGTTCACCCGCGAGCGGCTGTGCCTTTTGCGGGATGCCGTGCTCCGCGCCTGCCGCCAACGCCTGTTCAACTCCGACGGCCGATGCCGCTGCAGCCGGCACGTTCTCCGCCGCTGAAGAAATTGTCGGCGACGCCAGCAGGGCGAGCGCGAACACGACTGTTTTAATGATGGGCATCAGGTCTGGGTCTGGCGTCCACAGAGACACCGTCTCCCCGCGGATACATTTACTTTAGTGCCAAAAGCGCGGGAGAAAGTGCCGCATCGTGAAATTTTTCACAAGCGTTTTTTGCGGGTCATGTCCCATTACATGGTGGCTGATAGAATCGAGTAGTCCGGCTTAACCAATAATCACGGGACATCCGTGCATCTTAAAATGGCCGGCAAAAAACGAAAGAGAAAACAGCCTGTTGAGGAAAGAATTACGCGCAAGGGCGGTCCCGTATTTGGTCTCAAACAAGTCAAATCACCGTGTTCACGGCCTTCGACACCTCGAGCGAGTACCGCCCGGGTCCAACCCGCAAGCGGACCATCGAACCAAACGCCCGCGAAAGCGGCCCTGAACGCAACACGGTCTGCTTCTTGCCGCTTGCCAGGACCTCGCCGGATTTGAGCAGCAACGCGTGGCTGAACACCGGCATGATTTCTTCGACATGATGAGTCACGAGCACGAGTGTCGGACCGTTTCGCATCCGGCCAAGGCGATTTAGGAATTGCAGGAAATGCTCGCGGGCGACGGGATCCAGCCCGGCGCACGGTTCGTCGAGAATCAGCACCGGAGGCCGCGCCATCAACGCGCGTCCGATGAGCACTCGCTGGCGTTCACCCTGCGACAAAAACGCCCAGGGCCGGTCCGCCAGGTAATCGCACTCGATCCGCCGCAGGATGCGCATCGCCCGGGCGCGGTCTGCCCTGGTGGCGCGACCCCAAAAATCAATCATCGCGTACTTGCCGCTGATCACCGTATCGAGGGCCGGTTCATTTTCCGGCATCATCTGGCGCACGGACGAACTGACGAGACCAATGCGCTTGCGCAATTCCCGCCAGTCGGTCTGGCCGTAGCGCTCGCCGAGAACGGCGATTTCGCCGGCTGACGGCGTCAGGTAGCCGGTCAGGGCGCTGAGCAGCGACGTCTTGCCGGAGCCGTTCGCGCCGAGAACCACCCAGTGCTGGCCGCGTTCGACCCGCCACGAGACATCGCGGAGAATCGTCGTCCTGCCACGCCGCACGCAAAGGGCGCAAACTTCGAGCACGAGCTGGGTCGTTCGGTTCATGCGGCGGACATTTTTGCCATTTGGGTCCAGGACAGCAAAGCAAATGAGCGGCGCGACGCCGAGCCGCGCGATGACCCCGTTTTCGGTCCTGGCAATTTGCTTTATGGACGGTAGAAAAATCGTTTCTCTTGAACGGCAATCTTCGATATAGTTCCCAAGCGTTCCGTGCGACCCGCGAAACCCAAAGCCGACGCGAATGTTTGACCATCGCTCGCGAAAGCGCGCCCCGCTTTCAAACTGCCATCTCAACATGAAGCCGAATCTTGCCGCGCGGTCCGTTCTAAATCATACAGGCGTACCCGCTGTTTTGTTCGCGTTTATTGGCGCGATTCACTCGGTGGCGCTTGGTGGAAACGTAGCGCCAACAATCCAACCGGGCCCGGCACCGCAGGCCCCTCCCCCTGCGCCGCCAGTCGAGTTCAGAGTGCCGGGCACAGCGCGGCCATCGCCGCACCCGCAAGGCCCGACGTTGTATTCCATCGGCGATCCAACCGATGAAGAGCAGCTTTATTTGGAATACATCAATCGCTCCCGGGCTGATCCACCGGCTGAAGGCGTTCGTCTCGCCACGACCACCGACGCCGACGTGTTGTCAGCCTATGGCTTTTTCAGCGTGGATCTCACGTTAATGCAAAGCCAGTTTGACGCCATTGCCGCCGCCCCGCCGCTGGCGATGAACGCCCAACTTCTCGACGCCGCGCGGTTGCATAGCGGCGACATGTTCACCAATCAATTCCAGGGTCACAACGGTTCGGATGGTTCCACACTCGGACAACGCGCGACGGCTTCAGGTTATCCTTGGTCCTCGCTGGGCGAGAATGTGTTCTCCTATTCCAAATCTGTCTGGTATGGCCATGCGGGTTTCAATGTGGACTGGGGCAACGGTCCCGGTGGAATGCAAAGTCCGCCGGGACACCGAGAAAACATTGCCAACGCTTCATTCCGCGAGATCGGCGTCGGGGTCGTTGATGGCAGTAACGGGACCGTCGGGCCGCAGTTGGTGACGCAAGACCTCGGTACCCGTCAATCGGCCACGCCACTGATTACGGGCGTTGTCTATTATGATTTTAACACAAACAACTTTTACGATCTGGCGGAGGGAATCGGCGGCGTGATCGTGGATGTCAACGGGTCAAGCTTTCATTCAGTGACGGCGAACTCAGGCGGTTACGCGGTGCCCGTGCCCGGCAATGGGACCTACACACTGACATTCTCAGCGCCCGGTCTGGCGACCAACCAGCAGCAGGTCACCGTTTCCGGTCTGATGAACCTAAAAGTGGATTATCTTCCGGTCTATTCGCCGCCCCTGATTTCGGGCCCGAATCCCGCTGCATTGAATCAGAACAACACTTATGCCTTCACGCCTGTTGGCGCGGCGACCGGTTATCAATGGGAGCAGACGCAAATCGTGCCGTTCACGGCAGTGGAGGGCGCGGAGAATGGGCTGGTCGATGTCACGGCGGTGACATCGTCCGGGTACTCGGTCATCGACAGCACCATCAAGTTCCAAGGGAACAACTCGTTTCGCCTGGCTCAACCAACGCCGCCGACCGACCAATTCCTCACGTTGAACGCCACCCTTCGTGCGACCGCAAGCAGCCAATTGATTTTCTACAGTCAGCTCAGTTGGGCGTTCCCAAATCAAGTCGCTCGGGCGCAAGTCTCAACCGATAACGGTGCCAACTGGCAGGACGTGTGGAGTCAGGCAGGCACAGGCGATAACGGCGACACCAGCTTCAACCAGCGGACGGTTTCGCTGAGCAGCTTTACTGGCCAGCAAATCCAAATCCGCTTTGCCTATGATTTTTCCTCCGGTTCTTACTACGACGTCAGCCCCGGAGTCGGCTTTTACATTGACAACATTTCCGTCACGGGGGCCGAGCAACTCAGCAACCCTACCGTCACCGACATTCCCAACGGAACTTCGTTTGTTTTCTCCCCGACCAACTCCGGCGACTATTCACTGCGGGTCCGCGCTCAAGTCTCCGGTCGCTATCTTGACTGGGGACCGCTTTTGCGCGTCACGGCGGCCAATATTGCGCCCGCCACGGTGCAATTCAACGGCAGCCCATCGGTGGCCGGAGCCAATGTGCAAATCGATTTCGACGTGACGAATTACCGGGCGGGGATGAACTTTCAACTACTCCAAGCGCCGGATGTGGCCGGAACCTGGACGACGAACGGTTCCGCTTCGTTCCAAACGCTTGTCGCCAACTCGAAGTTCCGCGTAACGACCACGACCGGCGGGGCGGGCAAAACCTTTTACCGGCTCCAGGCCAATTGACGCGCGATCAGGCGGCTTTCTGCCCGCGACCTGAGTTTTTGGCCGGCATCGACGCCGGCTGCCATCTTCGATGTTCCGCGTCATTTTCCACCTCGACATGGACGCGTTCTACGCCGCCGTCGAGCAGCGTGACAACCCTGAGTTGCGCGGCAAGCCGGTAATCGTCGGCAGTCCGCCGACACAGCGTGGCGTCGTTTGCGCCGCGAGTTATGAGGCGCGCAAATTCGGCGTGCGGTCGGCGATGCCCAGCGTCACGGCGGGCCGGCTTTGCCCGAAGGGCGTTTTCGTCCGGCCGCGCATGGAGGCTTACAAAGAGGAGTCGCGCAGCATCATGGCCCTCGTCGTAGAAAGCGGCGCGCTCATCGAGCCGGTGTCGATTGACGAGGCGTATCTCGATCTTTCACAGATCTGCAGGGGCAGTGACGCCGACGACGCGCTCTTTCGCGCGGTGCCGATGGCGCGCGAATTGAAGCGGAAGATTTTCTCGGAACGACACCTCACCGCCAGCGTGGGTATCGCCGCGAACAAATTGCTCGCAAAGCTCGCCAGCGATTTCCACAAGCCGGACGGACTGACGCTCATTCCCGAACGGGACAAAATCCTGTTTTTGCGGCCAATGCCCGTGCGCGTGATCCATGGCGTCGGCAAGGTCACGGAGCAGGCGCTCAATCAAGCGGGCATCACAACAGTCGGCGATTTGCAGGACCATCCGGGCGACCTGCGCGCGCTGGTCGGCTCGTTCGGACCGAAACTCAAGCGGTTCGCGTTCGGTGACGACGATCGCCCGATCGAGTTGGGCGACGAAGTCAAAAGCATCAGCAGCGAGGAGACGTTTCTGCGCGATACGGACGACCGCGCCACGTTGCGCAAGTGTCTGCGCGAACAGGCCGCGGACATCTCAGCGAAGCTCAAGCGCCGACGCCTCGCGGCGAAAACTCTCCAGGTCAAGATTCGTTACAGCGATTTCCGGACGCTGACGCGCCAGATTTCGGTGGAAGAACCGGTTACCGAGGCACAGGACATTTACCGTCTCGGCTGTTTTTTGCTGGCGAAAGAGAAGCTGGTGTCGAGGCCGCTGCGGTTGATCGGACTCGGCGTCAGTGGATTGGGCGAAGTGTCAGGGAGACAATTGGCGTTGTTGTGAGGGACCATTCTGGCGCGCGCAAGCCCGCCTCAGTATTTTTTGGTCCAAAGGATCGTGAGATTATTCGTATCAATGACGCCGCGAAAGGCAACATAAGGAGACCCGCTCCAAGGCGAGGACTCGAGCCACTCCAAACGCAAAAGCCAGTCGCTCGGAGGGCGAGAAAGTCGCGCCGGCCAATCTGCCGGCCGCAAGCGTTCAACTTCCCAGACCCGACCCCAATTTGCTGCCAGGGTGAACGCCCGCTTCTCTTCGGCTGCTGACCGCGCCGATTCCACGCGCGCAACGATGTAGCGGAACTTGATCGGCCCGTAAACCCCGTCGTAGCCGAGCAGCAAAACAATGGGGAGCGATAGAACTACAGCGACACTCACCAGGATTTTTTCCCGTGTTGTCATGGAAAAGCCATGAGCCCATGGTTATCAGACCGCAATGTACGCGCATCGTCACACAAGTGTAATGGCTCGGTTCCATCCATTGCGGTGAAAATTTGAATTAGGTTCGCGATCTTCTGTGCAGGCAAATTACCACAATTCAAACCGACGGCAGCGTTCAACCGAAAACGCGCCCGAGGAGCCGGCGCTCCACGAAAACGCCCGAATGTACACCAGAGTCAAAGCCGCTTGATCTCGTCCCAAAGTGATTTGAGATCGTCGTCGTTCAGCGCCATCCGTTTGACCTTCTCTTTGCCACCGGCTTTGATCGCGCATTGCAACCAGTCGCGCGCTTCATCGAGCCGCCGCATCTGGCAGGCGTAACAGGCGAGGTTGTAGGGAACCGTCGGTTCATCGGGAAATTTCTCAAACGCGGGCCGCAGGGCGTCCCATGCCGCCTGAAGTCCTCCGGTCTTTACGCGCCGCAACGCGTAGGCCCGGTGCAGCCAGCCGGAGGAGCGCTTCGGGCAGCCCTCGACGAGCGCTCGCGCCGCGGCCAGCGCCTCCTCCCAGTTTTCCTCGTGTGCGTGGATCAGCCAGCGGATTTCCAGGACATCCGGGTGCGATTGCAAAGCCCGCGTTATCTTCGTCAACTCGACCACGGCTTCGCGCGCGTCGCCCAGTTCCAACCAGCCGACCGCAGCGGACAGATGGAACGTGTCAGGCGGCGCCAGTGGCTGCATGGTGATAGTGTAGCAGTTCGTTGTTAAATGGCGATGGTGACGCGCGCAAACCCCGCCGACTGCCTGAACCTCAAACGCAAGATGCTGCCGCGGCGCCGCAAAGTTTCTCGGAGATTTTCAAGCACGCGGGACCTGCCCCGGCGGAGCAGTCGAGAAGCGACGGGCGTTTCGCAACATCCGGTTGCCCGTTTGCGTCGCGCTCTCCGTGTTGCTTCAAACCCGGGTGTCCCAGCGCATTCATCCGCGATTCTGACGCCATTTTGTCGTTGCGCCCTTGGGACGGCGATTTAGAATCGGGTCAAATCCAGCCCAAGAACGCCTATGTATTTCGGCACCGATTATTATCCGGAGCATTGGGTTTATCCTTACGCAGGCAGTCCCGAAGAGCCAGAATCCCGCTGGCAGCGTGACGCGGAGTTGATGGTCGCCGCCGGAATCAATGTGGTGCGGATGGGCGAGTTTGCCTGGGGCCTCTACGAACCGGAGGAAGGAAAATACGATTTTGCCTGGATGAAGCGCGCGATGGACGTGATGGGCAACGCCGGTATCCAGATCATGCTGGGCACGCCGACCGCCGCCCCGCCCATCTGGCTCGCGAAAAAGCATCCGGAAATCCTCCCGCTCGACGAACGCGGCCTGCTCAAGCACGAAGGGACTCGCAAGGCCTATTGCATGAACAGCAGCGTCTATTGGGATCATTGCAAAAAAATAATCACCGAACTGGCCGGGGCGCTCGGCAAACATCCGCAACTGATCGCGTGGCAGATCGACAACGGCATTGGCGGCCACAACACCGAGGCCTCGTTCAACGAGGAGACGCGCCGGGACTGGCACGCGTGGTTAAAGGCAAAATACGAAACCGTCGAACGCCTCAACGAATTCATGGGCACGCGGTTTTGGGCGCAGCTCGTGACCCGGTTCGAAGACGTGCCGATGCCGATGCAGACACCGACGGTTTATAACCCGGCATTACTGCTCGATTGGATGCGCTTTTCGAGCGACACGATCGTCGCCTTCGTGAAGATGCAGGCGGATCTGCTTCACGAGTTGACGCCGGGAGTCGCGGTCACGAACAACCTCCGTGCGCTCACGCGCAGCTTCGACCATTTCGACGTGGCCAGCGTGCTGGATTACGTCGGCGTGGACAGCAACGCCACCATCAAGAGCAAGTCCGCCGAAAACGCCTGTGGCATTGACATGCTCCGCTCGCTGAAGAAATCGAACATCAGGACGCCGGGCGGGGCCAACAGCGGTTTTTGGGTCGTCGAGCAGAAGGCCGGCAACGTGAACTGGCAGGAGGTCAATTCCCTGGTCCGCCCGGGCATCGTCCGGCTGTTCACCTACCAGGCGATTTCACGCGGCGCGACGGGCCTGCTCTACTTTCTGTGGCGCCAGGCGCGCCTCGGCTCGGAAAAATTCTACGGCGGAGTCCTCACGCACGACGGCCGCGGCGAAAACCGCGTTTACCGGGAAATCAGCCACATCGGTGACGAGATCAAGCTGCTCACGCCGGCGCTTGAGGGCACCCGGGTCGTGGCGGAAGTGTGCATCCTGTTCAGCCACGAAAACGAATGGTCGATGCAGACCGGCCCCCAGCCGAACCGTTATTTCAACCAGCGCGAACACCTCCAGCTTTTCTACAACGCCCTCCATGACCGGAACATTCCCGTGGATTTTGCGCGGCCCACCGAGGACCTGTCGAAATACAAACTGGTCATCGCGCCGTCAATGAAACTGCTCGCGGGCGGCGAGGCGGACCTGCTCAAGCTTTACGTGCAGAACGGCGGCACGCTGATCAGCACGTTCAGCACCGGGCTGGTGGACGAACACCACATCGCGCCCGACAATGGCTACCCGCATGACCTGACCGATTTGTTCGGCCTGGAGGTGCTCGAGTTCGACCCGCTGCCGCCTGGCGAGGAGAATCATCTCACGTTCAAGGGCGCGTTCCCCACCAGCCACCTGCATCCCGCGAGACTCTGGTGCGACCTCATCGAGCCCAAGGAATGCCAGATTCTGGCGACCTACGCGAAGGACTTCTACGCCGGCCGGGCGGCGATGACGATGAACACCTTCGGCAACGGTAAGGCGATTTACATCGGCACAATGAGCCATCAGCATTTTTACTACGACCTCATTGTCTGGCTGCGACAATTGTGCAACCTCTATCCGCTGCTCAAGGTGCCCGACACCGTGGAAGTCAGCCTGCGCCAGAAGGAGGACACCAAAATTTATTTTCTGCTCAACCATCAGAATTCGTCGGTGCGTATCCAGTTCTACAAGCCGATGCACGATTTTTTGACCGGCTCGACGTTGCAGGGAAACTACGACCTGCCCCCGCACGGCGTGCTGGTGCTCGACGAACACGTCTCGCAAAAGGCGGAACCGGTGCCGGCCTCCGCGGCCGCGGCCGGGGCTTGATTCCCGCCGCTGTTTCGCCATCGTTGTGCGGCCACACATGAGCAACCCCGGACAGTCCCTGAGATTCCCCCCGCGACACGTACCCCCGTTGGGTCCGCCCAGGGCCGGACCGCGGCAGCGCGCGCTTGCCGAATGGCGGGGCCTGGACACCGCGCCGCTGGAAAGGGCCCGGGCGTTGCGCGCCCAACCGGTCGCCGACGTGATGCCCCGCGTACTCACGAACCTCGGCCTTGACCGCCGACGCGCCGAGGCGGAAATCGTGCGGGTCTGGAACAACCTCATTGATCCAAACCTCACAGCACACGCGCAGCCGACCGGATTGCACAAGGGCACGCTCTTCGTCACGGTGGACAGCAGCGTTTGGTTGAGCGAAATCGTCCGTTACCGCCGCAAGGAAATCCTCGACCGCCTTCAGCACAGTTTCGGTCGCGATCTCATTGCGCGGATCTCCTTTCGGGTGGGCTAAAGAACAATGGTCGGTGGCGTTTTCGTCTCGAGTCTCAACAAGTCCTGGCCATCGAATAATTTCTCCCGCTATTCCGGTTGAATAGTTGAAACTGAGTTCGCAATGCCGTAACCTGGCGGCGTAAAATACCTGTCATGGCTTGCCTCTATCTCGCATCACACCTCGCAATCACCTTGTCTGTTGCACGGCACTGGCGGGTGCGCGGGCGCCCATGGCTTCCTCGGCATACCCTGTTCTCCATTGTAATTCCAGTCACGGTCTTTTTTCTGTGGACTTGTTTTTGGTGGCTCTTCCCCGCTGACGTTTTACCGGAATCGTGGTTTGATGGACTGCCTACTCCAGCCGAGAGCGCTTTCATGTGCGTGCCCCCACTGCTTTTTTCTTGGAGCTCGTTTTTTCTCACCGTTGGCAAATCCAAACAAAGCCGGCAGCGACTCTTTAATTTCTAGCTCAAGAAAGGTCCTGCCGGGATTCCAACCCGATGTCCAGCTTCCCCTCGCGCTCAAGCCGCAGGATCTCCGCCGTGTAACCCTGCCGGAACGTGGGATACTTGAACGCATAGCCAAGTTCCATTTTCAGTTTGCGGTTTGAAACCTTCTTGTTGGTCACGCCGCGTTTGCGATCCCCGTTGTCAGCCTCGGCGGCAAACGGCGGCATCCATTTCCCGAGGGTCTCGGAAAGCCAACGGAAGAAATGGATCTGCGCGACCGGTTCGTCGTCCACCGCGTTGTAAATTTCCCCGGCGCGGCCATTCTTCAGCGCGGCGATGATGACGCCCACCAGATCATCGCGGTGAATCATGTTGATGAGACGCTCGCCCTTTCCCGCAATCTTTGCTTCGTTCTTCAGATACTGCTGGAATAAGTGACCGCGTTCCGCCCCGTAGATGCCCGCGACGCGCAGAATGACGGCGGGGAATTTTTTCTCCTGCGCGGCGGCGAGCAGAAATTTTTCCGTCTCCACCAGAATCCTGCTCGTTTCGCTGGCCGGTTCGGTTACGCTCGTTTCTTTGACCAGCGAACCGTCGGCCTGCCCGTAAACGCTGGTGCTGCTCGTGTAAACGAACTTCTTCGGTGGCGACGCCGCCAGCCATTCGATCAAATTGCGGGTCCCATTCAGGTAAACGTGGCGATACTCCTCGACGCCACCTTTCACCGAGGAAACACAGTTCACGACCCAGTCGAAGGGGGCGGGCAATGTTGCCAGGTCCTCCGGCCTCGTGATGTCAGCAACGAGCGGGTGAATGCCGCCAGCCTTCAATCCGGCTTCCGCCGCGTTCGTTCGACGGACGCCGAACACCTGGTGGCCCTGCCTCGCCAGTTCCACTCCCAACGGCAGCCCGACGTAACCGCAGCCAACGATCAATACGCGCATGACCTGATAAAACCACCACGGACCAAAGGCACCAAGGACAGAATAGACTTTGTGTCGTGCGGCCTAGTCAGTTAGTTTTTGATTCTCTGATGAACAGCGGCCAGACCAGTCCGGTTTCGGTGCCCAACGAGATCCCACCCCTGGACGACCTGCCCCGCATTCCGGAGTTGCTCGCCCCGGCCGGTGATTGGGAATGCGCCAGGGCCGCGGTAGAGAATGGCGCCGACGCAATTTACTTCGGCCTGGAAAAATTCAACGCCCGGATGCGGGCGCACAATTTCTCCGAAGCCGATCTGCCGAAGCTGATGGAGTTCCTGCATTGTCGTGGAGTCAAAGGCTACGTCACCTTCAACACGCTTGTGTTCGCGAATGAAATGGCGGAGGCCGAACAATACCTGCGGATCATCATTGCCGCCGGTGTGGACGCCGCCATCGTCCAGGACATCGGCATCTGCCGCCTGATCCGCGGGCTCTCACCGGATTTTCCAGTTCATGCCTCGACGCAGATGACCATCACCAGCGCGGGCGGCGTCGAATTTGCCCGCGACCTGGGCTGCAATCTCGTGGTTCTTGCCCGTGAATGTTCTCTTAATGAAATTGGAAAAATCCAAACAGCCCTCGCTGGCGACTCTCAACACTCAACCATCGTCAGGCAGCTTCCCTTGGAGGTCTTCGTCCACGGCGCATTGTGCGTCGCCTATTCCGGCCAGTGTCTTACCAGCGAAGCGCTGGGCGGTCGCTCGGCCAATCGTGGCGAATGCGCGCAAGCCTGCCGGATGCCCTACGATTTGATTTCCGACGGCCAGCCCGTTGCGCTCGGTGACAAACGCTATCTGCTCAGTCCGCAGGACCTCGCCGGGCTGGAAGTGTTGCCGGACCTGGTCCGCGCCGGCGTGGTGTCGTTGAAGATCGAGGGCCGGCTCAAATCGCCCGAATACGTTGCGAACATCACGCGTGTCTATCGAGAAGCGCTCAACGCTATTGCCGCAGACTCCGGCTTGCGCTCCCTGCCCGCGGGGTCACCGGATCCGCGTAATCTGAAGGTCGCGGCCGCGAGTTCCGTGGAATTCGGAAGGATTTCCGACGGGTCGCTTTATGACATGGAGATGGCCTTCTCGCGCGGTCTGTACACCGGCTGGTTCCGCGGGATCGACAATCAGAAACTCGTCCATGCGCGGTTCGGCAAGAAGCGCGGTGTGCACCTCGGCGAAGTGACGCGCGTCCAGAATGAAAGCGTTTTTGTGAGCCTGGGCGCTCCGCTCAAGCCGGGCGACGGCGTCGTGTTCGACGCCGGGCATCCGGAAGAACGGGAAGAAGGCGGGAGGGTCTATGAAGTCCGAAACCCGGGATCCGAAGTCAGGGACTTCCTGACCGCAGAGCTGCGATTCGGACGCGGCCACGTTGACTTCTCGCGCATCCACGTCGGCGACAAGGTATGGAAGACCAGCGATCCGGAATTGGATCGCCGCCTGCGCAAGACATTCGAAGGCAGCCAACCGAAGTTCCAACGGCCGATTCAAATGGAAGTTCACGGGCGCGCCGGCCGGTCGTTGACGCTCGTTGTTCGTGATGAAGCCGGCCACGTCGTTCAGGCCGCATCCGCGATGCCGCTGGCCAAGGCCGGAAAGCAGCCGCTCTCGACTGGTCGATTGCGTGAACAACTCGGCCGCCTGGGTGGATCTCCATTCAAACTCGACGGACTGCAGAATCTCCTCGACGGCGACGTGATGCTGCCGGTCAGCGAGTTAAACCGGCTGCGGCGCGAGGCGATCGCGCAACTCGAGACGCTGCGCGCGCACCCGAAAAGGTGGACGCTAAATAAGGATGCCGCCGCGGGCTTCAGCTTGCGTCCCTTCGCGCAACCTGAAGGGTGCAACCACGGTCCGGCAGATGCCGGACTCATCGCTCTCGTCCGTGACCTGCCACAGCTCGAAGCCGCGGTGCGCAGCGGCGTGGAAACAATCTACTGTGAGTTTGAAGACCCGAAGAAATATCGCGAGGCGGTCACTCTGTTTCGCAGGGCGGATGGAGGACAGAAACTTCAACCTTCAACCTCCAGTTCCCAGCGGTCGATTTGGGTCGCCCCGCCGCGCATTTTCAAAACCGGCGAGGAATGGATTCTCAAACTGGTCCGTTCCTGCGATGCCGACGGTTATCTGGTTCGGAATTACGATCATTTGAAGTTCTTTGCCGACTGCCGTCGCATCGGGGATTTCTCGCTCAACGTGGCCAATCCCCTCACTGCCGGGTATTTCGTCCAATGCTCCGGCCTGGAGCGGGTGACCGCGTCCTACGATCTGAACATCGCACAGCTTGAAGCGCTCCTTCAGAACGCGCCGCCCGGGTGGTTCGAGATCACGATTCACCAGCACATGCCGATGTTTCACATGGAGCACTGCGTCTTCTGCGCCTTCCTCTCGAAGGGGAGGGATTTTCGCGACTGCGGCCGGCCTTGCGACAGGCATGCTGTGGAATTGCGCGACCGGGTTGGCGCGCTGCATCCGCTCAAGGCGGACGTTGGCTGCCGCAACACGGTGTTCAATGCGCTCGCCCAGACCGGCGCGGAATTCGTGTCGCGCCTGTTCGCGTTGGGCGCGCGGCGGTTTCGCGTCGAGTTCGTGAACGAAACGCCCGAGCAGGTCGAGCGGACGATTGTGAAGTATCGTCAACTGCTGCGCGGGGAGATCGCCGGCACGCAACTCTGGCGTGAATTGAAGCTGCTGAATCAGCTCGGAGTGACGCGCGGGCAGATGGCGTAATCGAAGCCAGGCGGTACGCCCGCCCTACTTTGCGCGCAGGACAGCCCTCGCCGGTGCGCCGTCGCTGTCGCGGATCTTTACCGGCAGACAGATCAGATCGTATCTGCCCGCCTTCACCTTCGTCAGATTCAGTCCCTCGATGATCCAGATGCCCGCGCCCAAAAGAACCTGATGGCATTCGACGCCGTCACGCTGATAGCCGCCGACGGAGAGGTAATCGATTCCGATCGTGCGAATGCCGCACTCCACCATGTGCCGGGCCGCCTGCTGCGAAATGTGAATGAACTTCGTGTCGAAGGTTTCGTTCCACCACTCGCGTTTCGAGTTGCGGGTCTTGAGCAGCACGCGTTCGCCCTTCCGGAGTTTGTGCTTTTTCAGTTCGGCCGGTTTCACCGAATCATCGTCCCCGATCTCAATCACGCGGCACGGGCCGATGACGGCATCGAAGGGCACTGTGTCCAGCGGCGCGCCGTCCCTGATGAAATGGATGAGGCCGTCCATGTGCGTTCCGGCGTGGCAACACAGGTCCATCTTCGACACGTTGCAGACGGCGCCTTTCTTCATATCGGCGAACCGCTCGAAATGCACCGAAGGATCGGAAGGCCAGTGGACCATGCCGGTGTGCAACGGGACGGAAGCGTCAATCCAGTTTTTGATCATGTTCAATTCAATCCGGGAGAACTCGAAATCGCTCAAGCCAGCGCGATCACGTTCTTGATGCCGGTCGCCCTGCCCAGCAACAGATCGCGATATTGGTCAATCTTGTAACGGCCCGTGATGAGCGAGCGGACAGCGGTGGGCCATCGTTTCAGGAAAATGCCGAGGTCGCGAATCGCGCCTTCGAAAGCCTCGCGGTCGGCATTGACGGTGCCAACGACGGCCTGATTTTTCAGAACGAGATTGCGCATGATGACGTCGGCTTCAACGTCGATGGCCGGCTTGGGCGCGGGAATGCCCGTGAAGACGTATATGCCGTTCAATCCAAGAATCCGCAACACGTCATAGGATATTTTCGCCTTGCCGACGGCCTCGTAAACAAGGTCGATGCTCCCGACTCGTTCCGCAAGCTGGTCCACGGTCTCTGCTTCGGACGAAATATATTTTGCCCCGATGGATTCGACGAGTTCGGCCTTCGGATTGGGCGCCTTTGAGCGCGAGTAAACGAAGGTTTTGAAGCCGTTTATGAGCAGCACCATTGCGCCCAGAATGCCGACCGGCCCGGCGCCCAGCACTACGGCGGTCTTGCCCTCGCCGATTTGATCGGGCGGTGTGCCGGGCGCGACCCAGGGCAGCCGCTGCTGTACCTTGCGCACCTGGGCGAGACCCTTTTCCGCGACCGTGAGCGGCTCGACGAGCACGGCGACGTCACGTAATTCCGCGGGGACGTAAGTGAGAAACTTTTCCTGCTCCACGTAGTACTCGGTCATGAAGCCGTGGGTCATTTTGATGCCGCGCTCCGTAAAATCGCCCGTGAAACAGAAATCCTGTCTGTCCTCGCGGCAGGGCAGGCAACGTTCGTGCGCGCATGGACGTCTGACCGAGGGCACCACCAGATCGCCGGGCTTGAGATGCGAAACGCCGGCACCCACCTCGACAACTTCACCCAGTGATTCGTGGCCGAGCACGAGATAGTCGAATCCGACCGGCGGCGCGCCATAAACAAACGTGCAGATCTCGCGGTCGGTGCCACACACGCCGACTTCGAGGGATCGGATTTTGACCTGGTTTGCGGCGGAAACATTCGGCGCCTCATGCTCGATCAACCGCACCTCGCGTTTGCCCGGGACGACTCCGACCGCCCGCATCATCGCTTTTGCCATAAAACACCTGGTGTTATTCAACCCGACTCAAATCCATTGTGAGGGAAGCCGGAGCGACATCTTACCGGTTGTTGAGCGGGTGAAAACAAAAATTTGGCGACGAGGGTTGAAAAGCACGTGGAGAGGCCTATTCCAGTCCGCGCTCTTCCAGATCACCTTCGTCCAGGCCGAGGTAATGACCCAGTTCATGCAGAAAGGTGGCGCGAATCTCCTCGCGATAAACCCGCTCCTCCGCACCGGCAGCGTCCCAGATGTTCTCAAGAAACAGGATGATTTGCGCGGGCAACGGCGCCGTCGTCATGCCGGTTTCGGAGAACGGCTCGCCAATGAACAATCCAAGCGTGTCCGGCCCGACCCCATCCTGCCGGAGCGCGCGGTCAGGGCGTCTTTCCAGAATTACGGGAAGGCGTCCGGCTTCAGCGCGCAAATCGCGTGGCAATGAACGGACAACGCTGTTCACCTCGACTCGCGCAATCTGCAGGAGAGCAGGCCAGTCAACAGGCATGATTTCCGGGAGGGTGCGTTCGAACGGAACGGTTACTTCACCAGCTTGCGGGACTTGAGAAACTGCTTCAGCGTGTCAGGGCTTTCCTCGAAAAACCGCGCCAGGTCGGCCAGAACTGCGACCGTTTCCGGGCTGAGATGATGCTCGATGCCTTCAATGTCCAGTTTCTGGGTTTTGGCATCGAGGCCGAACAGGGAAAAAAAGCGCGACAGCGTTTCGTGGCGCCTCTGGATGTTCGTGGCGACTTTTTTGCCTTTTTCGGTGAGCACCAGGCCGCGGTATTTTTCGTAATTCAGGTAACCCAGATCGCCGAGCTTCTGCACCATGCTGGTAACTGACGCCTGCTTCACCTCCAGCGACGAAGCGATGTCCACGACACGCGCGTAACCCTTCTCCTCGATCAATTCATGGATTCGTTCCAGATAATCCTCGGCGCTTTGGCTGGGCGTTGATGGAGCGGGCATGGCGCGGCGATTATTCATAAGAAACGGCACCGGCGCAAGAGTCGGGGTTTTGGAACAATGCGCCGGCTGAAAGGAGGTGTTGCTACCTGCATCGCGCAGAGCTGGTCGATCCACAACGCGGCAGCTTTGTTGTTCGTCGTCCGGCCTCTGAAAACCCGTCCACTGAAATACAGAGTAAGGTGCCCGCAAGGACGGTCGAATCAACCTGGGACTGGATCGGGGATTCGAAACGCGACCCGCAATGGGGCTTCTTGCGGCCCGAGCCTGACCGTTCCCGAATGTGCCTACTTCTTCTCTTCCTTCTTTTCCTCCTTCTTCCCGTCGCCTTCTTTTTTGACCATTGTATTGAGTTCCGCGCCCGTTGAAATCTCCGCGTTCGGCAATGCCTCCTTCAGTTGCTTGACGCCGCCCTCGGTGGTTTTTGTTTGCCACAGATAGAGATGCTTCAAGTTGTGGAGTCCTTTGAGGTTTTCAAGACCCGCGTCCGTGACGGCCGTGCCGTACAGGTTCAGGTAATTGAGGTTGGTCAGCTTCTTCAAGTGCGCCAGTCCGGCGTCCGTGATGGGCGTCAACTCAAGGTGCAGCCGGGTCAGATTCGTCAAATCGTCGATGGCCGCCAGCCCGGCGTCGGTGATCTTCGTATTTGCCAGGTTCAAATCCGTGAGGCTTGCGAGGTCCCTCAGCGACGCTATCGCGGAGTCGTTGACGCTGGTTCCCTGCGGACGGAAGTTCGCCTCCGTCCAGTGCGTGTTCATCGCGACCGGCCGGAAGTCAACGCCGAGCTGCGCCAGCTTCGTGGCTGCTTTAGCCTCGTTTGGCCCCGCCTTGAAGTCCGCGGGCAGTCCCGCCAGGGGATTCGACGGCTCGGGTTGTTTTGCCGCCTGGGCGGTTTCGGGCCATTCCGCGCCCCCGTTGATCCAGTCGCGAATCAAGGCCAGCTGTTCCTTCGCCAGCGGATCGCCTTCGCTCGGCATGAAATCATCGTCACTCTTCGGCAGGCTGATCCGGCGAACCAGCTCGCTCTTGTCGGCGTTCCCGGCGACGATCACCACGCCGTCCTTGCCGCCTTTCATCGCCGCTTCCTTCGAGTCCAGGCGGAGCTTGCCCTTTTGTTTTTCCGGGCCGTGGCATTTGACGCAGTTTTGTTCGATGATCGGCCGGATTTGTTTGGCAAATTCAACTTTGTCCGCCGCGCTGCCCTGCCAGACGGCAAAAGAAAACAATGCCGTTACCGCCATGAGGTTTTTCATAATAACGCGAGTTTAGTCGTTCAACCGGACTCCGAAATCTTTTAGTTGGGATTTTTGACCGCTCTTCACCGGATTGCCCTTGATGTAAAGGTTCAGAAACGGCGCGAACCGCTTCTCGCCGTCGATGTCCTTTTTCGCCATTTTCACCAGTGGCGTCAGGTCCCGTATCTTGTTGTTTTCCAGGAAAAGGTAAAAAAGGTTGGTCAACCCGTCGAGCGGCGCGAGATCCGAGACCGTCGTGCGACTCAACGACAACGTCGTGAGGCCGCCCAGGTTTCCGATGCCCGCAAGGCTCTTGATGTGATTGTCGTCGAGATACAATGACGCCATCCGCGGCAGCTTCACAATCGGCGAAATATCGGTGATCTGATTGCTGGCCAGATAAAGCGACGCGAGATTGGTCAGGCCACTCAGCGGTTTCAGGTCCTTCACGCGGTTGTTCGACAGTTCGACATACTGCAACGCGGCGTCGGCGGCGAGCGGCGTGATGTCATCGACCAGATTGCCGGCGAGGTTCAGGTATTGCAGCTTGGCCAGCCCCTTGAGCGGCGCGAGGCTTTTGAGTTTGTTCTTCGACAAATCGAGCGAGGCAAGGTTCACGCATTTTTCAAGCCCGGACAAATCGGTGATCGCCATGCCGACGCCCTGGATGGTGGAAAGATTGACCACGTCGGCTTCGACGATCGGCCTGTCGTTATCGCGCTTTTCAAAGACAAACTTGCGGACCGCCTTCTCCAGATTTTTATCCTTGAAAATCGGCGTCTCCGATGCGGCGTCAGCCGCCCGCGAGCCGGCTATCAGCATCGCGAGAAGAAGACACGCCAACGCGGGCGTCGAAATGATCCTGTTCATAAGCGGAGTTCCGGCACAAGGATTCTGACGCAAGAACAAAGAAGTTATTGAATGAAATCGCAAGAAGTTTTTTCGAAAGGCGTGCGCTTTCGCCGGCCTGCCTTTGCCAACGTGGACGGTCCCAAACCGGCTACTTGGCATCGGAGTTCAACAGGTTCGGAATGAGTTTATCGGCGCGTTTCGTTTCGTTGGTTTCTCGCCCTGACTGAACTGCGGGAAGACGCCTTTGCGTCCTTGCCTGCCTTGAAGTCGGACCTGCCACGCTCGAGCTTAGCGGGCCCTCGATGCCGACTCCGCTGGCACGATCTCCAGCGTCAACTTCTCCGTGTGCCGAAGAATTGTGAGCGGCGAACGCACGCCGACGTGCGCGCCGGTGAGTTGCTTGTGCAAATCGTCAATGCCCGCGATCGCCTGCCCGGCGAATTCGATCACGATGTCGCCCTCGCGCAGACCGGCGCGGCTCGCGGGACTGCCGGGCTCGACGCCGACCACAAGCATTCCCGTCTCCGCGGGCAGATTGTAGTGCCGCGCGACACGCCGATGGATCTTCGCCGTCTGGCCGCCCACGCCGATGTAACTGCGCCGGATCACGCCGTCCTTGATCAACCAGCCTGCAATGTATTTCGCCGTGTTGATGGCGATGGCGAAGCACAAGCCCTGCGCCGGCAGAATCACCATTGTGTTCACGCCGATGACTTCGCCGCGCGAATTGACCAGTGGCCCGCCGGAATTGCCCGGGTTCAACGCCGCGTCCGTCTGGATGAGATTATCCATGAGCCGGCCCGACCCGGCCCGAAACGACCGGCCCAGCGCGCTCACCACGCCCGACGTGACTGTGTATTGGAAACCGTACGGATTGCCGATCGCGATGGCGAGCTGGCCGACGCGCAACTGATTGGAATCCCCGAGGCGCACCG
>Ga0134126_10003029_pt1 | contig 21077 bp, 22 predicted proteins | sample KB31752_FD_96881 | JGI IMG/M metagenome (GOLD analysis project Ga0134126, IMG submission 96881) | Terrestrial soil microbial communities with excess Nitrogen fertilizer from Kellogg Biological Station, Michigan, USA - KB3-175-2 | ecosystem: Environmental > Terrestrial > Soil > Unclassified ... | reverse complement strand
GCGCTCGACGTCCAGGAGTTGAAACAGCGCTTTCTGGTGGTGCAGGCGGTGGAGGCCGCGCGCACCTTCGAGGAAAAAGTGGTCACCGACGTGCGCGAAGCCGATGTCGGCTCGATCCTCGGCTGGGGCTTTGCGCCTTTTTCCGGCGGCACCCTGTCTTATATCGACATGATGGGCACGAAGACGTTCGTCGCGCTGGCGCAAAAATTCGAGAAGAAATACGGCGCGCGCTTCAGGCCGCCGAAGCTCCTGCTCGACATGGCCGACAAGAACCAGACCTTCTACGGCCGCTTCGCGCCGCAGAAGAAGAAAGAGGCGGCGTAGGTCAGGTCTTGACGTCATCGCCCGCGAAGGCGGGCATCCAGTCATCTCAGGCGTTCGCGTTTGCTGGGTTCCTGCTTTCGCGGGAACGAACGGTTGAGGGCGTCTGCCGCTACACCACCACCGTCAGCTTTTTCGCTGCCCGCGTCACACCGGTGTAAAGCCAGCGCTCGCGGCTGTCGGGAAACGCGAAGCTCTCGTCGAACAGCACCACGTTGTCCCACTGCGAGCCTTGCGCCTTGTGGACGGTGAGCACATAGCCGTAGTCGAACTCGTCGTAAGGCTTGCGGCGCGCCCAGTCGATCTGCTCGATGCCGCCGGAAAAACATTCCGGCCGCACCGACACCTTCACCCCGCGCATACCGGTGTCGTCGTCCGGCATCAGCCGCATCGTCATGATGCCGGTGCGCCTAGCGCCGCGCTCCTTCACGGTCCACAGCCCGCCGTTGAACAGGCCTTTCTTGCGGTTGTTGCGCAGGCACACCAGCTTGTCGCCGGCCGATGGCATCGTGTCGTCGAAACCGCGCCGCTGGCGCATCCGCATGTTGTAGGCGCGCCTTGTGGCGTTGCGCCCGACCAGCACCTGGTCGGCTTCCAGCACGCGCTGCGGATCGAGATCGTCTTTGGCGACCACCTCGGTTTCGCCGTAACGGCCGGGCTCGAGATAGTCGCCGGCGCGAATGTTCATCGACAGCCGGATGATCGGATTGCCCTCGGCCTGGCGGTGCACTTCGGTCAGCATCACGTCCGGTTCGGCCTCGGTGAAAAATCCGCCGCCTTGGATAGGCGGCAGCTGCGCCGGATCCCCAAGCACCAGCACCGGCACGCCGAACGACAGCAGGTCGCGGCCGAGCTCGGCATCCACCATCGAGCATTCGTCGATGATGATGAGCTCGGCCTTGGAGGCTGGCGCGTCGTCCCACAGATCGAAGCTCGGCACTTCCTCGCCGCTTTCGCGCGCGCGGTAGATCAGGCTGTGGATGGTGGAGGCGCCCTTGCAGCCCTTGCCGCGCATCACCGAGGCGGCCTTGCCGGTGAAGGCGGCGAACTTCACCTCGCCGTCGGCATGATCGGCGAGGTGGCGAGCCAGCGTGGTCTTGCCGGTGCCGGCATAGCCGAACAGCCGGAACACCTGCGGCGTTCCGTTGCTGCCCGGCTTGGCCTTGAGCCAGGCAGCGACGGCGTTGAGGGCTGCATCTTGAAGGGGAGAAAATTCAGTCATGTGTCTGTATTCATAGTGCATTGGCGTCGGCGAAAAAAGAACGAAAATAGAACACAAAATTTGTCCGTTAAATCAATGTGGTCTGCTCTACCGAGCATCGCTGGCCGGCGTTCCCTACATTGCCCTTTCGGGGTCCGCATGCTTAAGGTCGCGGCCCTTTTTTCCGGACATCGGCATGGCTCGTGACCAGATCGACATGACCCCCATCGAGACCCGCGACGAACTCGTCGCCTGGCTCGAAGCGGGTTGCAAGCCGAAGGCGCGATTCCGCGTCGGCACCGAGCACGAGAAATTCGCCTTCACCATACAAGGGCACCGGCCGGTGCCCTATGCCGGGGAGCGCAGCATCCGCGCGCTGCTCGACGGCATGCACGGTCTGCTCGGCTGGGAGCCGATCATGGAAGGCGACAACATCATCGGCCTGTTCGACGTCACCGGCGGCGGCGCGATTTCGCTGGAGCCGGGCGGGCAGTTCGAACTGTCCGGCGCGCCGGTCGAAACCGTGCACCAGACCGCTGCCGAATTGATGGCGCATCTCGCCCAAGTGCGCGAAGTGGCAAAGCCCTTGGGCATCGGCTTTCTCGGCATGGGCATGACGCCGAATTGGACGCGCGCGGACATGCCGATGATGCCGAAGGGCCGCTACAAGATCATGACCAATTACATGCCGAAGGTCGGCCGCCTCGGCCTCGACATGATGTACCGCACCTGCACGGTGCAGGCGAACCTGGACTTCTCGTCCGAAGCCGACATGGTCAAGAAGCTGCGCGTGTCGTTGGCGCTGCAGCCGGTGGCGACCGCGCTGTTCGCCAATTCGCCGTTCACCGAAGGCAAGCCGAACGGCTTCCTCTCGTTTCGCTCGGAAATCTGGCGTGACACCGACAACGACCGTTCCGGCATGCTGCCTTGGGCGTTCGAGGACGGCATGGGCTTCGAGCGCTGGGTCGACTACGCGCTCGGCGTGCCGATGTACTTCATCAAGCGCGGCGACAAATACATCGATGTCGCCGGCAAGTCGTTCCGCGATTTCTTCGCCGGCAAGCTCGACGCGCTGCCGGGCGAACGGCCGACCATTTCCGACTGGGCCAACCACCTGAGCACGATCTTCCCCGAGGTGCGGCTCAAGCGTTACCTCGAAATGCGCGGCGCCGACGGCGGGCCCTGGCGACGGTTGCCGTCGCTCACCGCCTATTGGGTCGGGCTTTTTTATGATGACGATGCGCTCGATGCCTGCTGGGACTTGGTCAAAGACTGGAGCGCGGCCGAGCGGCAAAAGCTACGCGACGATGTGCCGACGCGCGGCTTCCGCGCGGAAATCGGTAAACGCAACGTCCTTACGCTCGCGCAAGAAACGCTGCGTCTCGCGTCACAGGGCCTGGCGCGGCGTCAGCGGGTCGATCGCAACGGCCGCGATGAGACGCGCTATTTGCGGCCGCTCGAAGAAAGCATTGCCCGCGGCATCACGCCGGCGGAGGAATTGCTGGAAAGATTCCGCGGCGAATGGAAGGGCTCGGTCGAGCCGATTTTCGATGAGTATGCGTATTGAGTTTTCTTCCCTCTCCCCGCATTGCGGGGAGAGGTGAAGAAAATTACTCTGCCGCCTGCTGCTCCGACAAGTTATCAAGCGAGGAGATGATGTGCCCGGCGAGCGCGTCGGCGAGCGACGAGCTTTCATGCGCACTCCGCACCAGGCCGATGCGGCAGCTCGGTAGTTCGGGGAAACCTTCGGCGGCGGTGAGCACGCGCATGCCGGGCCGCAGTCCGGACTCCGGCAAGACCGATACCGCCAGGCCGGCGAGCACCGCGGCCGACACCGCGCCGGCATTCGAGCTCGAATAGAGCACGTGGAAGGGGCGCGCGACATTTTCCATCCGTTCGATGGCGATGCGCCGCCACGAACAGGTCGGCCGGCCGAGCGCCAGCGGCAGACGGTCTTCGAGGTGGGTCGAATGACGGTTCGACGTCACCCACAGCAGCCGCTCGCGCCGGAACGTCTCCGAGGTGCGCTTGCTCTCGCAATTGGTAACGATGGCGAGATCGAGCTCATTGGCGTCGATGCGGTCGAGCAGATCGACCGACGGCTCGCAGATCACGGTGAGTTCGACGCCGGGATAGACGCGCGAAAAGCGCGCCATGATCTCGGGCAGATAGCGGTCGGCATAGTCGTCGGGAACGCCGAGCCGCACGCGGCCGGATAATTCCGCGTCAGAAAACGCCGCCAGCGTCTCGACGTTGAGCTTGACGATGCGGCGCGCGTAATCGAGCAGGCGTTGGCCGTCTTCGGTGAGTTTCGAGGCGCGGCCGTCGCGCGCGAAGATCGGGCGATCGAGCCGCTCCTCCAGCCGCTTCATCTGCATCGATACCGCGGACTGGGTTTTGTTCACCACCTCCGCCGCTCTGGTGAAGCTGCCGGTCTCGGCGATGGCGATGAAGGTACGCAGCTGGTCGACGTCGATGAGCGCGGCCATGGGTTTTGTCCTTTTCCCGTCATCTCGGGGCGCGAACTGGTGGGTCCCGGAATGATAACACTTTTATATCACTAATTCTGATCTATAAGATTAAAAACATTCGTTTCACTAATCAATCCCCGCGATGCAATATAACCTTCGCAGCCAGAGGAATCGGGTGGGGGTTTCGGGTGGTTGCGGCTGGCGAACGGGCCGATTTTGGCCGCCATACCGCAAGCCGAATGGAGACTGACGATGAAGCTACATATCCCCGTTTTGCCCGTTGCCGGCGGCACTTTGGTGCGCGCCATGCTCGCCCTTGTGGCGCTGGTGACCTATTGGCTCAAACAGATTGCCCGCGCCCGCCGGCACCGCCGTGATGTCCGCGTGCTCGCGGGCCTCGACAGCCACATGCTGGCCGATATCGGCATCACCCGCTCGGATCTGCGCGATGCGTTTTCTGGGCCGTTCTGGGACGACCCGACCGCGCTGCTGCGCGAGCGCGCGCTCGAACGGCGCCTGGGCTGGCCGCGCGCTGCGCGCAAAGTGCCGGTGGAAAATGGCTTCCATCGCCCGGCGACCAACCGTCCGGCACGCCAGTCGATCTAACTAATCTGCAAACGGCCGAACCCTCTCGTCGGCCGCCCGATCCGACAACCGCGATCATCCCCTCTCGCGGCCGGATCCAAGCGCCCGCCGGTCCCTCCGGCGGGCGTCTTCTTTTTCGCGTGTCCTCGATCAACTTGCCGTAAAGCGCAGGAAGCGTCTGCCCAAGCGCTGACAAGTGCGTTAGCATGCGGCGAGGGCTGGTTTTCACGGCAATTGCAAAGCCGGGCGGACGCGCATGCGGTTTAGTTTGATGGTCTTGGGCGTGTTGCTGGCGGCTGGTCCGGCACAGGCGCAGACCGGCTACGACCGCCGCGGCGGCGACTATCTTAACTTCCAGATTCGCAACGGCGACCCGGCGGTGTGCGCCGCGCGCTGCGAGCGTGACCAGCGCTGCCACGCCTGGAGCTTTTCCTATCCGCGCACGGTCACGGTGGCCGCCACCTGCTGGCTGAAAAACAAGGTGCCGGCGCGCAATGCGGACAAATGCTGCGTGTCGGGCGTGCGCGGCGCCGGCGTGATCGCGCCGCGGCGCGGCACGATCGAATATTCCATCGACCGCTACGGCGGCGACTATCGCAATTTCGACACCGCGCCCGACGCCGAGGGTACTGCCTGCAAAGCGGCTTGCGACGCCGATAATCGCTGCCGCGCCTGGACCTACCGGCGCGCGGGTTACGGCGTTACGGCGCCGCACTGCTATCTCAAGGACAAGATCAAGCCGCCGCGCCGTCAGCCGTGCTGCATATCGGGAGTCGTGCGATAAATTTTTTTTCGCTCATTCCCGCGCAAGCGGGAATCCAGCGTACTTGGCTCTGGGTCCCCGGTTTCGCGGGGACGAGCGGGCGTGAATCATTTCACCGCTGAGAAAAACCGCGCCAGCCGCAGACCGGAAGCCCAGGTCCACACCGGCTGGCTCTTGATGCCGAGATCCCAGGACCCGACGATCCCATCGACGCGCCCGACCAGATTGGCCACCGGCAATAGCCCGACGCCGCCCTCGCGCAACGGCACGCGGCTGTCGGCCGAGTTATCGCGGTTGTCGCCCATGACAAACAAATGATCGGGCGGAACGACGACTTCATCCATGTTGTCGCGCGGATTGTTGGGTGCGAGCTTGAAGATCATGTGCTTGCGCGGCCCGGGTAGAGTCTCGATAAAGCGCGCGGCGAGCACATGGGAGCCATCCTCGTTTTCAAGTTGGCCCATTCCGTCCGGTTGAATGTCGACCGGCGTCCCATTGATCGATACCAGGCCGCCGTGCAGCGCGATACGGTCGCCGGGCAGGCCGATGACGCGCTTGACCCAAGTCTGGCTCCAGTCGCCCGGATAGCGAAACACAACGACGTCGCCACGCTTCGGCAGCGCGCCCATGATACGCGTCGTGTTTGGCAGTGCGACAAACACCGGCAGCGACGCCGTGCCGTAGCCGTAGGCGTATTTTGTCGCCAGCAGCTCGTCGCCGATCAGCAGCGTCGGCTCCATCGAGCCGGACGGAACGTAGAACTGTTCGGCGATCGCGGTTTTCGCGGCGGTCACCACCAGCAGGATGACGGCGAGATCGACGGCGCCTTTTAGCCAGCCGCGCCCGCGGGTTTTTTGTTGCGACATGTCATTTGCTCCAAGGCTTTTCCTGCGCATGATCTTATCCGGAAACCGGTTCCCGCTTTTCGGGATCATGCGCTAGGCCGTGCCGCCGACAGTAATGCGATCCATGCGCAAGCTTGGTTGCCCCACACCAACAGGAACGCCCTGGCCGTTCTTGCCGCAGGTGCCGATGCCGGGATCGAGTGCGAAGTCATTGCCGATCATGCTAATGCGGTGCAAGTCGGTCGGGCCGTTGCCGATCAGCATGGCACCCTTCACCGGCGCCGTTACTTTGCCGTTCTCGATCTTATACGCCTCGGTGCATTGGAAAACGTATTTGCCGGAGGTGATGTCGACCTGGCCGCCGCCGAAGCTCACCGCGTAGAGTCCATTTTTCACCGAAGCGATGATCTCCTTCGGATCGTGCCGGCCCGCGAGCATATAAGTGTTGGTCATGCGCGGCATCGGCACATGGGCGTGGCTCTCGCGCCGGCCGTTGCCGGTCGGCTTCATGTTCATCAGCCGCGCGTTCTGCCGGTCCTGCATATAGCCGACCAGAATCCCGTCCTCGATCAAAACGGTGCGGTTGGTCGGCGTGCCCTCGTCGTCGATCGACAGCGAACCGCGGCGCTCAAACATGGTGCCGTCGTCCACCACGGTGACGCCCTTGGCGGCGACCCGTTGGCCCATCAATCCGGCGAACGCCGACGTCTGTTTACGATTGAAGTCGCCTTCGAGGCCGTGGCCGACCGCTTCGTGCAGCATCACGCCTGGCCAGCCGGAGCCGAGCACTACGTCCATCTCGCCGGCCGGCGCCGCCACCGCGTCCAAATTGACCAGCGCCTGGCGCACGGCTTCGCCCACCGCGTGGTGCCAGGAATGCGTCGCGATGAAGCGCTGATAGCCTTCGCGCCCGCCGATGCCGTAGCTGCCGGATTCCTGCCGGTCGCCGTCGCCGGTCACCACCGAGACATTGAGCCGAACCAGCGGGCGGATATCGCGATAGATCTCGCCATCGGCGCGCAGGATTTCTACCACCTGCCAGGTGGCGGCGACACTGGCCGTCACCTGTCGCACGCGCGCATCTTTGGCGCGCGCATAGGCGTCGATCTGCTCCAGCAACTTCACTTTTGTCTCGAAGGCCGGCTCGCCGAGCGGGTTTTCGTCGCCATAAAGCTTGCGGTTGGTGCGGCCGGGCGGCTCGGCATATTTGCCGCTGTGGCCGCCTTTGACTGCGCGCACCGCCTCGGCGGCGCGTGCAAGGGCTGCTTCGGACAGATCGGAGGCGTGCGCGTAGCCGACCGCTTCGTCCTTGACCGCGCGCAGGCCGAAACCTTGCGCCGTGTCGTAGGTCGCCTGCTTGAGGCGCCCGTTGTCGAAGGTTAGCGCTTCGGCTTGGCGGTACTCCAGGAACAGTTCGCCGTCATCGGCGCCATCCAGCCCTCGGGCTATCACCTTGCCAACCGTGGTGCGGTCGAGCCCGGCGCGGTCGATCAGCGAGGAAATGGTTGGGTCCATAAGACTTGGCTCCTGGAGAATGCTTTCAGCCATCAGATAAGGCGACTATGGCTATTTGGCGAGGGTACGACTCGACCACGCTGTCGCGGGCAGGCTTAGTAGGTTGTTTTTGTGGTGGAGGTGTTGATGAAGGCAGTACTCCTGACGGGCCATGGCGGACCGGAGATGCTTCGGTACGGCGAGGCGCCGGACCCGGCGGCCGGGCCCGGCGACGTTGTTGTCGACATTCACGCCGCCAGCGTCAACGGCGCCGATCCCAAAGTGCGGCGGGGAGGCGGGCGATACGGGCTGAGCCGGTTTCCGCATATTCTGGGACGTGACTTCTCCGGTGTGGTCAGCGCGGTCGGCGCGGGCGTTACCGATTTCAAAATCGGGGATGCGGTGTTCGGCGTCACCGATCAAGGCATCGAAGGCGCCTATGCCGAAAAGATCGCCATCAAGGCCGCGATCGTCGCCAAAAAGCCTGCTTCGCTAAGCCATACCGAAGCGGCGGCGCTCGGGCTCGTCAGCCTCACCGCGCTCACGGCCATCGAAGACACGGCGCAACTCAAGGCAGGCGAAACGATTCTGATCCAGGGCGGCGCCGGCGGCGTGGCGGGATTTGGCGTGCAGCTTGCCAAACATCTCGGCGCCACGGTGATCGCAACCGCCAGCGCGGGCAATCACGCCTATGTGCGCGGCCTCGGCGCCGACCGCGTGATCGACTACAACACGCAGGATTTCACGACAATCGGTCCGATCTGCGACGTGGTGTTCGATACCGTCGGCGGCGGCGTACGCGCCGGTTCATATGCGGTGCTCAAGCCCGGCGGAAGACTGGTATGGATCGCGCCGGCGCCTGACGGCTTTCAGACGCCCCGCGACGATGTCCAAACCCTGCGTCCCAATGTCACGCGCGATCGCGCGCACCTGGAGCGCTTGCTGGCGCTGCTCGATGCCGGTGCGGTTCGGCCGCCCACGATCGTCAAATATAAGCTCGCCGATGCGGCGCAAGCGCACAAAGTAAGCGAGGGGCGCCATCTCCAGGGCAAGTTGGTATTCGAAGTCCGTTAGCGCTTCGCCGCTCCGGATTTCTTCTTTAGAAACGCGGCGCAGAACGCCGCTTTGAACGCCCGGTAATCGTTGGTGATCTCCGCGCCTTTGCGGATGTTGCAACGAGCAACGACGTAGCCGTTGTGGAAATAAGTGTTCGGATTTTCCGAATGGTTCATGAAGGTATCGTAGTCCATCGACAACAGGATTTCGTTTTTCCACTGAAAGCCGTGCAGCCTGATGTGCTCTTTGGCCGCTTTTGGCAATTTGGCGAGTTGCTTGCGCGAATAATAGCGGTCGAAGCCAAACACGAAGCGCCAGATTTTCTTGCCTTTGGGGATCGATTCGCGGGCAAAGACTCCGATCCCGTGGATCGGACTTTTATCGAGATAGGTTTTGACCAGGAGCATGATGTACGCGGCGGTGTCGGGGACGCTTACGGCAATTGATCGTAGCCCTCGCCGAAGCCGGCGAGGCTCATCGGGAAGCCGATGCCTTCCTCTGGCGTCTGGAAAATGATGAAGGTTGCGGTCTTGCCGTTGCGCAGTTTGCCGATCAGCGCGTCGTCCATGACCACCTCGGCGATGCAACCGTTCGGCAGGCACCGCACGAAGCCGGCGCGGCCGATATCGGCTTGATCGATCTTGAGTCCCAAGCCCGATGGCAGCAGCACGCCGAGCGGAGCCACCACCCGCATCAGCCGGCTCTTGGCGTCGGCGGTTTTGAGCACGATCACGGTCAGGCCGACATTGGCGCGGTCTTCCGCCGTCACGCTCTGGATCAGGGCGCATTGTTCACTCTTGGCGCCGGGCGGGGTATCGCAGCGGATTTGCCAGTCCTTGTGAACCGATTTCACCGCACCTTGGGCGGCGGCGCGCTCGGCGGGCAGGGCCGCCAGCGCCAAAGTGAGCACCAGGGGGGTAAGCCACGCCCGGTGTCGAAGCACATGTCCGCCATGCCGGAAAATGCCCATCGTTCAATCCCTTGGCCTGCGCCACCCGGTCCGCTTACCGGCCGGCGAATCGCTGCCCGGCACGCATTTTATTCGTTCCCGTTGGGTCATGCCCGCGAAGTCCTGTCAAGCAAGCGGCCGGAAGCCAAAAGTTTTCCGGGCGTGACCATCCAAGCCGCTTGCTAATGGCTTAAATGCGGCATCCTAACTCAGTTGGGGGCAAGCCATTTGTCGCCGGGAACTGGCGATAAGGCTCATTGCAGCAGCGCCGGAATTGTGGTTTGAGAGGCCGGGATTTCCCCCCGTCCCGCCGCACCGCAAAAACCGCCACGCCCGTGGCAAAACGCCGTGCTCAGCGGGACCGAGCCGACATCATGCCTGCGGTGGGCGGCAAAAAGGGGCCTGGTCAAGGCCGAATTTCTCGTCGAGGGAGCGCATAGAACAATGCTGGTGCTCAAGCGGTTGATTGCTTTCGTGGTCACGGGCGTGACCGTCATTGCCAGCGGCGGCGTCGTGCTGGCCGGCGTCGGCCAGCCTTCGCCCTGGGAAATCGGGCTGCAGCAGCCGGCCACTTCGGTCATGGACGACATCGTCTGGTTCCATGACTTTCTGCTCTGGCTGACCGCCGCGATCACGCTGTTCGTGCTGATCCTGCTGGGCATCATCGTCTTCAGATTCAACGCGCGTGCCAATCCGGTGCCATCGCGTACCACCCACAACACCGCCATCGAAATCGTCTGGACCGTGGTGCCGGTGCTCATCCTGGTGGCGATCGCGGTGCCGTCGTTCCGTCTGCTGTTCTATGAATTGAAAGTCCCGCCAGCCGATCTGACGGTGAAAGTGACCGGTAAGCAGTGGTTCTGGAGCTACAGCTATCCGGATTCGAAATTCGAGTTCGACTCGCTGATGTTGCAGGACAAGGACCGCAAGCCGGGCCAGCCGCGGCTCTTGGCGGTCGACAATGAAATGGTGGTGCCGGTCAACAAAGTGGTGCGCGTGGAGGTGATTGGGGCCGACGTCATCCACTCGTTCTCGGTACCGTCATTCGGCATCAAGATTGACGCCATCCCCGGCCGCCTCAACGAGACTTGGTTCAAGGCTGAACGTGAAGGCACCTATTACGGACAATGCTCGCAGCTTTGCGGCCGCGATCATGCTTTCATGCCGATTGCGGTGCACGTGGTGAGCGAGAAGGACTACACCGCATGGCTCGATCAAGCGAAGAAGAAATACGCCGACGATAACGTCGCCCCTCCAAACGCGGTCGCGGCGGCCGGTGTGGCGAAGTGAGGCGGGCGATAACGACAAGGGTCGAAGGACAATAACGATGGCAAGCAACACGGCTGCGCACGACGCTCACGATGCCCACGCTCATCCGACCGGATGGCGGCGGTTCGTCTACTCGACGAACCACAAGGACATCGGGACGATGTATCTGACCTTCGCGCTGGTCGCCGGTGTGATCGGTGCGTGCCTGTCGATCGCCATCCGCGCCGAGCTACAGAATCCCGGCCTGCAAATTTTCCCGTCGCCGCATGAGTACAACGTGTTCGCCACCGCGCACGGCCTGATCATGATTTTCTTCATGGTCATGCCGGCGATGATCGGCGGTTTTGGCAACTGGTTTGTGCCGATCATGATCGGAGCGCCCGACATGGCGTTCCCGCGCATGAACAACATCTCGTTCTGGCTGCTGCCGGCTTCGTTCGCGCTGTTGCTCACGTCGATGTTCGTCGAAGGCGAGCCAGGCGCGCTCGGCGCCGGCACCGGGTGGACGATTTACGCGCCGCTGTCGACCAGCGGCCACCCCGGCCCGGCGATGGACTTCGTCATCCTGTCGATCCATCTGGCCGGCGCCTCGTCGATCCTGGGCGCGATCAACTTCATCACCACCATCTTCAACATGCGCGCGCCCGGTATGACGCTGCACAAGATGCCGCTGTTCGTGTGGTCTCAGTTGGTGACGGTGTTCTTGCTGCTGCTGGCACTGCCGGTGCTCGCCGGCGCCATCACGATGCTGCTCACCGACCGTAATTTCGGCACCACTTTCTTCAATCCCGAGGGCGGCGGCGATCCGCTGCTGTTCCAGCATCTGTTCTGGTTCTTCGGACATCCCGAAGTGTACATCCTGATTGTTCCGGGCTTCGGCATGATCAGCCAGATCGTGGCAACGTTCTCGAAGAAGCCGGTGTTCGGCTATCTCGGCATGGCCTACGCGATGGTCGCCATCGGCGGCATCGGCTTCGTGGTGTGGGCGCATCACATGTACACGGTCGGCCTGTCGACCGGCGCGCAGGCCTATTTCATCGCGGCCACCATGGTGATCGCGGTGCCGACCGGCGTGAAAATCTTCTCGTGGATCGCCACCATGTGGGGTGGCTCGATCGAGTTCAAGACGCCGATGCTGTGGGCGCTCGGCTTCATCTTCCTGTTCACGGTCGGCGGCGTGACTGGCGTGGTGCTGGCCAATGCCGGCGTCGATCGCGTGCTGCACGACACTTATTACGTGATCGCGCACTTCCACTACGTGCTTTCGCTCGGCGCCGTGTTCGCGATCTTCGGCGGCTGGTACTACTGGTTCCCGAAGATGAGCGGTTACATGTACAACGAAACCATCGGCAAGGTGCACTTCTGGATCACCTTCATCGGCGTCAATATCATCTTCTTCCCGCAGCACTTCCTGGGGCTTGCCGGGATGCCGCGCCGCACTGTCGACTATCCCGACGCGTTCCACGGCTGGAATGAGGTTTCGTCCTACGGCTCCTACATCGCCGGCTTCGGTCTGCTGGTGTTCTTCTTCGGCATGGCGGAGGCTTTCATCAAGAAGCGTGCGGCCGGCAACAATCCGTGGGGCGTCGGCGCCACCACGCTGGAGTGGACACTGTCCTCGCCGCCGCCGTTCCATCAGTTCGAGACGCTGCCGCGAATCAAATAGGCCCGATTTATGTCGCTCGTCAGCGAAGGCGCAGACTTCCACGGAACGCTCGCCGAACCGAGCCTTGCGAGCGTCGGTGACTATATTGCGCTGATGAAGCCGCGAGTGATGTCACTGGTGGTGTTTACCGCGCTGGTTGGCATGGCGGTGGCGCCGGGTTCGCTGCATCCGCTGATCGGGTTCACCGCGCTGCTTTGCATTGCGGTCGGCGCGGGTGCCGCCGGCGCTCTCAATATGTGGTATGATGCCGACATCGACGCCATCATGACGCGCACCGCGCGCCGTCCGGTGCCGATGGGCCGCGTGCAGCCGGGCGAAGCACTGGCGTTCGGGCTGACGCTTGCCGGTTTCGCGGTCGTGGTGCTGGGCCTGCTGGTAAATATTCTGGCCGCGGCGCTGCTGGCTTTCACTGTCTTCTTCTACGTCGCGATCTATACGGTCTGGCTCAAGCGCTCGACTCCGCAAAACATTGTGATCGGCGGCGCCGCCGGCGCTTTTCCGCCGATGATCGGTTGGGCGGCGGCGACCGGATCGATATCGCTCGAGCCGGTGCTGTTGTTCATGATTATCTTCTTCTGGACCCCGCCGCATTTCTGGGCGCTGGCGTTGTATCGGACCGACGATTACGCCCGCGCCGGCATCCCGATGCTGCCGGTGGTGGCCGGCGAAGCCAGCACCCGGCGGCATATCTTGTTTTATACGCTGCTTCTGGTGCCGCTCGGCGTCGCGCCGTGGGCGCTCGGGTTTGCCGGCATCCTCTATGGGCTGACCGCGGCGGTCTCCGGTGCAATCATGCTGGCGCTGGCTGTTCAAGTGCTCAACGAACGCCTCCCGGCCGAGCGCGCCTGCAAGAAACTATTCGCGTTCTCGATCCTCTATTTGTTTCTGCTGTTTGCCGTGCTTCTGGTCGAGCGCGGATGGGGCGGGCTGATCGCCCGGTTGGCGGCGTGATTGACGGTATCGCGATGAACGAGCAATCGAAAGACGAGGGCATCGTGCTCACCGAGGCGCAAAAGCGCGCCCGGCGTTCGCGTTCGATCGCCATCGCGCTGTCGCTGGCCGCGCTGGTAATCCTGTTTTACGTGATTACTCTGGTGAAGGGCCCCATTGTTCTGGTCCGTCCGATATGACGAACGTCCCGCCCGACGACAAAAAAAGACTCCGGCGTCATATGCTCACCGCCGCCGCTTGCGGCATGTTCGCGGCGGCGATGGTGGGCGCGGCTTTCGCGGCGGTGCCGCTCTACAACTGGTTTTGCCGCACCACCGGATTTGCCGGCACCACCAAGGTCGCGCACCAGGCGCCCGCGCAGGTGCTCGGCCGCACCATCACCATCCGCTTCGATTCCAACGTCGCGCCCGGGCTGCCGTGGAAATTCGAGCCGGAGCAGAACGAGATCAAGCTGCGCATCGGCGAAGTGGCGACGGTGCATTATAAGGTGATCAACCAAGCCGCGCGCACCATCACCGCACAGGCGTCCTACAATGTCTCGCCGCCGCAGATCGGCGCTTATTTCGACAAGATCAACTGCTTCTGCTTCACCCAGCAAACGATGAAGCCGGGTGAGACCCGCGAGATGACGGTGGTGTTCTATGTCGATCCGGCGATCGCCAAAGATCGCGACCAGGACACGCTCGACACCATCACGCTGTCCTATACGTTCTATCGGCTGCCCGAGCAGGAGCGGCCGGTAGCGGAAACGTCCGATAAGAATTCAAATAGGCTCTAACGGAGACGACGATGGCCGAGGCTCACACCAAACATCACGACTATCACCTGGTCGATCCGAGCCCGTGGCCGGCCGTTGGCGCCACCTCCGCCTTTGTGATGGCGTTCGGCGGCATCGCCTGGCTGCACCATATGTTCTCTGCTGCGCCGCTGGTGTTTGGCGCCGGCGTGATCGGCACGATCTATACTTTCCTCGGCTGGTGGCGCGACGTGGTGCGCGAGGCGCAATACGACGGCTTCCACACCCGCGTGGTGCAGATATCGCACCGCTACGGCATGATCCTGTTCATCGCCTCCGAGGTGATGTTTTTCGTCGCCTGGTTCTGGGCCTATTTCAATACCGCGCTGTTTCCCGGCGACGCGCATGACATCGGCCGGCTGGCCTTCACGCATGGTGTGTGGCCGCCGCAAGGGATCGAAACCTTCGATCCCTGGCATCTGCCGCTGCTCAATACGCTGATCCTGCTTACTTCCGGCACCACGGTGACCTGGGCGCATCACGCGCTCCTGGAGGACGACCGGGAGGGGCTGAAATGGGGCCTGGCGCTGACCATCCTGCTCGGCCTGACCTTCACCTGCGTGCAGGCCTACGAGTACTCGCACGCCGCGTTCCACTATAGCGGCAATATCTACGGCGCGACCTTCTTCATGGCGACTGGCTTCCACGGCGCTCACGTGATCATCGGCTCGATCTTTCTAATCGTCTGTTTGATCCGCGCGCTTGCCGGCCACTTCAGTCCGAAGCAGCACCTTGGCTTCGAATTCGCCGCCTGGTACTGGCATTTCGTCGACGTGGTGTGGCTGTTCCTGTTCGCCTGCATATATGTGTGGGGCGCCGGCGTGCCGCACCCGGAGTGACCATCGCACGATGGAATCTAGAAGGGCGGCGTGATTGCGCCGCCCTTTTGTTTTACGCGCATGATCCCGAAAAGTGGCAACCGGTTTTCGGACAAGATTATGCGCAAATAGAGAAGCGAAGCTATGAACAATCAGATATCGTCAACGCCGCTGCCGATCGCCAGAGGCCTGCGCGGCCGCTGTCCGCGCTGCGGCAAGGGAAAGCTGTTTCAGGGATTCTTAAAGCTGCGCCCGGCCTGCGAGCAATGCGGCCTCGACTTCAATTTCGCCGATGCCGGCGACGGCCCCGCGGTGTTCGTAATTCTGGTCGGCGGCGCGATCGTCGTGTTCGCGGCGCTGATCACCGAAGCGGTTTATCAGCCGCCGTATTGGCTGCACGCGCTGTTGTGGCTGCCGCTGATCCTGATCGTGACACTGGCGCCGCTGCGTCCGATCAAGGGCCTGCTGATCGCCGTGCAGTATCATCACAAGGCGGCGGAAGGCCGTCAGGAAAACCGGGGCGGCGGGTGAAGCGCAAGGGCGGATTGATCGAAGCGACCGTGTTCGCGCTCGCCGGCGTCGCCATCCTGACCGGGCTCGGCGTCTGGCAGCTTGATCGCAAAGCCTGGAAGGAAAATCTGATCGCCACGCTGGATGCGCGGCTCGCTCGCGCGCCCGAGGATCTGCCGCCGCGCGCAAGTTGGCCGCGGCTGATGCCCGACGGCAATGAATTCACCCGCGTCACGTTTCCGGCCGAATTCCTGCCTGGCGAAGAAGCGCTGGTTTATACCGCGGGCTCTCCGTTCCGGCCCGATGTGCAGGGCGCGGGCTATTGGGTATTTGCGCCGGCGCGGCTGGCCGGCGGCAGCATCGTCATGATCGACCGCGGCTTCGTGCCGGTCGACCGCAAGGATCCGGCGAGCCGTGCGCAAGGCGCGCCACACGGCATGGTCGATGTCGTCGGCGTCATGCGCTGGCCGGAAACGCGCGGAACGTTCACGCCCGACGATGAGCCGCAGAACAATGTCTGGTATCTGCGCGATCCCAAGGCGATCGCCGCAGCCAAGAAATGGGACAGCGCCGCGCCGTTCTATATTGAACAAGAATCGCCGGTCCCGGCTGGTGGCTTGCCCAAACCGGGCAAGCTTTCCGTGCAACTGCCCGACAACCACGTGCAATACGCGCTGACCTGGTTCGCCCTCGCGCTCGGCCTTGCCGGCGTCTACGTGACGTGGCTGGTCGGGCGCATGAGGGGCAAGGCGTGACCGATTTCTTGTGAAAGCTTCCGCGTGGGGCTAGTGTGCCTCGATCGGCTGTGGCTGAACCGTAAAATCAAGTTACTTCAATGCGTTACGTCTCAACCCGGGGCGAGGCCCCCGCGCTCGATTTTGTCGAGGTCATGCTTGCGGGGCTGGCGCAGGACGGGGGACTTTATGTGCCTGACTCCTGGCCAGCGCTCGATGCCGCAACAATTGGCAGCTTCGCCGGCCGGCCTTATGCCGAGGTCGCGGTCGAGGTGATCAAGCCGTTCGTCGGCGGCGGCATCGCGGAAGCCGATCTCGCCCGCATGGCGCGCGAAGCCTACGGGACGTTCCGCCATCCGGCGGTTGCGCCGCTCGTCGAACTTGACGCCGGTCTGTTCGTGCTCGAGCTGTTCCACGGCCCGACGCTCGCCTTCAAGGACATCGCCATGCAGCTGGTGGCGCGGCTGATGGACCATGTGCTGCATCAGCGCGGTGAGCGCACTACTGTCGTGGTGGCGACCTCGGGCGACACCGGCGGCGCCGCGGTCGAGGCGTTCCGCGGCCGCGCCCAGGTGGACGTCGTGGTGCTGTTCCCGCACGGGCGCATTTCCGAGGTCCAGCGCCGGATGATGACCACCGTGCCGGACGCCAACGTGCACGCGCTGGCCATCGAGGGCACGTTCGACGACTGCCAGGCGCTGGTGAAGGCGATGTTCAATCACCATGCCTTCCGCGACCGCGTGCGTCTGTCCGGCGTCAACTCGATCAACTGGGCGCGTATCGTGGCGCAGACGGTATATTACTTCACCGCAGCGGTGGCGCTCGGCGCACCGCACCGCAAGGTCGCGTTTACCGTGCCGACCGGCAATTTCGGCGACGTCTATGCCGGCTATGTCGCCGCCCGCATGGGTCTCGCCATCGACCGTCTGGTGGTGGCGACCAATGTCAACGACATCCTGGCGCGCACCTTCGCGACCGGCGTCTACGAGCTGCGCGACGTGATCGCGACCACGTCGCCGTCGATGGATATCCAGGTGTCGTCGAATTTCGAGCGGCTGCTGTTTGACGCCTATGGCCGCGACGCCGATGCGGTCCGCGGCCTGATGGGCTCGCTGGCGCAATCGCGCCGCTTCGCGGTGTCCTCGCACGCGCTCCAGGAAATGCGCACGCTGTTCACCGCCGACCACGCCGACGAGCAGGAAAGCGCCGCCACCATCCGCGCCTGGATGCGCGAGGCCGACTATTGCGTCGATCCGCATACCGCGGTCGGCCTGGCGGTGGCCGAAAAGGAAACGCGCGATCCCTCGGTGCCGATGGTGGTGCTCTCCACCGCGCATCCGGCGAAATTTCCCGATGCGGTGGCGGCCGCCTGCGGAACCAGGCCGGCTTTGCCCGATTGGCTCGCCGATCTGCCGAAGCGGCCGGAGCGCGTCACCGCGCTGGCGGCCGATCAGGCGGCGGTGGAACGTTACGTGGCGCAGGCCTCGCGCGCCGCGCGTGAAGGAGCCGCGGCATGAGCGTCGAACTAACGCGGTTGCCTTCGGGCCTTTCGGTGGTGACCGACCGCATGCCGCATCTGGAATCCGCCACGCTCGGGGTCTGGGTCGGCGCCGGCAGCCGTTACGAAAAGCCCGAGGAGCATGGCATTTCTCATCTGCTCGAGCACATGGCATTCAAAGGCACCAAGCGGCGTACGTCGCGCCAGATCGCCGAGGAAATCGAAGCGGTCGGCGGCGATCTCAATGCCGCCACCAGCACGGAATCGACCGCCTATTTTGCCCGGGTGCTTAAGGCCGACGTGCCTTTGGCGCTCGACGTGTTGTCGGACATTCTGACCGAATCGACTTTCGATGCCGAAGAACTGCGGCGTGAGCAGAACGTCATCGTGCAGGAAATCGGTGCCGCCGAAGACGCGCCCGACGATCTGGTGTTCGATCGCCTGCACGAAACCGCGTTTCCCGACCAGTCGCTCGGCCGTTCGATCCTGGGCACCCGCGAAACCGTGCGTTCGTTCGATCCGGCGCGCATCCGCGCTTATTTGTCGCGCAACTATCGCGCGCCCGACATGCTGGTGGCTGCCGTCGGCGCCATCGAGCACAAGGCGATCATCGCCGAAGTCGAGAACCGGTTCGCAAGCTTTGCCGCGCCGGCCGCGCCGGCGCCGGAGCCCGCGCATTTCGGCGGCGGCACACGGGTCGAGACTCGCGATCTCGAGCAGGTGCACATCGCGTTGGCGCTGCAAGGCGTCCCGAACCGCGACGAGCAGCTCTACAGCCTGCAAGTGTTCTCAAGCGTTCTGGGCGGCGGCATGTCGTCGCGGCTGTTCCAGGAGGTGCGCGAGAAGCGCGGGCTCTGTTACACGATCAACGCCTTTCACATGCCTTATTCCGACACCGGCCTGTTTGTCCTTTATGCCGGCACCGACGAGGCGGACTTGCCTGAACTGATGCGGGTCGCCATCGATCAGATCGCGGTCGTCACCGAGACGCTCAATGAAACCGAGGTTGCCCGCGCCAAGGCGCAGATGAAGGCCAGCCTGCTGATGGCGCTGGAGAGCTCGGAAGCGCGCCTCGGGCAGATTGCCCGGCAGATGCTGGCCTATGGCCGGCCGATCCCGCTCGACGAGATTGTCGGCATGGTCGATGCGGTGACGGTCGCCAGCGCGCGCGCTGCCGGCCGCGCGCTGATGGGACGCGGCAAGCCGGCGATCGCCGTGATCGGACCCGGCAATGGTCTTGAAAGCGCGGCGGCGATCGCTGAAAGTCTAGTCAGCCGCGCCGTATGATGAGAGAGCGTTAGCGTATTGCCCATGGCGTTTTTCCGCACCGTCAGCATCAGCGAAACCGTGCCGGCCATCGCCGGCGCCGGCGTCACGTTACGCGCGCCGCAGAGCGGCGACCATGTCGAATGGGCGGCCTTGCGCGAAGTCAGCCGCGCCTTTCTCGTTCCCTGGGAGCCGACCTGGCCGGTCGACGATCTCACGCGCAGCGCATTCCGCCGGCGGCTCAAGCGCTACGCGGAGGACGCCCGCAGCGATCTCGCCTATGCCTTTTTGATCTTCCGCAGCGACGACAACGCGCTGGTCGGCGGGCTGACGCTCGCCAATATCCGCCGCGGCGTCGCGCAAGCCGGCAGCATCGGTTACTGGGTCGGCGCGCCGTTCGCCCGCAAAGGTTACATGACTGCGGCGATGCGCGCTTTGGTCCCGTTCTGTTTCGGGTCGCTGCGGCTGCATCGGCTGGAGGCGGCGTGCATACCGGGCAACACCGCCTCGATCCGCCTGCTGGAGAAAACCGGCTTCCAGCGCGAGGGCTATGCGCGCAGTTATCTGTGCATCAACGGGGAATGGCAGGACCATTTGCTTTATGCCCGGCTCAGGGACGACCCCGCTTGAATCCCGCGGCCTTTGGGTTGCCACGCTTGGCTTGTTATAACGCTGGCTTGCTATAAGACCTGTGGGGCTCCAACCAACGTGAGCCGGAAAACGTGAGCCGGAAGATGAGTGGGGAACGGAATAATCGAGCGGTGCGAGGCACCGGCAAGCTCGCGTTATTGGTGATAACGCTGGCGCTGGGCGGCTGCGGCAGTACCGGTATGTTCAAGACTTCCGCCCTGGACCTTTTCAGTTCGTCGTCGAAGGCGACCAACGATGCGGCGCCGGGTGACGGCAGCACCGTTCCCGCCGACGATATCGACTGTCCGGGCGTTGAAGTGCGCACTGGCGCCGCGACGCTCATGATCGGCAGCAAGCCCGGAGAAAGCCCTCCGGCCGCGCTCGACGTGCGCTATCAGGGCTCGATCATCCGCACCGCGCGCGAATGTCACGTCAATGCCGGCGTCATGACCATGAAGGTCGGCATCGAGGGCCGCGTCATCACCGGTCCGGCCGGCGGCCCCGGCACGGTGGACGTGCCACTGCGCATCGCTGTGGTGCAGGAAGGCGTCGCGACGAAGACGGTGGCGTCGAAATTCGGCCGCGAAACGGTAGTCCTGAGCAATGAGGTCGATCGCGCCACCTTCACGCATATCGATCCCGACATCACCTTCCCGCTGCCGCAGCCGCTCGGGCTGATCGATTCCTATGTGGTTTATGTCGGCTTCGATCCGCTCGGTGACAAGCCGGTCAAGAAGCCGCCGGTGAAGAAACGTAAACCCGTCGCCAAGAAGCCCGCGGCTAAACCGAAGCAAAGTTAACTGTCATTCCGGTTCCGCCGCTTTGCTGCGCCCGGAATGACATGAGACTAGCCAGCGACCGTTATGAGGGCGTGTACTCATTAATCACGCCGATTAGCGATTGGACAATGTCCGCTCTTGTCCAATAACGGGCAAAATGTTGCAGTGCCGCGATTGTCCGCTTTGTGCCATTCACGTCATTCGCTGCGACGCAGAAAAGCAGTAGATTTTTCGCCGTCTCCAACGAACCGCCCTATGGCACTCGATGCCGGGAGCGGGCGTCGTCCGCCACATCAATCGCGACGTCGTACGCTTAGTTTGAAATGAAGAGGCCGCCAGCTAAGGCGGCCTCACAAGTTTGAATGGGAAGACGCTTTAGAAGCGGTAGTTCAATCCAACACGGACAATGTTGTCTGTAAAGTCGCCAGACGTAGCAGTAACGTTTTGCCTGGTGCTTATAATATTGACGCGAGAG
>Ga0134126_10003027_pt1 | contig 21086 bp, 25 predicted proteins | sample KB31752_FD_96881 | JGI IMG/M metagenome (GOLD analysis project Ga0134126, IMG submission 96881) | Terrestrial soil microbial communities with excess Nitrogen fertilizer from Kellogg Biological Station, Michigan, USA - KB3-175-2 | ecosystem: Environmental > Terrestrial > Soil > Unclassified ... | reverse complement strand
TTTTGCCAATGCACGACCCGCAGGGGTTCATAGGTCGCGTTGAGCAGGAGGGTCATTTCCATGCAGGAACCTCATCCCCAATCGGGCCTCCACAACGGCCAGGGAGTGTTTCCGCGGGGCAGGACTACAGGCTGATAGTTCTATGCCATAAGGTGGCGTTGAAATCAAGCAAGCGCCCATCTGATGCCGCATACAACGGATGCCGCATACAGCGGATCGATGGAGGGATGATCATGATGAAGGATTTCGTCAAAGTGGCGTTCACGCACGAGATTCCTCCCGGCACGGGACGAACCGTCGAAGTCGATGGGATTTGGATTGCGGTCTTCAACGTGGAGGGAACTTTTTATGCGGTCGATAACGCCTGTCCCCATGCGGGCGGCCCGCTCGGAGAAGGAAAACTGTGCGAAGCGGTTGTCGAATGCCCCTGGCATGGCTGGAAATTCAGTGTCATTTCGGGAGAACGAGTCGGCAATCCGAACTTCCAAGTCGCTTGCTGCGAGGTTCGGATCCAAGGGGATGAAGTGCGGATCGCCATCCCACCGGCGCTCAAAGAGCCGGTTTAACTTTTGGCGGACCAGGCAGAGGAGAAACAGTTCCCTCATCAGCGTCGGGCGCTTTAGGGGTCACCCCATCGGCTGGTAGCGAAGCAGCATTGACCTTCTTGAGTTGAAGATGGGCATGCCAAATGAATTCTCGCTCGAACCATTGACCGCTCACCCCCTGATCACGAAGTTGCACACAGATCTCGTAGATATCTCCCTCAACATGCTTCACTCGCCATTCACCGAGCCGAACCCCCTGTCCGCGACCCTTCATCACACGGACATGCTCGTTCATCGCTTGCACGATCGTGGAATGCCCAATCGCGGGATGATTCTGCACCAGTGCCAATGCTTCCGCCTCTTGCTTGCCTCTCAGCGGAGTCGCCGACGGCAGCGTGGTCCATGTATAGTAGAGTCCGCCCAGCAGAAGGACTGCCGCAACTGCATAGCGGATGAGGTGGGTGCCGAGCGATCGAGAGAAGGTACTGCTGTCAGCCATGCCGAGTGCCGTCTCAGTGTAGGAGGCTCAAATCGCGGAACCGTATTGACTGCGCGGCATCTTAGAAAGGCCCAGACGCCATGTCAATGCAGCTTCGAGAATTGGTTGTGAAGAGAGCCGCTTGTCTGGTGAAAAGCCGGTGTGTTACAAATACGAGCACGCTTCAAGACGGTCAGGCATGGAATGAGTACGCTGCATGAAGTTCTTTTTGTACGGTGATCTTCTCAATCCCTCACAACTCAAACGGCGGGCTCCGGAACACAGATTTCTCTATCTCGCAACCTTGTCGGACCATACCGTCAAATTTTGCCGATGGTCGTCGCAATGGCGATGTGGGCTCGCCAGTATCGTGCCTTCACCAGGTGAAAAGACCTGGGGCGGAGTGTTTGAACTAACGGACGAAGACGTGAACATCATGGATCAGTTTGAGCAGGATGTGCCGCAGGGAGCGTACCGCCACCTGCAAGTCACCATCTCGGCAGCGAGCGGAGAAAAAGAGCTCGTCACCACCTACGCAGCAAACCCGATCGGGAAGTTTAAGCCCAAAGATCATTACCTGGACTGGGTGCTGAAAGGGCTCATCCAGTGGAAGTTTCCGGGGGAAGTGATCCAGGAGTGGGAGTCGTATCGACCGCGATGAGCGTGCCGTCGCTATATGTTCCATATCGGTTTTTATTGAGGAGACTATGCCAAAACCAAAGTATCATATTCTCGTCTGCACCAATTCCCGTCCCCCTGGCCACCCGAAACCATCTTGCGGGTCGGCTGGCGCCGCGCAGCTGCTGATGGCCTTCAACATGGGACTGATGCAACGCGCCGTCCCGCCCGGAGAAGTCCTCGTAAGCGCCACAGGTTGCCTCGGTCCCTGCGAGCAGGGTCCGACAGTCGTCGTCTATCCGGACAATACCTGGTATTCCAAGGTCACTGAGGCGGACGTTGTCACTATCCTTGAGGAACATGTCGAGAAAGGAACACCGGCAGCGAAGCTGAATCCAGACTCCGTGTGGAAATAAGCTTCGCCACCGACGGCCTGCTTCGAACGGTCAGATGAAACTGCCGCTTGATTGCCCGAACTGATTACTGATAGCGTATCCCTTGACACATGACTGACACATGACCACAACAAGCCATCACGAGCACAAAGACCATGCTCCAAGCGCAATCGGATGCATCGTCATTACTTGTAGCGATACCCGTACGCCTGAAACCGACACCAGTGGCCGACTGATTCAAAAATTGCTCGAAGGACAAGGCCATACCGTCGCCGCCTATTACATCGTCAGAGACGAGCCAGAGCAGATTCAGTTTCGGATCGCTCAAGGTACGGCTCATGATGTAGTGCAGGCGATCATCATTAACGGCGGCACAGGAATTTCGCGGCGAGATTCGACCTTTGAAGCGGTGTCCGAGATGTTAGAGAAGCGGCTTGATGGATTCGGAGAAATCTTCCGTTTTCTGACGTATCAAGAAATCGGTTCACCGGCGATCATGACCCGCGCCACCGCCGGGATCCTCAACGGGCGCGTGCTGTTCTCCATCCCCGGCTCCGAAAACGCCGTCCGCCTCGCGATGGAAAAGCTCATTCTCCCTGAGCTCGACCACCTCGTCAGAGAACTTACAAAGTGATGTGCTGAGTGTTTGGTTTGTGAACCTCAACACTCAGCACTCGGTCCTACATCAATCCTGCGTGATCTTCGGTTCCTCGTACATCGCTTCTGTCGAAATCTTCGACTGGGCGTACCGCTTATAGTGTCGGAGCAGATCGCGCACGGAGACGATGCCGGAGATGTCACCGTTCTTGGTCACACCGAGATGGCGCACGCCTAGATCGGCCATCATGTCCTGCGCATCATCAATTGATTGGCTTCCTTCGATCGTGCAGATCGGTGCAGTCATGATTTTTTCGACCGTCAATTTGCCCAATGGTTTGCCGCTCGCGACAGCGCGGCGCACGATGTCGGTGTCCGTCACGATTCCGACCAATTGTTTGCCATTTTTTACCAGGAGCGACCCCACACGCGCCTGACGCATTGTCTTAGCCGCACTGGTAATCGACGTCTTCGGTCCGATGGACTTTGGACTCTTGTTCGCAATTTGACTCACTGTAGCCATCCCCTCCCCCTTTCATATTTATATTATATTATCGCAGTGAATTGCCGACGTTCGAACGCCGGTCACGTTTGGTCTGGCGTAGAGTATCATGAATGAGCGGAACGTGCGAGGCCGTTCACTCGCATGGCAGGATGATCATCACAAGATTGTCGTGCGGCGAGCGACTGAGTCCTACGTACGCGTCGCGCGAGCACAGGAGGCTCGTGGATCTTCTTTCTCGCGTAGCTCGTTGACCAACTCTCCAAGTTTTAAAACCTCAACTCTCCTTCCACCACCATCACACACTGCCCACCGACCTTCACACCTTGGATCACGTCGTCGTCCGATTCAACCTGCACCAGAATCCGAGATGGCCGATCGATTTCGTAACCCTGTTCAATAAGGATGTCCGTCCTTGGTCCGACTTCAACGACGCCGTTCTGAACCAGGTACGCTCCAAGTGCCCCGCCGGCGCTCCCCGTCGCCGGATCCTCCAAGATGCCGATTTTCGGAGCAAACATCCTCGCGTGGACAGAAGCGAACGATTCAACCGTGACCGTCGTGAAGACCATAATCCCGTTGGCTCCGAATCGTTCACAGACATTGATGATGGCCGACGCATCAGGATTGATCGACCGGACAGCCGTCAACGTCCGTACCGGCACGATCAAGACCGGTAAGCCGGTCGACACGACTTGGAGGGGCCATTTCATGTCGACGATCACGTGCTTCGGCAAGCCGAGAGCTCCACCGGCTAAGTACACATCGTCGATGGCGTCGAGAGGATCGAGAAATTCCGGTTTGGGTTGAGACATGACGACCCGCACCACACGATTCTGTTCCGCATGCAATTCGACGGGGAATAAACCGATATTACATTCCTGCATGACATGCGTCACCTGTTCTCGAATAGAAACCCTCCCGAGCTGGGCCAACACGTAAAATGTGCCCAGTACCGGATGGCCAGCAAAGGGAATTTCCTGAGTTGGGGTAAAGATCCTCAACCGGGCAACTGCGGCAGGATCGGTCGGTGGAAAAACGAAGACCGTCTCCGATAGATTCATCTCCCGCGCAATCTGTTGGAGCTCGTCGTCTGTTAGGCCATCGGCGTCGGGGAAAACCGCGACGGGATTGCCGCCGAACGGTTGAGAGGTAAAGACGTCGGCCTGATAAAATTTTAGAGACCGTGGTTCAGCCATGGTTACTTCCAAACTCCTCTGGATAACACCTGAGAACCCGATCATGCTATGAGAAAACAACCGCCAGCATTTGACAGATCTCGCCCCCTTTGGCAGACTCCGCCCATGAACCCCATCACCGAACAGGACGTCGCCCATGCGTTGGAAATTCTTGGCCTCACGCTGCCCATCACCACCGAAGACCTGGATCGGGCGAAGCGTGTCCAGCTCTACAACTGGACCCCCACGCGCTATGCCGGTCTCACCAATAATCCGAAGCAATACATGCAACAGTTTCGAAAAGCCGAAGAAATGATTCGGACGATCGAAGCCGCCTATGCATTGATCTCTGCCGTGTTTATTCCCGACGAAACCGAACGCTGATCATCAACAGCAATTTGCTCTCACGCCCAACATGTGAGGCTCTTCACATCAACCGGCGTCGTGACTGGTGACACGTGACATTCCTTCATCGCCTTGCGAATGCACGACCGGCCAGGTAATCAAGCCTGACACTCCGTCCGGTGACCCCACCGGCTGCGTCTGCTGAGCATAAATTTGCGGCAACCGGTTCGTCCCAAACTTCGAGATATAGAGGAACACGTGTTCGCGTGAGTTCACGCGCACGGCCCAAGGATGAAAATCATGCTTGTAGAATTCTTCGCAGAGCTGCATCGCATCGAGACACGACAGCGCACTGGGATCATTCAACGTGTAGTAATAGTCCAGCGGCAGATCGTACTCCTCCTGCTTGTGGATCGTAATACCGAACTTTTCAGGATGACGCACCATGGGGGTGTGGCGGTAGGCCACGAAGTAGAAGAGTTCCAGCGAGTGAACCACAGGCTGGTGATCGAGGACAAACTGACGAGTTTCCATGGCCTCCTCGAACGTCTCACCTGGGAAGCCATAAAAAGCCATCACATGGTTCCAAATCCCCGCCTTCGCCGCCATCTGGAGATTGCGTTCGATGACGCTTTTCCGAGCATGCTTGTCCATGAGATTCAAGACCCGCTCGTTCGCTGATTCCATCCCATAATAGAGTGTACAGCAGCCGGCCTTCGCCGCGAGATCCCAGGTGGCTTGATCTTGCAATGTTTCTTCAAATCGAATGAGCGTCGTCCACTTGATCCCGATGTCTTGGTCAACCAACAGCTGTGAGACTTTCTTGAAGAGGGCCGGTGGGTAGGATTCATCGGAAAATAGAAAGTGCCGACAGTGGTACTTATCCCGAAGAGCCTTGATCTGGTCGACCACCAACTGAGCCGGCATTCCACGGTACTGATCGAAGTAACCTTGACCATGGTCACAGAACGTGCAGCGGCCCCAATAGCAGCCGCGCGTAGCCAGGTAGGGAATGATCAGCTCCGGAACGAAGTAGCGATCCAGCGGCATGCCCTCAAAGTCCGGCAAGGGTAGCGCGGTCGTCTTCTCGGTGTAGATTTCCGGATTCCGATGGAGGCCCGACTCATCACGATAGATTAAGTTTGGAACTGAAGCGAGAGGCCGCTGATCATTCAACGCTTCGATGAGCCACAGCAAGGCATGCTCGCCCTCGTAGAGAATCGCCGAGTCGAACACCTCTTTGAAGAACCGCTCGTGATTCGAGAGATCTTCCTGCAGCCTGGTGATGACGTTGCCGCCCACCACGACATGGACCTCTGGAAACGCTTCCTTGATCATCCGAGCGAACGTCAATCCCGCCAACAACTGCATCTGCGTCCCAATGGAAATCCCGACCACGTGAGGCTGCTCTCTCGCCACGTCCGGCATGACCAACTGATTGCAGAGATCTCGATAGACGTTCACCTGTTCATCTTCCAAACAGGCGAACACTTCTTTGGAGACACCAGGGCGATAGCCCAGATTGCTTTCCATCGGATAGAAGACAAGTGAGGCAGGATAGTAGGCGGCGGAGATATACGTCATCGTCTCGCGGAAGGTGTTGAGCGCTCCTTCCAGGGTCTCCGCCTCATAGAAACGCTCACCACGCACGATCAATTTGGCATCTTCAGCCCGATCCGCCAGATCAAACACATCGACATCATTGGCTTGTTCAACAACCGTTTTTTGTCCCCGATCCCGTTCCGTCAGAGTCCCAATCTTTTCTTTGTCTTGCAGCGCTTTGAGCTGCATCCCCAACCGTGCCTTCACCCAGATCAGAAACTCCATGCTGAAGAAGTGATCCCACATGCCGATGTTGATATCGCGCTGGATGACAGCATGCCCGGCCTCACGCAAGACGGCCGTCAGCGAAGGTAGCGCAAGGTATGGCGCCGTCGGCACCCACTCGGGCGGAAAGATGAGCATGACTTTGGACTTCTTCTGCGTGCCCTTCGCCAGTGGGGCTAGCCCGCCTATTTGAAGCAGTTCACTCATTGGATCATCAATGGATCATCAATTTTACGGAATCTGGCCCTCGCTCACATTTTCCCCGCTAACGTCGGCACCACTCCGGTAGTTTTGACTGCTTGATACTGTAGATCAGGAAGCTTCGCTAAACCAAATCTTGAGATATAAAGAAAGATATATTCCCGAATATAGAGGCGCAAATCCCAGCCGGAATTGTGGTTCTGTTCGAACTGCTCGAACACCCGCTCTGCCTCTTCGATGCTCATGCCGTTCTTCACCGTGTAGTAGTAATCCAGCGCCAGATCCCAATCAGGATTTTTGTAGGCCGTCACGCCCCACTTCTCCGGATGTTTCGCCACCGGATTGTGCCGCCCCAGGTCGAACGTCCCAAACCCCAACGAATGGACATGATCCTTGTTTTGCTCGAGGAACTGCACCGACTGCCAGGCCTCTTCCTTTGTCTCGCCGGGAAAGCCGAAGAAGCCCATGCAGTGGTTCCAAATGCCCACCTCCGCCGTCAGCTTGAGGTGCTTCGTCATGACTTCCGCCGTTGTCGCTTTATCCATGAGCTGCAGTACCCGCTCGACTCCCGACTCGTACCCGAAGTGCAAATAGCGGCAGCCCGACTTCTTCGCATCCTGCCAGACGGCGTCTTCCAACAGACTCTTCTCGAACCGCATATGCGTCGTCCAGAAGATATCCATCTTGCTCTCGATCAATCCTCGAGAAAGTTTGCGGAAGAGCGCCGGCGGATAGGATTCGTCGGTAAAATGAAAGTGCTTGGCCCCGTACTTGTCGCGCAGATACGTGATGTCGGCGAGAATGTCCTGAATTTTTTTCGACCGATAACCTGCGGTATAGCCTTCGCCGTGGTCGCAGAACTCGCATCGCCCCCAGTAGCACCCTCGCGTGGCCAGATAGGGCAAGACACGGGCTGGGACGAAATACTTCTCAAGCGGCAATCCGTCGAAATCCGGCGGCGGCAGCGCAGCCATGTCCTCCGCATAACTCAATGGGGAAACATGAATGCCCGTCTCGTCCTTGTAGATCGTATTCGGCACATTGGCCAAACTCTGCTTGGCGCCGACCGCCTCGACCAATTGCGTGAACGCGGTCTCCCCTTCGTAGACCACGGCGCTGTCGAAATACTGAAAGAGAGGCGACTGAGGCAGCACATCGCGCAGGCGGGTCACCGTATTGCCGCCGATCGTGATGTGGATGTGAGGAAAGTGCTGTTTGATGAGGGCACAAAAGGTCATCGTGGAGAACATCTGTTGCTGCAACACGATCGAGATGCCGACCACGTCCGGCTGCTCGGTTTGGATCACCGGCTTGATCAAATGGTCGAATACATCACGATACACGTTGACCTGTTCGTCCTGCACGGCATCCATCACCTCAGCGGAGACGTACGGCTTGTACGACAGATCCGTTTCCATCGGCGGCATGCAAATCCGCGCTGGGGCATAGACCAGTGAAATGAGCGACGTGACCTCGCGAAACACTTGAATCGCCCATTCTAATTTATCGATATCGTAGAACTTCTCATTTCGGACGATGTGCTTCGCCTCTTCCGCATCACGGATTAATTTCTCCATTCGTGGACGCGACACATCGCAGAGAGCCAGCTGCACATCCATTTCCCACTCGGCCAGATCCCGCTTCTTCGCCAGCTTGCGGAGCCGATCCAACTGCTGCGGCACTCGACGCAGGACTTTCTTCAGAAATTCCTCGCTGAAGTACCAGTCCCACATCTCACAGTTAATGTCCTTTTGAATGACCGTATGACCGGCTTGACGGAGAACCGCTGTGAGGGAGGGAAGGCTTAAATAGGGTTCGGAGGGGTACCAATCCGGCGGGAAGATCAACATCACCTTCATCTTCCGGCCGCTGGCCTCAAACGAGGTCTGGCGGTGAAGCTGAATCAGCTCCTTGGATGCCCGATCCCCCTTCGTATACTCGACTTTCATCCCGACCTACCTACTCTCTTCAGCTACCTAAATGACTGGAAAGCCAATGAGTTAGACTCGGAAAAAAGTATTGTACGAGGGCTGAAGAAGGAGATGCAAGGGCGGGAGCGGAGCGGCCAGATAATCCTTTGTACCCGCTGAGGCTCACAAGGAAGCGCGTGCAATAAAGGATCAGCCGGCCACTCTTTAAGAAAGAGATGTGGTCGCCATATTGTAGTTTATAAGCTACGCTTCCATCTGTGGAAGCTGTACCTAAAGAGCTTCGGATTTATGTTACGGAGAATGGCCAAGAGCCCTTTAGTGAATGGCTCGCCTCACTCCGTGATAGTAGGGTGCGTGCAAAAATCCGGGTGCGTTTAGATCGGGTGAGTCTCGGAAACCTTGGCGACTGTCATAGTGTCGGCGAAGGAGTGCAGGAACTCCGCGTTGACTATGGCCCTGGCTATCGGGTGTATTTTGGTCAGGAAGGAACGACGATCGTGCTCTTGCTATGTGGTGGTGACAAAAGCACGCAGTCTCGGGATATCAAAACAGCACAAATCCATTGGAAGGAATACAGGAGGCGAGCATGAAAAAGAGCAAGGCCTATCAACCAGAGCTCATAGAGAGCCTACGCAATCCGCAAGAAGCGGAGGAATACCTGAACGTGGCGTTGGAAGAAGACGACCCTGAGTTGTTTTTACTGGCCCTTCGAAATGTGACGGAAGCACAAGGAGGTGTGGCACGGCTTGCTGAAAAAACGAAACTGAACCGCGAAAGCCTCTATAGAATGCTCTCCAAGCAGGGGAATCCTGAGTTCAAAAGTCTCGATATCCTATTACACGCATTGGGTTTTCGGCTGGCGGTCACGGCGAATCGATGAATGAAAAACAATCGGAAAACCCGGCATCAGCGACCGAGAATCTTTCGGCGGGCATCACTCCAGGAGACAACACGGGCGGGAGCTGCATCGAGTTCTTTCAGCCGATGGGCAATTTCACGATCCCATTCTGCTTCTGCGTCGGCATCAACGACTGTATCAAGGCTCTCCAATAACGAGCCAGCCATTGCAGCCCGAGCTTCAGGCAGGAGCTTCAACGCGGCCTCCAACAATTTTGATGCGTCAGATCCCATGAGCGATGAGCGAATACTAGCAGAAATCGAAAAGGCGGGAAAGCCGGACAGACATGATAATACGATGGACGAAGCAGCTTCGACCTTTCCGATTCACTGAAGTGTCAGCTCTGCCAACTTGCGCACTCCGGGAATTTCACCGCTGGTGAGATCGCAATACAGATCGCGAAGGTGGGCTTGCAGGTCTTCCAACGACTCCCCTTGCGTCCAGTAATCGGGGTATTCCTGCAGGTATCCAAGCCAGTGATTTTCATCCTGCCAATAGATGTATTTGATCGATTCCATTACGGTATTATAGCCGGACTCTGAACTCTGAACGCCTGGAAAGCGGAGAAACTGATTCTGAATGGGATGATGGACCTCAAAATGGGAAAAGCTTACAATGCCTCCGTTTTGAGCTATTTGACGGGCCACGATGCATGGTATCGGCCTAACTCCGATGGAAACTGTTCTCGATCGGGGGTCTTTTATGACGAACCATTTCCCAGCGCGCTTGCTTCTTTGCCTCTCGACGCGTGGCGATCCGATGCCTTCTTCGCCTCCCTCTCGCTGCTCCTCCATCGCCTCATCAAAAGCAATGCTGCCAGGTCTTGAACCCTGCATCCGGATGCAGCTTGGATCTTGCCCTCCGCGCCACCCGACGATGCCATGGCCTCTGGTCCTGTTTCCCCTGCGAAACACGAGTACTAAAAGGGGTCGCCGGAGCCGGCCCGGTTCCGTGAATCCACATAGTCGAGCCTCCCTTACCCTCTCGATCACCTTCACCGCCCTTCTTGTTTGTTATAATCTCAGGCTATGGGACGACAGTATCGCATCGGCTCGGCCATCACACTCGCGTGCTTCCTCTCCATCCTGCTCCTTCTGGAAGGATGCTACTCTACACCACCTCCCTCCGGCGTCCACTTTCCAATCACCAACGGCTCCCATACGCTTTTGCCCGGTGAGCGACAGCGCATCCTTATCTGGGGAGATCCTCTCCTCGCCCGCGTGACTGACGAATGGCTCCGGTCTCATCACTATTCAAACATCCTGATGTTCCCTCAGATTCCCCACCGCTCATCGGATCGCCAGGTGGCGCTTGCGTTCGCGACAGAGGCGAAGGCAGAGTTCATGCTCATTCTGGAGCGGGAAGAACTGAAGGAAGAGGCATTGCTCCAGGCGAACTGCGGCGCACTCTTCAACATCACAGTCGATGTGCGAGGCCTTTCGGTGGAACGCGGAGGGAGTGTCCTGCGGGGCAACGCCCATTACCCGCACTGCGTCGAACGTAACGACCAGACTTTTCAGAACCTGACTTGCCAAGCCCTTGCCACCGCGTGGGGCTTCCGCTCATCCGGGCAGCTTGAGATTCCCTCACACCTGGCATGCACAGCCGGCCAGAGCACCCCCGCGCCGAACCGCTAGGTCCACACACGCGAGTGAGGAGAGAACTATGGGTCACAGTAATAGGGGTAGACAGGCGGATTGACTTGTTAGTAGAGGAATAGAGGTCCGGTCTTTGCTCTCCGACACCCCCAGCAGATACCACAGCTTCCGCCGTAGTTCCTCGCACTCGAACTGCTCTGAGATGCCATGCTCGGCGAGAAACTCTTTGGGGTGGCCTGTGACCTGGAATCACTCAACTGCTATTTCTTTCACTTCGCCAGGGCGACCCGAGTCAGAAGCCCTTGCGTTCGAGCATATCCGAGTTATACGTTACATGGACATAAAGCTAGACCATGGCGGGAGAATACGTCGATGAAGACAAACATCTTTGTGACCACGTTGCTCTGTTGCGCAACAATGGCTTCGGCAGTTCATGCTGAGGAAATTGGGCATGTCGACACGGAATTCAAATTTTTAGGGCCGGATCACAAAATTGTGGTTGAAGCGTTTGACGACCCAAAGATTGAAGGCATCACCTGTTATCTGAGTCGATCAAAAAAAGGCGGCTTGAAAGGGATGGTCGGATTGGCAGAGGAAACCTCAGATGCCTCACTGGCCTGTCGTCAAGTCGGTCCCATTCGCATTGTGAGTGAGCCGAAAGAAGGGGAAAAGGTATTCAGTGAGAGCCGATCCCTGATTTTTAAGAGCCTACAAGTTGTCCGATTTTTCGACAAGAAACGCCAGACCTACATTTATCTCGCCTATAGCGATCGAGTGATCGAGGGCTCGCCACAAAATGCCATTTCCACCGTGCCGATCCAATCCTGGTCAAGTCGATAAGGACGAAGCCTGTTTACAAAGGGTCGGGAGTCTTTTCCTGACACCGATCTCTCGTTCCCAAAAAGCGCTTCAGCAAAGACTCTGCACGCTTTTCTCTCGCGCAAGCTGACAAAACATTGACGGGTTGAACTCTTTGCACCGTCAATTTTGTGAAAACGGTCTCCCCCGGTTAACTACGTAAATCTTAAAGTCATTGAAATACTGACACATAACAATTTGGTCTAGCTCTTGCTTGAGTTCGTCATCAGCTGTGAACGCAATCATTCTGGGAGGGATCAATGGGATGTCCAAAGTGTAAGGGCTTAATGATGTTAGAGCGGTTCTCGGACTTCTTTCTCGTGTTTTATGCGTGGAAATGCATGAATTGCGGCGCCATTATCGACCGCACCATTTCCAATAATCGCCGAAAGAGTCTGGCTGCGCGAGAATCCCAGACCGTTGTCATGCGCTAAGAAGATCCTAACAGGAGGCTGCTCCCTGTGGGGAGGTCATCTATGTTCGCCAGAAGTTCCATCCCACCTCCCCACCCTCACCTCCTCACTTGCCGCCCGTCTTCAAATCCATAGACCCGCCGGATTTCACAAAGTACAATAGGGTATTCTCTGTTTTTCTTCCGAGCGTTGAGGTTATGCTTCCCTGTGGCGATAGATCTTGGTGAAAGGATGATGTCGATATGGCGTTGTGTCTTTGCAATGCTTTTGGTTCTGGCCTGCGCGTCAGGGGCGAGACCAGAGTTCGTTGTTGCAGCCCAGTCCCTTGAGGAGGCGGAGTTTGCGTATGATCGTGGTGATTATACACAAGCGGCCCGGCTCTTCAGTCCCTTGGCGGAGCAAGGAGTGGCATCAGCCCAGTTCTATCTGGGCCTCATGTATGAAAAAGGACGAGGCGTCCGGCAGGACCACTTCACGGCACTAGGGTGGTTTCGTAAGGCGGCGGCGCAGGGCTACGCTGGTCCGCAAAACAATCTGGGCCTGATGTACGAGAGGGGACGGGGCGTCCGGAAAGACTTGGTTCGCGCACTCATGTGGTACCAGATTGCCGGCGTCATGTTAAATGGCGATGAGGGGAAAGCAGCCTTGAAGCGTCGAGACCATCTGACCTCACAAATGACTGCCGCGCAAATCGAGCAGGCGCAGGAGATGGCACGGCGTTGTCAGCAGTCCCAGTTTAAAGAGTGCGACTAGGAGCGCGGTGCACGAGTGCCCATCCGTTGCTTTCGTCATCACCCGACGATCCAGTCGAGTCTGACGTTTCTACGCAAGACACCGTGGGCGCGCAAGCGAGTTGAACAGATGTTCATCGCGGAACTCCCCTAACCCCAGCCCCGGCTCTATGGCTTCGAACGCAACCATTTATAAAGCCGTGCTGCAGATCGCAGATATGGATCGCCACTATTTCCAGGACCATGCGTTCACGCTGGCGCGCCATCCCTCCGAGACTGAAGAGCGCATGATGGTACGTGTGCTCGCCTTTGCGCTCCACGCAAATGAGGCCTTGTCATTTGGTCGTGGGGTGAGCACCGAAGATGAACCAGCTCTGTGGCAACGGGATTTCACTGGGGCGATCGATCTGTGGATCGAGATCGGTCAGCCGGACGAAAAGACCCTACGGCAGGCGTGTGGCCGCTCCAAACAGGTCATCGTCTATGTCTGTGGAGCCCGCAGCGCCGAGGTATGGTGGGCGAGCCAGAGCCCGTCGCTCGACCGGCTGAAAAACCTCGCCGTGACGCTGCTCCCGATGGAGAGCGTTCGAGCCCTTGCGGGGATGGCGAAACCCACCATGCAATTACAATGGACCATCCAAGACGGGCATCTCTGGATCGCAGACGGTGCCCAGACCCACCATCTTGAATTACAGCGATTGAAGGGCTGACGCCAAGAAGCACTCCACGCAGGAGACAGAACAGAGGCGGAGATCTTTCCCACTGACTTGGGGAGTTAAGGCTTGAATGTGCCAATACCACCCATGCGTCAAACCCCAATTCCTCACATGCGATGGACAAGACAGACCAGTAGGCTACCACCTCGCTTGACGGAATAGTTCCTTACCACGTAGCATACACCTATGCTGTTTCAGCACGCCGAGTGTCTCATCCCTCGCGTGTTCTTCCCATTCTTGACGCGATCGACCCTCCGCTCTTCACCAAACGCAGTGATCACCAAGAGGAGCCGCCGATGCTTATCAACAGACCGATCACCGACGGGATTCTAGCCGTACTCAAAGACTCTCCCGAGTGTGACTTTGAGCTCTTAGTGGCTCGATCCCCTGAACATACCTGGAACGAACTTTTTCAGGAGGTGGGTCGATTGAGCCGGACTGGAAAAGTGATCATTACAAGAGGAGTTGGAGTGTTCACTGTCAGATTGGCACCGGTCAAGTAAACACAGGCCGTACCCGCGTCGTACATCGAGTCGATCCAAGCTGACCTGGCAGCGAGGCTCTACGCGCCAATGTAGACCAGCCCCCTCTCGCCTTTCATCTATTCACGACGCGAATCCTTCCAAAGTCTGGTGCATAAGCATTCCGATCGGCCGGTAACAGACACATGGTGGCCAGCTCTTGCACCTTCCTTTTCACCCTTTGCTAGAATGCGTTATCCAGCGAGGGATCTATGCCCCAGGTTACCGGTACCGGCCTTTCTTTCTGTGTCCTCTTTCTCATCCTTGCATCCTGTGGAGACCCCAGTTATCAGGTCCGTCAACCCCGTGGATATGGCGAGATGCCGCCTGGGGAAACCTGGGTCGCCGTCGATAGCGCGTACCAATCCCCATCGCGGGAAATGGTATACTACGATCCCACGACGATTCACCGAGACGGAGATCTCGTGACACTGTGGCAGCTAACAGACTATAAGTGGATGCAAGGGAATGCGCCGTTTGGAATGTTCATGATGAGCCCTCACCGGTTTTTCTCGACGAAGACGCGCAAGGAGTTTGACTGCACGCACAACCGGGTTCGGCTATTGGCGTCTTCGGAATTCACTCAGCATATGGGCACCGGAACTCAGAATGCAGTGTTGGTCAGCCAAGGCTATGGGCAACCCGTGGAACCAGGCAGTATCAATCAGGCACTATGGGAAGTGGCCTGTGGGTTGACCAAAACCTCCAGTTGATCCCGGCTCGTTCCCGACTCGCATGTTTAATGCGCTAGAACTAAAAGTGCCCCCGCTTGCGCTCATATTCTTGTTCGGCGCGCTGATGTGGCTCGTCTCTGCCTATTCTGTGTTTACCATCGCCTTGCCGTGGCGTTCGGCGTTCGCCCGTATTTTTTACATCGGAGGATCAGTGATCGTGCTGGCCGGCATCTTGACGTTTCGCCGGATGAAAACCACCGTCAATCCACTCACACCGGAAGCGACCACGACGATGGTTACCTCAGGCATCTACCGCTTCACCCGTAACCCGATGTACCTGGGCTTCCTCTTGATTCTTGTTGGATGGGCGATTGATCTCTCCAACCTACTGTCCTTCGTATTGTATTCCTGCCGCTCTTTGTCTGGTACATGAATCGTTTTCAAATTCTACCTGAGGAACGAGCCTTGGACACAAAGTTCTCAGAAGCATTTACACTGTACAAGCGTTCAGTTCGCCGATGGTTATGATTGTTCAATTTTCAGCTTCCCTCCGAACGATCGCGCCTAAAAAACAGTAACGCCACTTACGGTTTAGAGACGTAATTGAGCCTGTAACCCCAGATCCGCAGCCTGATGCTCTATCTATTGATCTATCGAGCAACGAATGGGTAGAAAATGTGGGGATGTAGAGGACCGAAACAGAAAAGGAGACGGGAGTCTTTTCTTGACAGATAGTGAAGGCTCTCGTGGATGTCGAGCAAGGTATTATGGCCATCGGCGGAAACAGCATTCCGACGAGGAAGTCCTGCTCTTAGAGCAAGGCTCGATGCAGAGAAACCTGTGGGGCATCAATCTTTACCCTGAACGGACGATCTCGGAATGGATTGAATTCGATTCGATGATTATGTGCGCCCTTCCGGACGAAACCGTTCTCGATACGTCGAGCGTGCGGAGATCCGCAACGCCGTGCTGGACTTGACGATTGCGGACAAGCGATGGAACGGTCAGCGAAGAGAGCTGACACGCGCGCTACGGCAGCAATCTAGCTTCTCTCGACTGCATTTCTTTCACTTCGCCATGGCGGCCAGAGCTAGCCGGTGAGAGGGCGGTAATGAAAAATGCATAGAACAAGACCCTAAACCAACTCGCCGCTTTGCGAGGTGTTCGTTGATCTCGGTGTGACGCGGAACGGGCTGAGATACCTTGGTGACGGGATTGTGATGCCAATCGTGTTTCTCGCCATGATAAATGAGCACGCAACCGCTGGTTTCGAGCTGTCGAATGAAGTCCCGACGCTTCACCGAGAAGTCAGCTCAACGAGCTTTCGAATTCAAGGGATTTCGCCGCTAGTGAGATCGAAGTACAGATCGCGAAGAATGGGTTTGCAGATCTTCGAGAGACCCCCCTTGCGTCCAGTAATCGGACTAGTCCCGTGGGTAGCCACGCCAGTGGTTCTGGTCCTGCCAATCGATACATTCGTCGATTCCATCGGCGTATTATAACTGGACTCACGCATCTCCTCCCACGGCGCACGGGAAGTGCCGTGCGCTCCTTGACCGAAACCTTCGCGATGGACGACGCTTTCATTTTGTTCTGATCGAAAGACCAATTTTCAAAATCACTGACTACTTGCTTTGACCACAATGACCTGGCGAGCGACTTCGGTCCCATTGCTCACCACACGCGCCTCAATGGTATAGAACCCGAAGGGTTTCAATTTCGTAAGGCAATGCGCGCCGTCGTCAGCGCCATCGAACGGACAATAGGGGGGAAAACCTTCGATGCGATTTACAGTGTTGTTAATCCAGAATTGCACTGAAACGGTCCCAGCCACGTTGGCGGGATACGCCTGCACGGTCCAGGGTTGACCCGAAGTCGGCGATCCGAGAACGGTCAGCGTCACCGTTGGAGCGGAAGTTGCCGGGGGAGTTGCGGATGCTTGGACTACAATGGCCTGACGAGCGACTTCGGTCCTATTAACGGTCCAGGGTTGACCCGAAGTCGGCGATCCGAGAACGGTCAGCGTCACCGTTGGAGTGGAAGTTGCCAGGGGAGTTGCGGATGCTTGGACTACAATGGCCTGACGAGCGACTTCGGTCCCATTACTCCGCACACGCGCTTCAATGGTGTAGACCCCGACGGGCCTCAATTCCGTAAGGCAATGTATACCGTCGTCCTCGCCGTCGAACGGACAATAGGGGGCGACATTCTCAATGTGATCAAGGGCGTTGTTGACCCAATATTCCACTGAAACGGTCCCAGCCACGTTGGCGGGATACGCCTGCACGGTCCAGGGTTGACCCGAAGTCGGCGATCCGAGAACGGTCAGCGTCACCGTTGGTGGGGGTGTTGAAGCGGGCGTGGGCGACGAAGTCCCGGCTGGGGTAAAGGTGGCGACGTTGCTCGGGCTCGATTCAATGTTTGCAGAGTTGTACGCTGTAACCACATAGTATTGAACGACGGCTGGTGTTCCAATATTGAAACTGGTGCTGGTCCCTAGTGTAACGAGCAGCGTCGCCGTGCTAGCTGATTGCGCGCATGGTAGCTGACTGCATTGATAGACGCGATATCCCGCTAAGTCCGGCCCACTACTAGCGTTCCACGCCAACGTAGCGCTCCATGCTGTACTAGACCATAGCACAAGAACAGTAGCAATTGCTTTCACCCAGCCCATATGGATATTCCTCCCATGCTGAAATTACTTAATATATTCTACTCACAACAGGCTCCCCCACGAGATGTGCACATCTCACGTGCAAGAACCTATGGGCGAATTGCTCAACTAACTTGGCCACCCGAGAAGAAACTGAAGAGCAGAATCATTCACCACACATTCCTGTGGCAGTTAAGCAAGATGTGGGCCGCCGCGCCGGGAGGACGAGTAGGGAAAATCCTCAGAATATCATCAGTGTTGAGAAGAAGATCACTGGTGTTGTGTACGTGGAACACAGGGTCTTGCGACCGAGTACAAGCTAAACGCAATATTTTCAAGAGGATGGACGATGTAGTCGTTTACCTATAGATAGGACAGCTTTGTACATGATGTACTATGGTGGACTTGGCGCGGGAACAAGTAGGTGTGTGAGGTGATTTGGACGATAAAGGGGTCGCCCGTCTTGAAGGCTCCAGTCAAGAGACAATGGTTCTCATCACACGCGCTTCTTTGACAACGGACAGATTCATGCATGCTACTGGTTCTCCTCTCGTCAAGACGTACAGACGCCCGCTTACAAATGGCGGCGGGCTCGTCACAGTCTGGCTGCCGGCACTTTCCGGGAGCCGCAGGATCTCGGCTCGCAGGGGCGGCCTCCTGTCGGCCCTGATGGCGTACCCGATCCCCCGCGCTGCAGCTGTGTGATCCTAACCTGGTCGTTGACGACTTGCGCGGCACACACACGGCGAAACCGCTCGATCACCAGCGGGACCCGGCAGGCGCAGTGACGAGGCGGGGATCAATCCGGTCCTCAATCTTGAACGGCAGCTGCCAATCCCCTTGCGCCATCTCAGACATCGGCGTTCTCCTTGGTGGGTGATGCACCCACAGGATGACACCTCCCGCAATCCCGATGCCATGCGGATTCTCGCTCTGCATACGGTCGGAAACAATCTCAGTCTCTTCCGGTGTCATGCTTACCTGGAGGATTAAGGCACTTCGGGTAACACTTCATCGACCTTTATGAAATAAGGACATAGCACGTAGTTCTTCACTGGCTTGGCTATGAGCAGGAACTATGGACTCCGAGCTTTTGTCTGCTCGATAAGATGAACGGGCTCCCCGTAACTGTTCAGTTATAGAATCAGTCTTCCAATATCCCGCATACAGATTCTTAAAATCCCTCCTCGAAACCACGTGCCACACATATTTCGAAACCACGTTTGAAAATTGAATAGTGCTGGCCAAGAAGCTGCAGCGGGTATGTAATTGTGGCCAAAAGGATTTACTCACAGGGGGAGCACGATCATGATCTATCGAAAGGCCATCTGTGTTTTGAGTTTCGCGCTGTATATGGGACTTTTGGTGTGTCCAAAGGATGGATCAGCTGAATGGTACGGTGATGCCTATGCGGGGGCCGTCTGGACCGCGAACACGGACCTGACCGTCAACAGCTCGTTGGGGACCACGACGACTTACCAGAATCTCAACGTACACAACAATTGGACAGCTGGTGGCCGTGCGGGGTACTGGCTAGACAAGGGGAAGATGGATTGGCTTGGATTCGGGTTGGATGTCTTCTTCTTCCACCTCAAGACGCCTCCAGGACAACAAGTGGGCGTGACTGGTATTGGGGGCACCACCACAGTAAACGCCCATTGGAGCTTGCCGGCATGGGGAATCGGCTTTGATGTGCTTCGGCTACGGCTCCCGCTCTTTCGAGACGAACAATTCGTCCATGGGCGTGTGCAGCCCTATATCGCCGCCGGACCGGCGCTGTTCATTACCTACGCGGGCCAGAACACGTTTGTTCAGCCTGGCGGACAAAGCTCCACCGACGTTTCCGTCGGCGCCAAAGTCGACGCCGGAGCGACCGTCATGATCACGAAGCGGATCGGGGCGTTCGCACAATATCGATTCACGCACTTCACCACCCAATTGGATTATCAGAACAACACGCCGGCCCTCGCCACTGAAACCTTCAAGACCACCTACGACTCGCATCACGTCATCGCAGGAATGTCTGTGCACTTCTGATTCCAATGACAGGACAAGACTCCCCGTCCCTGCTCGGCGCCGTATCAGACTCGATTATCGCCGTGGCCGAGTGGGCCTGTGGGCCAAGTTCCTGATCCATTTTGGTGATAGCAACCGGAGCAAGGTTCGGGGCCTGAACGCCAGGTCTCGATACTGCCGGTTTCCTGCCATGACGTCCGTCACTGCTTCACAGAGATGCTCCCCCAGTTGAGAAAACGCCCACGATCTGGTGCGAGGAAAGTGGTACAGCAGCCTGGCCAGCACTCGTCCTCTTCGCAGTTCAGAAAGGATCGTTTCAGTCAGTGAACTGGTGTATGCGCTTCGTACGGACCCTTCGTCAAGTTGCCCATCAATCAAGGCTTGCGCCGCCAGCAAGCCGCTTCGAATGGCGAAGGAAATGCCTTCACCGGTGACGGGATCGGCAAAGCCGGCGGCATCCCCGACCAACAGGATGCGTTTGTCAAAGAACGGCCCTCGTCGCGGTCGGATGGGGATGACGAATCCGTGGCGCTCGGTCTGCGTAACGGAACCACAGCCGATCAGATCGAGATAGCGCACCATCGCCTGTTTGAGGTCGCTTCCCCTCTGTGCCATCGACAGGACACCGATCGATAGATGATGCTTCTTTGGAAAGGCCCAAGCATATCCCTCGGGGATCAATCCGAAATCAAATCTCGCCGTGCTGTAAAATCTGTCCAATCGATCATGAGAAACCGTCACTTCGTACTCAAGAGCCGGAATGAGTATGCGTCCATCGGCTAGACTCATTTCCCGCGCGACCGTGCTGAGCGCCCCATCGGCTGCCACGACGAACTTGGCGCTCATCGAGCCTGCGCTTGTGAAAAACGTGACGAAATCGCCATGGAACGAGACACTTTCTACAGCGCAGCGTTGATGAACGACAGCCTCGGATCCTTGCGCAGCGGAAAGCAGGGCATAGTCAAATTGATCTCGCATCGTCATCGAGACAATGGGAGTCGGTCGATGCGTTGTGAAGGACAATCCCACAGGGAAAAAGTTCAACTGCGCGGTATGACAGTCCTGTTCGACCACGTGGTGAATATCCATAGGCAGCGCCTGCATGGCCCGCCCCACGATCCCGCCGCCGCAGGTCTTGTATCGCGGCAGAGCGGTTTTCTCGAGGACGGCGACCGCCAGTCCCGCCTTCGCCAGCCGCCACGCCGCGCAAGCCCCGGCTGGCCCACTGCCGACCACAATGACGTCATAGGTGGTGTTCATGCCTCACGCCTTTATAGCTAAGTCCACAATCGTTGATAGGTCTTGACGATAGCGTCGAGGGTGGCCTGCTCCTGATACTCCCGGCGCTTCTTCAGAGCGGCGAAGTCCTGCTCGATGGGGTTGAGGTCGGG
>Ga0134126_10003025_pt1 | contig 21096 bp, 19 predicted proteins | sample KB31752_FD_96881 | JGI IMG/M metagenome (GOLD analysis project Ga0134126, IMG submission 96881) | Terrestrial soil microbial communities with excess Nitrogen fertilizer from Kellogg Biological Station, Michigan, USA - KB3-175-2 | ecosystem: Environmental > Terrestrial > Soil > Unclassified ... | reverse complement strand
GCGGCCTGGGAGAACAAACGGAATGACCGCAGAGCGCGCATCCATTGGACCTTTACCTTGGCCGCTGCTCGATACAAACTCCGCAAACTTTACCCGTCAATCGAAGATTGACGACCCACTAGGGTAATCTCCACGGCCTTGGAGCCGTGGCCGCATTGAAGCTCGATGTCGTCAAGCGTCAGGCCTGCGCCGGTGGGGTCATCTCCACGGCCTTGGAGCCGTGGCCGCATTGAAGCCCTTTTGCCGCCTCTTCCGCGAGGTCGAACCAGATGGATCTCCACGGCCTTGGAGCCGTGGCCGCATTGAAGCATGTAGACTGGAAGAACATCCCCACGCATCTGGTTGATCTCCACGGCCTTGGAGCCGTGGCCGCATTGAAGCCTTATAGCGGGGCGAAGATACATCGGAACCGAATCCATCTCCACGGCCTTGGAGCCGTGGCCGCATTGAAGCAAATCCTCAGCCGCCTCGACTCCATCGACGGCAAGATCTCCACGGCCTTGGAGCCGTGGCCGCATTGAAGCGGGGTATTCGGTGGTCGCCGCCGATCCCGGAGATTGCAATCTCCACGGCCTTGGAGCCGTGGCCGCATTGAAGCTGGACAGCACTTGATAGTAATTTCCGTTGTACTGTAATCTCCACGGCCTTGGAGCCGTGGCCGCATTGAAGCGTGTCAGACCAATCACTGGGTACAGCGAAATCGCCGGATCTCCACGGCCTTGGAGCCGTGGCCGCATTGAAGCCAGTCATAAACGCCACCGGTCTTAAAGGGGGTGGAGATCTCCACGGCCTTGGAGCCGTGGCCGCATTGAAGCATGGTGAGCGTACAGAAGACAAGGGATTCTGGGTAATAATCTCCACGGCCTTGGAGCCGTGGCCGCATTGAAGCATGGCAGGTAGCGCCTGGCAAACGATTCAAGGACATGATCTCCACGGCCTTGGAGCCGTGGCCGCATTGAAGCACGATGTCGCCCAGCGTCTTGACTTGCGGGATGTCCCCGATCTCCACGGCCTTGGAGCCGTGGCCGCATTGAAGCGGTTGCAGCGGGGGAGCATCACCGTGGCAGAAGGCCATCTCCACGGCCTTGGAGCCGTGGCCGCATTGAAGCGTCCTTGGCCGTGCGCAGCTCGCGGATGGGCAGTCCATCTCCACGGCCTTGGAGCCGTGGCCGCATTGAAGCACCAAATGGTGGGCAACGACTATGCCAACTTGGTTGGGGTCTCCACGGCCTTGGAGCCGTGGCCGCATTGAAGCCTATCGCTCGCCTTCCCCTGCAAATACCCCAGCATCGTCTCCACGGCCTTGGAGCCGTGGCCGCATTGAAGCTGCCGCATCACACGCGCCCTCATCGTCAGCGACGGCAGCAGTCTCCACGGCCTTGGAGCCGTGGCCGCATTGAAGCCACCTGCGCCGGCTGGATTGAATATGGCCCCGCGATGTCTCCACGGCCTTGGAGCCGCGGCCGCATTGAAGCCTACGAGAAAACCGGCAAGGGCATCGGCTATCATGAAGTCTCCACGGCCTTGGAGCCGTGGCCGCATTGAAGCGTGGACGCCTGCATTGCTCGCCAGTTGCCGGCTCGCGTCTCCACGGCCTTGGAGCCGTGGCCGCATTGAAGTTCGAGGATGCCGTCCACATTTACTGACAACTGCGCTCGAAACTACCCCCCCGTTGCTCTTTACAATAGGAGGTATGAAGGAACCCTATGGTTGGCGTGAATGGCGCCGCCTTCGAGCGTAGTATCCGTTCCAGAATGGCTGGACCGAACTCGAGATCGCTGAAGCCTTGGGAGCGTCCAAGGGCGCGGTGAGCCAGTGGTTGACGAGCGCTCGAAAAGGAGGACACCAAGCCCTTCTTTCTCGGGTCCGCGGAACGCACGCCAAGCTGTCTGAGGAGCAAAAGCAGTTCATCCCCGATTTTTTGTGGCATGGTGAGGTTTGGACGTGCCCGCACGTCGTTGAAGTTCTGGCTCGTGAATTGGGAGTGACTTCCCACCGCGATCATGTTTCGCGCATTCTCAAGGAGTTGGGTTGGACACCGCAAATGCCGATCACGCGGGCCATTCAGCGTGACGAAGCAGTCATCGCCCACTGGCGGACCGAAGTGTGCCCCCGTTGCGTCGGCGTGCCGTGGCCGAACGCCGAACCCTGGTTTTTGTCGATGAATCGGGCGTTTACTTGTCACCGAGCGTGGTCCGCACCTATGGCCCTCAAGGGCAGACGACGGTCGTTGACAAGAAATGGACGCGCGACCATCTATCGGTCATGGCGGGCCTGATACCAGCCGGAAAACTGTATACATTGGTTCGTCGCGAGTCGCTGTCGAGTTCGGAGAGCGTGGTCTTCCTGAAACACTTGCTCGTGCAAACGGGCAAGAAGTTGCTGCTGATCTGGGATGGATCGCCGATTCACCGCTGGGGAGCAGTGCGTGAGTTCTTGACGGAGGAAGGCGCCGCAGGGTTGTCTTTGTAAGGACGAGAGTTTAGTTTCGAGCGCAGCTGTCAGTAAGGCCAAAGCTACGGACGCTAATGGACTCGAAAACTGGGCGAAGACGCCGGGCACGCCGCTCTTGTGGGTGGGTCTCCAGGTGGGCGCGGTACTGGTTTAGCAGGGCGGAAACCTGATAATCATCAGTACCCTTCCCGGCGTCCTGCACCACCAGCTTGCGGAACTGATCCAGAGCGGCCAGGTAAGTGGGGCCGCCCGGCGCATCGTCCGGACTCCGGGCGAGGAAGAGGCGGGTAGAGCCGATCCAGCAGGCGTAAGCTTTTCGGCTCTTCCAATACCGGACAGAGGATTTCGGGCTGCGTGCCATTGTGTCGCTCAGCCTGGCGCACGCTTTGCTTGGAAAGTTGTACCGAAATGGCGCGCGGCGAACTGGCACCCCTCTCGTTTACGTTTCGTGGAGGTCGTCGCGAAACGTAAACGAGAGAGGGCCATTCTTTTAAGGAGGAGGAAAGATGTCTCTGCGCTCGATTCGCCTGCGTGAAGCGTGGAACTGGGGAGGCTTATCCGCCCGCGAATTGGCCGTGCGCACCTACCGAGCGATGGATAAGCACGACACGCTCAACCAGGCGGCGGTGGTTGCCTTTTACGCCATGCTGTCGTTGGTGCCGCTCTTGGGCCTGGTACTGGCTCTCGCCGTGGGCGCGCGCCACGATGTCGCCATCCAACTCAAGGCGCTTTCCGCTCAGCAAATGCCCGACGCCGCCGCGTCCAAGATTGTCGGCGAGCAGATTGATAAAATCCAATCGGAAAGCTCGGTCGGTCTGTTGTCGCTGTCTACGCTCATTCTGCTGTGGTCGGCTTCCAGCCTGTTCGTGGCCGTCATGGATACGACGAACGCCGCCTATGGCGTGCGCGATGAACGGCCGTGGTGGAAGAAGCGTTTGTTGGCCATCGTGCTGACGATCATCGAGACGATCTTGCTCATTGGCGCTTCGATCTGCATCGCGGTATGGCCCGATGTGGCCGCCTGGTTGCACCTGGACAGCGTGGCGAAAACAGCCGCGACCGTGGTGCAATGGTTCGTCGTCGTGGTGGCGCTGTTGACCGCCTTCGCGCTGGCCTATTACTTCGGTCCTCATGTGGAACAAGAATGGGAGTGGATCACACCGGGAGCGACTCTCGGTGTACTGACTCTGATCGCCGCCAGCGTGGGGTTTCGGCTCTATCTAAAGTTCGGCCCCAGCTACAGCGAAACCTACGGCGCTCTGGCCGGCGTCGTGCTGATGATGTTGTGGTTGTATCTGGCGGCGCTGGCGTTGTTGGTTGGAGCCGAGATCAACTGTGTCATCGAACACGCCGCGCCGCACGGTCGCGCGCCGGGACAGAAAGAGGCTCCGCAGACTGAATCGGTCGGCGAGCCGAGTCGATGAAGGAGAAATGGGATGAAAGCGATCGCTGTAGTATCCGGCACCTCAACGCTTCGGCTGATCGATCGGCCGGAGCCTACCGTGAATCAGCCCGATGAGGTGAAATTGCGCGTCCTGCGTGTCGGCATCTGCGGCACCGACCGCGAGGAAGCCGGCGGCGGACGCTCGCGCGCTCCCGAAAGACACAAAGAGTTGGTTATCGGCCATGAAATGTTCGGCCAAGTCACCGAGGTGGGCAAGTCGGTGACACGGGTGAAGGTGGGTGATTTCGCCGTGTTCACCGTGCGCCGCGGCTGCGACAAGTGTCTGCCCTGCACCATGAATCGCTCCGACATGTGCCGTACCGGGGACTATCACGAGCGCGGCATCTGGGGATTGGACGGCTACCAGACCGAGCATGTCGTGGATAAGGAGCAATATATCGTCCATGTGCCCGCGCAATTAGCCGAATTTGGTGTACTCACCGAGCCGACCTCGGTGGCCGAGAAGGCCATCGATGAGGCAGCCCGGCTGCAAATGATTCGACTGCCGGAAGCGGGCGCTCATCCCGACTGGTTTACTGGCCGGCGCTGTCTCGTGGCTGGGCTGGGACCGATCGGCCTGTTGGCGTCGATGATCCTGCGCCTGCGCGGCGCGGAGGTGCATGGCCTGGACATTGTGGACGCGGGCACGGCTCGGCCGAAGTGGTTGGAACGAATCGGCGGACAGTACGTGGATGGCCGCAAAGTGCCCGCCGATAAGGTGAGTCAGACGCTGGGAGCGATGGAATTTATTTTCGAGGCGACCGGCATTCCCAAGCTGGAGTTCAATTTGCTGGAGGCTTTATCGCTCAACGGGGCCTATGTGCTGACGGGCGTTCCGGGTGGCTCTCGTCCTCTCGAGATCGCTGGCGCGGAACTGATTCGCCGGCTGGTGTTAGGCAATCAAGTGATGCTCGGCAGCGTCAACGCGGCGCGCGGCCATTTCCAGATGGCGGTGGATGATTTGGCGCAAGCGCATCTGCGTTGGGGCGATCACTTTTCTCGTCTTATCACCGACCGCCATCCGCATACCGATTTCGAGCAAGCGCTCCATCATCACACGGCGGATGAAATCAAATCGATCATCGAATGGGCACCGCTGCCCTCGGCGCAAGCAGATGATGCTCACGATCGAGGGCGGGGCGTGAAACCGGCGCAGCACGTTCCCAAAGATAAACCCGCTCCGGTGTGAAAACAGTCAATCGCGATGATTTCCAGCAAGTAGCCTCCAAAGAAGGAGTGAGGTATGAAGGAAGCCGATGCCGCCTCTTCGAGAGTAACGCCCCCTCACTCGGCGACGGGAGGATGTTCCGCCACGGTCGATCATGATCGTAATTTCCCGGATGTGGATCTGCTAAGTCCTTTGAATATTCGTGGTATCACCTTCCGCAATCGGATCGTGGTGTCACCAATGTGTCAATACTGCGCGGAGGAAGGCTTGGCCGATGATTGGCATTTGGTCCACCTCGGCAGCCGGGCCGTCGGCGGCGCGGGATTGGTCATGGTCGAGGCGACGGCGGTGACGCGCGATGGCCGTATCACGCCTGGCGATATGGGCATCTGGGACGATCGACACACCGAACCGCTGGCGCGCATTGCACGCTTTTTGCATCGCGAAGGTGCTGTTGCCGGTATCCAGTTGGCCCACGCGGGACGCAAGGCAAGCTGCGATCTGCCCTGGAAAGGCGGGGCATTTCTGAAGACAACCGCGGAGGGCGGCTGGCCGGTGGTCGGTCCCAGTCCGATTCCCTTCCACGAGGGAGACCCGCCGCCGTCGGAGTTGACCGAGGCGGGCATTGATGAAATCGTCTCGGCCTTCGTCACTGCCGCGCGTCGCGCCCTGGCTGCTGGCTTTCGCGTCTTGGAGATTCATTCGGCTCACGGCTATCTGCTGCATTCCTTCCTCTCGCCCCTCAGCAATCATCGCACGGATCGTTACGGCGGCAGCCTGGAGAACCGTATGCGTCTGGTCCTGCGTGTGGCGGAAGAGTTACGCCGGATCATGCCGGCCGGCCTGCCATTGTTCGTGCGCATCTCGGCGACCGATTGGGTCGAAGGCGGCTGGGATCTACCTCAATCGATCGCCCTGGCGCGTGCATTGTTCGAGCGAGACGTGGACCTGATCGATTGTTCCAGTGGCGCGCTGGTCCCCCATGCGAAGATTCCCGTGGGTAAGAATTATCAGGTGCCGTTCGCCGAGGCGATCCGCCGTGAAGTGGGGATACGAACGGCGGCAGTGGGGCTTATCACGGAACCGGAGCAGGCCAACGAAATCATCACGTCGGGATCGGCCGATCTCGTCTGTCTCGCGCGGGAGATGCTGCGCCAGCCCTATTGGGCCTTGCACGCGCAGCAAACGCTCCATCAGGAGCCAGCCTGGCCCCTACAGTATGGCTACGCGGTTCGCCGGCGAAAGTGAGGGAGGCATGATTATTGTTCTGATGGGCGTATCGGGTTCGGGCAAAACGACCATCGGCAAGGTGCTGGCTCAGGAGTTGAGCTGGACCTTCGTTGGTGCGGACGATTTTCATCCCGCCGCCAACATCGATAAGATGCGCCGGGGCGAGCCGCTCAACGATGAGGATCGCCGTCCCTGGCTCGATGCCTTACGGCAGCGCATTGATGAGGCGCGCGATCGAGGAGAGAATATCGTTTTGGCCTGCTCGGCGCTGAAACACGCCTATCAGGAATACCTCCAGCGCGAAGCACCGGAGGCGATCCACTACGTCCATCTGCGCGGCTCGGAGGAATTGATTCGCCAGCGCCTTGCCGCCCGCAAGGGCCACTTCATGGACCCCAAATTGCTGCACAGTCAATTCGAGACATTGGAACCGCCTGGACATGCGCTCCAGGTTGACATCACTCCCGCTCCCCAGATCATTGCCGCCGAGATTCGCCGCAAGCTCGGTCTTTGAAACCGTCGCCCCTCGCCCCGGCGCATGATCGGCACTATCCTATTACCTCGCCAGGCAAATTCATCACGAAAGCACGAAAGAAGGAAAGCACGAAAGAAAACATCGAATGATTTTTTCGGTTTTTCGTACTTTCGTGTTTTCGTGATGAATTTACCTGCCGGAGTAATATCGCTGGCGAAGTGCCGTTCCCTCTTCCTGTTCGCGAGGAGCTTTTCCGATGTTCGTGCGCAACTTCCTCCTACTGTGTTTGTGTACTCTGGCCCTCAGCCTGATACACGCGCCGGGCCTTCCGGCCGCCGATGAAGCCGCCAAGCCCATCGCGGGCATTGGCCCAACCGGAGAGATCGTCAAACTGCATACCGGGTTCAAGTTCACCGAAGGACCGGCCGCCGACCGCGCCGGCAACGTCTATTTCAGTGACATCCCTAACCAGCGCATCCATAAGGTCGATGCCAAAGGCAAGCTGTCGGTCGTCTCCGAGAAGTCCAACCACGCCAACGGACTGATGCTCAACGCCAAGGGAGAGATCGTCGCCTGCGAAATGGATGGCCGGATCGCCGCCTACAGCGCCGACGGCAAATCGCGCCGCGTGTTGGCCGACAAATACGAGGGCAAGCGTTTCAACGCGCCCAACGATTTGGTGATCGACAAGCAGGGCGGCATCTACTTCACCGACCCGGCATTCAGCGCTCCGATGCCGCTGCCGCAAGGCAAAACGTGCGTCTACCATATCGCGCCCAAAGGCAAGGTGACGCGCCTGATCGACGATCTACCCAACCCCAACGGCGTCATCCTCTCGCCGGACGAAAAGACGCTGTATGTCATTCCCTCCGGCCAAGCCGAGATGATGGCCTATGCGGTCGAATCGTCGGGCAAAATCGGCAAGGGCCGCGTCTTCTGCACATTGAAGCAGAAGCGAGAAGGGGGCAAATCGGGCGGTGACGGCCTGACGGTGGACACGAAAGGCAATCTCTACATCACGTCGGCGCTGGGCCTGCAAGTGTTCGATCCGTCCGGCAAGTTGCTCGGCATCATTGCGTTGCCGGAGCAGCCGGCCAATGTCACTTTCGGCGGGGCGGACTTCAAGACCCTCTATGTGACGGCTCGAACCTCGCTCTACACCGTGCCGATGGAGGCGACTGGCCACCGCTTCGCTCGCGCGATGGCCAATCCTCAGCCCTTCCTGCGCACGCGCGATGTCATTTACGGACATAAGTCCGGCATCGCGCTGACGATGGACGTGTTTACGCCGAAAAAGGGAGGCAACGGGGCGGCCATCGTATTGATCGTGAGCGGCGGCTGGGTCTCGAACCCATCGTCGATCGACGCTTCCTGGTTCACGTCCGGGATCGAGGAATCCGTGAAGCGCGGCTACACGGTCTTCGCCGTTTGTCATGGCAGTCAACCGCGCTTCACCATTCCCGACGCCATCGCCGACATCAATCGAGCGATCCGCTATATCCGGCATTACTCCAGCGATTACCAAATCGATCCCCAGCGCATCGGCGTCACCGGCGGTTCGGCCGGCGGTCATTTGTCGCTGATGCAGGGCACCGCCGGCAACGGCGGCAATCCCAGGGCGAAGGATGCCGTTGAGCGCACCTCCAGCCGGGTGCAAGCGGTGGCCTGTTTTTTCCCGCCCACGGATTTCCTCAATTACGGCAAAACGGGCCAGCACGCCTTCGCCGAGAACGGCGTGCTGGCCAACTTCCGCACAGCGATCGATGTCCGCGAACTCGACAAGAAGACCCATCGCCTCGAACACATCACGGACAAGGACAAGGTGGAGTCGCTGTGCCGGCGCGTATCGCCGATCTCCCACGTCAGCATTGATGATCCGCCGACGCTGATCATTCACGGCGACGCCGATAAGTTGGTGCCGATCCAGCAAGCCGAGTTGATGGTCGCCAAGTTGAAACAAGCCGGCGTTCCAGCGGAATTGATCGTGAAAAAGGGTGCCGGCCACGGCTGGGGCGGCATCGGCAAGGACATGATTACCATCGTCGATTGGTTCGATAAGTATCTCCAGACGAGGTAGCCCTTCAAACGATGTATACGGTCGCTATTATCCTCGATTATCTGGAACCGTTCGCGCCGCTGGAACTCGCCGCGAACTGGGACAATGTCGGTTTGCTTCTGGGCGAGCGCTCGGCATCGGTCGAACGCATTATGACCTGCTTGACGGTGACGCCCGAAAGCGCGGCCGAGGCAATCGAGGCGCGGGCGAACCTGATCGTGACGCATCATCCCATCCTCTTCCGCAGCGTCAAGCGTTTGACCGATGCCACGCCGGACGGCCGAATGCTGTTGAGCCTGGCTCGCGCCGGCGTGGCCGTGTACAGTCCGCACACGGCATTCGATAACACACGCGGCGGGATCAACGATTTGCTGGCCAGTCGTTTAGGATTGGTCGAAGTCGGCCCATTGCGTCGCGCCGCCGGGCGCAGTCAGGTAAAAATCGTGGTATTTGTGCCGGAGAAGGATCTGAACGGCGTGGCCGAGGCGATGTTCGCCGCCGGCGCGGGAAACATCGGCGAGTATCGTGAGTGCAGTTTTCGTATAGCGGGCACCGGCACGTTTTTCGCTTCCGCGTCGGCCAATCCGACGGTTGGCCAAAAGGGGCGGCGCGAAGAGGTCAACGAATGGCGTCTGGAGGCGGTTTGTCCGGCAAGTCGAGTTGAGCCGGTAATCGCCGCCATCCGCCGCTCGCATTCCTATGAGGAACCTGCCTTCGACATTTACCCTCTGCAAACTCCTCATAATGAGATGGGCGAAGGGCGTCTGGGTACACTCGAACCCAGCCGGCCGCTCCTCGAAGTGGCGACGACCGTGAAGTCCGCGCTTCCCTGTGGTCCGGTGCAGGTGATTGGCGATCCGCAGCGTCCGGTGCGGCGCGTGGCTATCGTCTGCGGCGCGGGCGGCGAATTGCTGAGCGATGCCCTGCGAGCGCGAGCCGATGTGCTGCTGACCGGCGAATTACGCTTTCACGATTATCTGCACGCTCGCGCCGAGGGGTTGGCCCTGCTGTTGCCCGGACACTATGCGACCGAGCGCTGCGGTGTCGAGGCTCTTGCCGAGCGATTGCACCGCCAATTCCCCCAGTTGCACGTCTGGGCCAGCACGCGCGAATCCGATCCGGTCCAATGGGTTTAAGCCGCAAGCGGCTTAGCGTTTCGCCGGGCGCTAAGCCGCGAGCGGTTTACAAGGAATCAACGATGCGTATCTTTGTCACGGGCGGAACCGGACTGGTTGGTCGCCGGCTCATCAAGCGTCTGATCGAGCGCGGCGATCAGCCGGTGATCCTCACGCGCCGCGCCGCCCAGGCGCGCGAATTGTTTGGGACGGCTATCCCGTTGGTCGAAGGCGATCCCATGCGCAGCGGCGATTGGATGAACGCCGTCGCCGATTGTGACGCCGTCATTCATCTGGCCGGCGAAAACATTTTCAGCCGTCGCTGGAACACGGCATTCAAGACGCTTTTGCGCGACAGTCGCATCCACTCCACGCAGTTCGTCGTCGAGGCACTGCGTCGCAGGCCACAAAAAGCCGACGGTCAGCCGAAAATTCTCGTGAACGCTTCCGCCATCGGCTACTACGGTGCGCACGGCGACGAGGAGTTGACGGAAGACAGCCCGCCCGGCTCCGACTTTCTTGCTCATCTCTGTGTCGAATGGGAGAACGCCGCTCGCGCCGCGGAATCGGCCGGCATCCGCGTCTCAATGGTCCGCGTCGGCGTCGTGTTGGACAAAGAAGGCGGTGCCCTGGCGAAACTACTGACGCCCTTCAAACTGGGTGCCGGTGGTCCGGTGGCCAGCGGCCAACAGTGGATGAGTTGGATTCACCACGCCGACCTGGTTGGCCTGTTCCTGTTCGCTCTCGATCGTGCCGAGGCATCGGGACCGTTCAACGGCACGGCTCCGAATCCACTGACCAATCGTGATTTCGGCAAAACTCTGGGACACGCGCTGCATCGTCCTTCCTTCGTGTGGATGCCCGGCCTGGCCTTGCGTGTCTTGGTAGGCGAGGCGGCGACGTTGGTTGAGACCGGGCAGCGGGTATTGCCCAAAAAAGCGTTGAAATTAGGTTATTCGTTCCAGTATCCCACGCTGCAAGCAGCCCTCGCACAGATTCTCGCTTGAAAGGAGCATGGCATGGAAGCGCTGCGCAGCATCCCGGCCCAACTGGAGCGCGACGGCTATACCCTCTTGCCGGAGGTGTTCACGGATGAGGTGATCGCCAAAATGGTATCCGAACTCGAAGGCGTCTTCGCAGCACGGGCTGGCGAGGATGCTTCCATTCGCGGTGACGAAGGCACGATCTACGCCGCGCGCAATGTCCTCAGCTTGTGGCCGGCTGCCGCCGACGCCTGGCGTGTCGCGCCGCTGCCGGAGGTTGTCGCCGCGATCCTGGGACCGAGATTCGGACTGGTGCGCATTCTCTTTTTCAACAAACCGCCAGGGCAAACCTGGGCGCTGCCGTGGCACAAGGATCTGACCATCGCCGTGCGCGATAACCGCTTACCGAGCCGACACTTTGCCAAGCCAACGCGAAAAGCCGGCGTTCCCCATGTCGAAGCTCCCCAGTTGATCCTCGCATCCATGCTGACGGCGCGCATTCATCTCGACGACGTGACGGTGGAAAATGGTCCCTTGAAAGTCGTGCCCGGCTCGCATCACACCGGCAAGGCATTGACGCTCGATCTGGCCGCGCCGGTTAGCATCCTGGCGAAGCGCGGCGATGTGTTACTGATGCGGCCGCTGCTGGCGCATTGCAGCGGCAAATCGCATCCCGACACGATGTACCACCGCCGCATTCTGCACCTGGAGTTCGCCTCCAGCAACGAACTGCCCGACGGCTACGCTTGGCACGATTTCATTCCGGGAATCGTTTCTTCCTGACGTTATTTCCTGTTTCACACGCTCCGCACAGGAATCCGAAGCAACGCATGGATAGGGCGCGTCCAAGAAGCACTTCCAAGTTTCGGCGAGCGGGGTCGCGTTAGCGCCCCGAGTGCTTCTTCTCTCGGGGCGCTAACGCGACCCCGCTCGCTGAAATTATTCCTGGCCGCGCCCACAGATAAAGTGGAGCCGCGGAAGATATCATCCCCTGGCATAATCATTATTCCAACGCCGAGAAAGGAGTTGTGTTCCGATGGTCAATACCAACGCTACCACATCAAGGGGAGTCATCAGCCTCGGCTGTAGTATCCTGGGTGGCCTCGGCACCATTGTCTTGCCCGCAATCTACTCGTATGGCCTACACCAAGAGACGACGGGGGTTAGTGCCGGCCTCGCCGTGTTGTGTTATGGGTTCCTGTCGGGCATGCTTAGTTTGTTGGGAATCATCTTCGGAATAGTCGCGTTACGCGGGATTCGTCTTGGCGAGCGCGGTGGACGGGGCATGGCGTGGACAGGGATCGTCCTTGGGGCTTTGCCGATCACCGTTTTCTTGGCGTACGCTCCTCCCCTACTATGGGCAGAGTTGTCAAACGCGATTCGCATGTGGGGATCGCCGCCAAAGTCGTAAATAGCGCTCTCCTCGCTCATGCTTCTGCTCCGCCGACGCCAAAGACATTGTGAAGGGAATATACGAGTTGGAAGGCGACGATCTGAAACTCTGTCTCGCTTTCCGAACCGAGCGACCCACAAAGTTCGCGGCCCCGAAAGGGCCTGGCACAATCCGCTTGTATGTACTCAAACGAGTGAAGCCCTGATCCGAGATCCCTTCAAGCCAGGATTTCCTTAATTAGCGTGCCATGCACGTTGGTCAGCCGCCGCTTGATGCCGTTGTGATAATAGGTCAATCGTTCGTGATGGATGCCGAGCAGGTGCAAGACGGTGGCGTGGAAGTCGTGCCAGTGTGTGCGATTCTCGACCGCCTTCCAGCCGACTTCGTCGGTCGCACCGTGAGCGATGCCGTGCTTGAGGCCAGCACCGGCCAGCCAGACGGAAAAGCCGTACTGGTTATGATCGCGGCCCTTGCCGACGACGTTCGCCGCCGATTGCGTGAAGGGTGTGCGGCCAAACTCCGTGGTGAACAACACCAGCGTATCGTCGAGCATGCCGCGCTGGCGTAGGTCGCGCAGTAGAGCCGCTACCGGACGATCAATGCGCCGCGCCTCCCGACCGTGGTTCCGCATCATGTCCTCATGACCATCCCAGTTGCGGCGTGGACTGCCAAAGGTGCCGCCGGAGAAGAGTTGCACGAAGCGCACGCCGCGTTCCAGCAAACGCCGAGCTAACAGACAACTTCGACCGAAATCCGCCGTCTCCGGGCGATCCAGTCCATACAGAGTATGCGTGGCCGCCGTCTCACGATTGAGGGCGGCGACTTCGGGAACCGCAAGCTGCATCTTGGCCGCGAGTTGATAACTGTGGATGCGCGCGGCCAACGGATCGCTGCGGCCGCGCTCCGTCAAGTGACGATGATTCATCGCGTCGAGTAAGTCGCGGGTGGCGCGTTCCGAAGCGGCAGCCACGGGCAAGGCAGGAGTCAGGTCATCAATGGGATCGCCCTTGCCGCGAAGGACGACGCCTTGATGACGGCCCGGCAGGAAACCGTTGCTCCAGTTGATCGCGCCGCCAGCGGGATATTCGCGCACATCCGGGATAACTACAAAGGCAGGCAAATTGTCCGATTCACTGCCTAGGCCGTAGGAAAGCCATGCGCCTAACACCGGGAAACCATTGAGACGAAAGCCGCTGTTTTGTTGGAACGTCGCCGGCGTGTGATTGGAAGTCTCGGCGTACATCGAGCGAATTACCGTCAACTCGTCAGCCACGCTTGCGAGATGCGGGAACAACGCGGACATCCACAAGCCGCTCGCGCCGCGCTGCCGGAACTCCCAATCGGGTTTACGGAGCAAGCCCACCTGACCGAAAAATACGTCGGGGCGCTCGGTTGTCTTCAGCGCCTTGCCGTGCGCCCTTAGAAGGTCCGGTTTGTAGTCGAAAGTGTCCACCTGGCTCATGGCCCCGACGAGGCAAATATGGATAGCGCGGCGGGCGCGCGGCTTGAAGTGCGGGCAGGGATCGCTCGCCTCACCCGGCACCGCTGCGCCCTGCACGATGCCGTCACGCAGCAAGAGGCTTGCCAGCGCGGCGCTACCCAGGCCGGTTCTCGTCCACGAGAAAAATTCGCGGCGATCGAACAATTCCTTGTCTGCCATGTCAGCCTCAATCGACGTAGAGGAATTCATTGCTGTTCAGGAGAGCGCGGGTGAATACGGGCAAGCCGTGCTGTCGCACCGCTTGCCGCGCTCGGTCGGCCTCGTCTTTCGCGGGCGTCCGACCGTAGGCGAGCAGATAGGCACGGCGAACCTGACGATCTACATCCTCGCCGGCCTCGCGCTGAAGGCGCTGGGCGAAGTGTTGGGCCATGTGCAAGACGAAGGCGTTGTTGAGCATGGCCAACGCTTGTAACGGCGTGGTCGTCATGGCTCGGCTCGGTGCGGTCGTGGAAGGATCGGGGCAATCGAAGGCGTCGAGCAAGCGATTGCGGCCGCCGCGCGTCCAGACGCGATACAGCGTCCGCCGCTGCAATTCATCTTTGGCCGAATCAACGGGCAAGTAAAGAATCGCGGCTGTGCCCGGCGCGCGGACCAGGCGAATGTCCTGAAAACCGGGACCATTCAGGCGCGGATCGAGCCGGCCGGCAACGTGCAAAATGCTGTCGCGCACCATCTCGGCTTCCAGGCGACGAGGACTCTTTCGCCATAGCAGCCGATTGCCGGCATCGACGCGAGCCGCTGGTTCGCTCCAGGATGACGCCTGACGGTACGCCACTGAAGTGACGATGAGCCGATGGAGATGCTTGAGCCGCCAGCCGTTCTCGACCAACTCGGCGGCCAGCCAGTCGAGCAGTTCGGGATGCGAGGGCCGACCGCCGTTGAAACCGAAATCGTTGGGCGTATCGACCAGGCCGACGCCGAAATGATAATGCCACAGCCGATTGACAATCACTCGCGCGAACAGTGGATTGTCGGGCCGGGTTATCCATGCGGCCAGGCGCTTGCGGCGTTCACCCTCTGGAGCGTCGGCGGATAGGCCGAAATCCGCCTTCAATCCGGCAACCGCCGCAACGCCCCCTGCCGATACAACCTCGGCCGGTTGCGCGGGATTGCCGCGGAGGAGCAAGTGAGCGACTTCCGGCTGCCGTGGTACGACGGCGTGAACCTTCGCCGACGGGCGAGACAAGAGGGCATGTTGCTTACTGATTTCATCCAGGAGTTTTCGATAGTGTGCGCGTTGTTCCTCGGTTAAGTGTCCGGCGACGGTTTCCGCGTCAAGGAAGCTGCCGCCTGCGGAGGCGGCGACTTCGGTGGCGCTGAGCGCTCGATCGTACAATTGCACACGGCGGAGAACGCCGGCCAGCAGACGGTTGCCGCCGGCCGGAGCGTGCCGCAGTCCGAACACGACTTGCGACTGTTCCGCCTTGAACACTTGCGGCCCACTGCTTTTGTAAGGCGTGCCGTAAGGCCGACCGTCGCGATAGGCGCGGATCGTGCCATCCTCCTGCCAAACAATAGCCACATGGACGGGCCGATGATTCGCCTCGGTTTCGACGGGACCGGCAAAACTACGGCTCCGCACGAACCCATTGCTCCCGGCCATCCACTGTCCCGCGTCGCGTTCGCCGAACACGATGGCATCGAAGACGGCCCCATCCTTGGTCTGCACGCTGACGATGCCGCCGCCGCGCTGTTGCAAATTGTCCAACGATACCCACGCTTCCAATGTCTTGGCCTTGAGGTCGTGCTTCAGAGGCAAGGTGGCGACGTAGCCGCTCTTGCCATCCACCTTCAGACCGTGCGCGATGAGTCGGGCGTCTCCGTGGAGTGTTCCATCCAGGCCACCGATGCGGTCGCGCAACCCGCTGGTAAAGTCCCACTGGGCCGTTGGACGCGGCGCCGGCAATGGGTTCGTCTTGCGTTCCGACAAGATCCGCTCGCGAACCGGACTTTCGAGAACTGACCGTTGTTTCTCCAATTCCGCCAGCCGTTGCCGCACGGGAGCCAGTTGCTTCTCGCCGAGAGGAAGGGGGCGCTCGCCGTGCCGCACGCCAGCGAGAGCGGCTGTCATACGATAATACTCGACCTGCCGGATCGGGTCGAACTTGTGGTCGTGGCAGCGTGCGCAGTGGATCGTCAGTCCCAGGAAAGTTTGTCCCACGGTGCCAACGATGTCTTCCAGTTCATCCTGCCGTACCACCCGTTTCATCGCCGCGCTCTGCTGCGTCTGTCCGACGGTGTCATAGGCTCCCGCGACGAGAAAGCCGGTCGCCGTGAGCGCCTCGGCATCGTCCGGGCGCAGCACATCGCCGGCCAGTTGCAGGCGAACGAATTCATCGTAGGGCATATCCTGGTTGAACGCCTTGACCACCCAGTCGCGATACCGCCAGGCGTTGGGCCGTAGTTCGTCGAACTCGAAACCGTTGCTCTCGCCGAAACGCACCACATCGAGCCAGTGCCGCGCCCAGCGCACTCCATAATGCGGCGATTGCAGACAGCGATTAACTCTTCTTTCGTAAGCATCGGGAGAAGAGTCCTGTTCAAATTCGGCGATCTCTTCGGGCGTCGGCGGCAGGCCGAGCAGATCGAAGAACAGGCGACGCAGCAGCGTGCGGCGATCCGCCGGTCCGGACGGATGGAGCTTGCGCGCTTCGAGTTTGTTCAGGATGAAGGCATCAATGGGATTGCGGCCCCAGCGTGCATCCTTGATGGATGGCGCCTTTGGTTTCACCACCGGCTGCAAGGCCCACCAGCTATATCCCGCTCGTTTGGCCGTCGTGATGCGAAACGGATCGATGGGGTCGGTGCCCCAGGCTGCTCCGGCCGCGATCCACGTCCGCAGCAGGGACTTCTCGGCGGCGCTGAGCGGCTTTTTCGGCGGCATCGTCTCGTCATTGACGTACTGCCACAACAGACTATCATCGGGCTTGCCAGGTACGATGGCCCCGCCCTGATCGCCTCCGGCCATCGCCGTGCGCCGGCGTGTCAGATCCAGCCCACCCTTTGGTTTCGCGCCCCGGTGACAATCGAGACAACGCTCGCTTAACAGCGGGGCAACGACCTTATCGAAATCCGGCCCTGCTCCGTGCAGGAGAACGCTGGGTGCGAGAAGTAGTAAGAGGACGGTCATCATGGATTGCACGAACCTGCTTTTCATCCGTGGTTTTCCTCCGCCCGGTTCTTTCTCTCAAGGGCACAACAACCCCATACAATCAGATATACTCGATCTACCTCGCTCTCGCCTTCATAAAAGGCTGAAAGATCATGGTGAGCCGGAAGTGGAGCGTCTGTACAGCATAAGCAACAAATAAGACACCTAAAGGATCCTTTTCTATGCACACCAGGACGAACCGAATCGGCGTTGGCGCATGGGGAGTGATGACGGCTCTGCTCGTGTCCTGCACTGGAACTGCGGCCGCCGCGGAATGGCAGCCGCTCACGAAAGAACTGCTCTCGACGGCCAAACCCGGCTACGGCGGCCTATCGGGAGTGGTGGTCGATCATCGCACCGGCCACCTTTACGTGAATGTCAGCGATCGCGGCATCTACCGCTCGACGAATCAGGGCCAATCGTGGCAGCGTCTCGGGGCGGAGTTTAAGGGCCGCACCGAGTGGCCGGGGTGCATGATGATTGATCCGCTGGGCGAAGGCAAACACATGGTAATTGCCACCGTGTATGGAGCGCCCATCGCCCACGGCACGACCGAGGGCGGCTGGAAGTTTGCTGACAAAAAATCCGCGCATGTCGATTGGTGCGCCGTGGACTGGAGTGATGCGGAGATGCGTTTCGTGCTGGCGCTCAAGCACGAATCGGGCGGCCTGCTGCTCGTTTCGCGCGACGGCGGCAAGACCTTCGCCGAGATTGGCAAGGGCCACGGTCCCGCCTGGATCTTCGACCGCGATACGGCCGTCGTCGCCCAGATGAAGACGAAAGAGCGCCCGAAACCCGGTCTGCTGCGAACCACCGACAGCGGCAAGACGTTCGCGCCCTGCGGTGCCTACATCGCTCATGCGTTGCCGCGCTGGGGCGACGGCAAACTCTACTGGTTGGTGGAAGGAGCGTTGCTGAGTACGACGGACAAGGGCGAAAACTGGACGAAGATCAGCGATCTCAAGGACGGCCGTTTCGGTCCCATCTTCGGCAAGGAAGCCAAGCATCTTTTCGTGTTGACCGGCGCTGGCATCATCGAAAGCAGCGACGGCGGTGTCCATTGGTCGAAACCGATCGCGCTGCCGAAGGAACTGAAAGGCGTCTCGGCGCTGACGTGGCTCGAATACGATCCGAAGAATGACGCACTCTATGCCATGAAAATGGGTTCGGAACTGTACCGAATGTCACGCAAGTAAGCCGGCGTCTTCAATCGGGCAAACTCAGCGCGATGAGTTCATCGGGACTGAATAGACCGCCGATGGAGAGGATGAGATACTGCTTCTTGCCGACAATGAGATCCAGCGGCGCACCCTTGCTGACGCCGGGATCGCCGCCGTAATAGCGTCACGGTCCGTCCTTCGCTCCGTGCTGCGCGCGGAGCGCGGGCGCGATCAGGCCAAGTCCCAGAAGGACAACGACGAACCGCGTTCGGAGGTTCATCGCGCTCAATACTCCTGAAAGCATTCGCGCAGTGGGTCGGAACACAGGGACAGCGAGACGCCCTCGTCATCCGGTCCGTGGCCCTTGGCCGTGCGGATGCACCAAAAATCGCTGGAACCTTCGTGATAATCCGGGGCGTCGGCGAAGCTCTCGCCGTAGACGACCATCGCCTTGCAGCACAGATTCTGACAGCGCGGACGATAGGGGGATTGTTCGGACATGATGGATTCCTCACGCAAGAAACGGCGAGCGGGGTCGCGTAAGCGCCCCGAGAAGATGCACTCGGGGCGCTTACGCGACCCCGCTCGCCGGGTGATTACACTTCCCAGTATTTCTTGTGTCCGGCCGCCGTCAGCACAGCGCGCTTGACGGCGACGGCCATCAACTTGACCTTGTAGGCGTTCTGGCTCAACGGCTTGGTGCCTTCGGCGGCGGCTTCGCCGGCCGCCGTCGCCGTCGCCTCGGTGACTTCCTTGCCTTCGAGCGCCTTGGCCGCCGCCTCGGCGACGTGCGGCGTCGGCGCGACGTGGCCAAGTACGATCCGCACGTTCGTGGCCTTACCGTCATCGAGTTTGAACGCAACGGCGGCTTGCACCAACGGCCAATCGTAGGATTGCTTGTGTCGCACTTCGTAGCTGGCGTTCTTCAATCCCTTGGCGGGGATTGTCACGGACAGCACGATCTCGTTCGAGGCTAGGACGTGTTCACGCTCCATCGCCGAGTTGGGAGCGTGGAAAAAGTCCGTGAGTTTGAGGCTACGCTTGCCCTTCGGACCCAGCACCTCCGCCGTAGCTCCCAGAGCGATCAGCACCGGAGCCAGTGTCGAGGGATTGACGATGACGCACTTGTGCCCCTGCGTAAAGATGGCGTGATAGCGATTCTCGCCATCGATGGCGAAGCACTTGTCGCCGCCTTTGAGCAGGCAATGCGTCGGTTCATCGCGGAAATACCAGCAGCGATTACGCTGGCACAGGTTGCCGCCGAGCGTACCCATATTGCGAATTTGCGGACCGCCAACGTCGCCGGCCGCTGTGGTTAAGGCCGGCAAGAACTCGCGTAATCTTTTGTCGGATGCGAGAGTTGCCAGAGTGGTCGCGGCTCCGATCGTGAGTTCCCCTTTGTCTTTGGACGGATGGACGCCCTGTAAGACGGCGACATCGCGCAAGCTGATAACCTTGTCCGGCTGAGCGATGTATTCCTTCTGCAAATCCAGCAGATCGGTGCCGCCGGCCAGCAGTTCGCTGGTGCCCCACTTGGCGTCGAGAAGTCCGACAGCCTGTTCCGGCGATGTGGGCCGGTAATACGTGAAGTTTTTCATCTACCCCTTCCCTCCTTTCGCCGCGAGCGCGGCCAATACTCTTTCCGGCGTGAAAGGTGTTTGCGGCACGCGCGAGCCAATGGCATTGAAAATGGCATTGCCGATGGCCGCGTGCGTCGAAATCGTCGGCGGCTCGCCGATGCCGATGACGCCGCGTTCCGGCATGTCGTGTAGATGCACGATAATCTTCGGCATGTCCTCAATGCCGCCGAGTTTGTAAAACTCCATGTCCGCGTTGACCTGTCGGCCCGTGACGCGATCCATGATACGCTCCTCGAAGAGGGCGTAATTCAGTCCCATGATGACGCCGCCGGATACCTGCGATTCGCAGGTCAGCCGATTGACGACCATGCCGCAATCCTGCACGGCCACGATTTGCGTGCAGCGAACGACGCCGGTTTCGGTATCGACCAGCACCTCGGCCATCTGCACGCCGCCGACGCCGGTACTGGATACGTCCTTGTTCTCCGCTTGCGTCGATTCGCCATAGGTCCAGCTGCCGGCTCCCTTGGCTTGCTCCATGCCCAGGACGGCGCAGGCTTTCTTCCATTCCCAGGTCTTGCCGCCGGCGCTATCGCGTATCTTGCCCGTCTCGATGACGAGGTTTTCCGGCTTGGCTTCCAATTTCGGCGCGATCTTGGCGAACAGATCCTGTCGCGCCGCCGTGGCCGCGCGCAGCGTGGCAGGCGACTGGGAGGGAATCGTCGTGCTGCCGCCCGATCCGCTCGATTGGCCGTTGGGACTCTCGCCGAACTGCAACGTGATTTGCGTCGGCTCCAGACCGAGAATCTCGGCCGTGATGAGCGCCGTCACCGTGCGTTGGCCGGTGCCGAGATCCTGCGTCGAAGTGCGGGCCGTCACCGAGCCATCCGAGGCGATGGTGATGGTACACTCGTTGAGTTGTCCGCTGGCTTGGCCTCCCCAGGTGTGCAGAGCCATGCCGATGCCGTGCTTGATGACGCCGGGCGTCTGTCCGGGCGGATGCCATTTGTCCTTCCACTTGGCCAAGCCCGCGGCAATCTCGATCTCGCGCGTGTAAATAGTGTGTTGCAGCGCCTTCAGCGAGTGCGGCGCGCTCTTCATGGCCGTGGGATCATTTTGCGGCAGGTTCTTCAGACGTAGTTGCAGCGGGTCCATGCCGAGTTGGGCCGCCAAGTCGTCGAGGATGAACTCCGTCAGCGCACTGTTCTGCGGATGATTCGGCGCGCGCATGGCCCGCGCCGCGCCGGCATTGGTTCGGATAGGAGTGTATTTGCGGTTGAACTCCGCCACGTAAACGTAGGGCAAGGCGTTGAACGTCACCGTGTCGCCGCCGCCGACGCCCGGCGTCCCGTAGCAATCGACCTGATAAAACGTGAGCTTGCCGTC
>Ga0134126_10003024_pt1 | contig 21113 bp, 12 predicted proteins | sample KB31752_FD_96881 | JGI IMG/M metagenome (GOLD analysis project Ga0134126, IMG submission 96881) | Terrestrial soil microbial communities with excess Nitrogen fertilizer from Kellogg Biological Station, Michigan, USA - KB3-175-2 | ecosystem: Environmental > Terrestrial > Soil > Unclassified ... | reverse complement strand
CACTTACTTGTAAAGAACAAGTTAGTGAGGGAGGGAGAGTCAATTCTCTTTAATTATTTCTGTAAAACTGAAATATGAAATATGAAATGAAGTAAGCAGCAAACTTAAACTTTAATTCTATTGTTCCCCTCTCCTTTATTTATTTTTTCCAAAATTTTTTCCCGGTCCCGGTACCCCCCCCTTTCCTCGAAATAGTGATGAAAGGGAGGGTTTTACTATAAAATTATAGCAACAATAGTGTGTTGCGTGCTTTATATATACGTAAAAAAGGAAAAAAATTTTTTTCATCAATATTTTCCTCCCCTTTTTTTACGTTTAAGGTTTCTTAGCCCTGTAGCGCTTTGTTGTTGTTGTTGTTGTTGTTGTTGTTTTTTTTTGCCTTTTTTATATAACAAGGATTTTCTACAGTTTAACTTTATGTTCTCTAAAAAAAGGCAGGCAAAAAAAACTACATAAACGTAAAAAAAAAGGTAAAAAATTTAGCGTAGCTTTTTATAATATAAAGTTAAAATAAACTAAGTATTATAAAAAAAAAGGAAAAAATATAGGCAACACTAAGGAAGAGAAATGATTTTTTTTTGCTTTTATCCCTTTATTTTTTTCCTTTTTTTATAATATATAAGCAACTAATTGTAGGTTATTTATAAAAAAAAAGGAAAAAAAAAATAAAGGGAGATCAGATCTAGAGTCATACATGAAACTTATTAAACCCACATTAATCTGATGATTCCTCAGCGACTTGAACGCTGATAATATTCTTATCAAAAATACACTTTACCTCTTAAGTTAAGGAATCTGGGATTACCTATATTTATATGTTTTTATATTAAGAATCAGATCAAATTTATCCTACAAATAAAGAAATAAAGTTCTTGTTCCTCTTTAGTGTCATACTCTATTCATTCCAGCTTTGATTTTTCTAATTTTACTTAATCCTTCTTTAGTTAAATGTTCTTGATTTTTCATTAATTCGGCGACTCTACATCAATCTTTATGTGCGGAGCTACCAAACCTTTAACTCGTGCATAGGGTATTTTTCAAAAAACGGAATGACTTTATCATGAATATCTGAAAACTTCGTAATGATAAAATCTACGATAGGCCGCTGTGAACGTTCAACTACAATACCCTATCTCAAAATTTGATTAAACTTTGCATTAGTGCTATGTCCCGACTATGCTGAGTTAATTGAAATCTTAATTTTACTCGAATACCTAGGCGATGGCTAGATGAATTAAGGATATTTACCGTGAAACATCATTCTGCATCAGTGAAACCAACCAATCAATTCGGATCACGAATTAAGATATCCTCAACTGCAGGTCTAGGGACGGGAGAAATTAAAGTAAATTAAATTTATACGTTCCATAAAACTAAGAAGGATTTGCACCTTCCAATTATAAAGATAAATATTTATCTGTTAATTGATACTATATTTAATATTCTAATAACATTCTTATCAAAAATGCACTTTACCTTTTAAGTTAAAGAACTATATTTATAAGAAATAGGTGATTTGAACACCTAACCTATCGTGTGTAAAACGATCGCTCTACCGTTGAGCTAATTTCTTTTGAGTTGAAAACTCTATTAAGACTAGCAAGCTCTCAACTCAATTGAACTCAATTTAATCTTTTTGTTTTATAGTTATAACTATTGCTCCTATCTAAACCCGAAACTTTAAAAGTTAAAAACACAAAAACAAAGGCATATATGCAGTAACCTAGTCTAATCTTTTATTAATTCTTGATTTAATCATTTCTATTTTTCCATTCATTACTAGTGAGTCCACTATTTTTACTAGTGATTACAATAGCTCCCACTATTGCTAAGAGAAGTATTAAACAACTTAATATAAGTCATACATTATAGTTTGTATACATGATATTCCCTATACTACTTATATGATTACTTTCTGTTGCTATATTACCATCTCACATTTTACTACTAACAAATAATAATAATATGTTATTATAAATGATGTCTATATTTATAAGTTCATTTAAAATAAAAATATACAATAGATTATTAAAATAACTATAATTATTTAATATCGCTATACCATAAGGTAATAATTTATATAAAATATAATTTAAAGAAATTGCAATTAATATTGATAAAGGTATACTATTGTTAGTATTATTTTGTAATTCACTTATTCTAATATCTATTAACATTAGAATAAATAAAAATAAGATTGATACCGCACCTATATAAACGATTATGTAAGATAAACCTATAAAACTTAAACCCGATATAATTAAATATGAAGCAATTCCTGAAAATAAGCCTATTAAAAATAACACTGATATTATGGGATTTTTACTTATAATTACTAATACACCACATAAAACTACAAATGTAGAAATAATAGTTAAAACTTCAGGCATATAACCACTTGTATATATTTCTTCGCTTAATAAAAACAATTTATTCATTTTTTTTTTCACTTATTAAAACAACCTCTGACCTGACTGTGAGGAACTACACACTTACTAAATTATCTTCAAGCTTAAATTTAGCAGTTATGTTTACCATGTAGCACAAGACAAGTGCTTCCATTATATCCTTGGGTAGCGGAAGAGAAGCGTTACCTGATGATATAATTACAACGATACGGAAAAGAGGTGATTCGAACACCTAGATGAAACCATTCACAATACTTAGCAGATATTTTGCCCTACCTATAGCAACTTTTCCTCAAAGACGAACTAGAACGGGATCGAACCGATATAATCTTCCGTGACAAGAAAGCTCTTTACCAATTAAGATACTAATCCTTATATAGCAGCAGGGGTTTAGTGAATAAAAAAAAAATTTTTTTTGCTAAAAGAGAACTGTTATTGTAGCTATTTATTTTACTTAAATTAACCTATAAAAGAAAAAAAAATTAGATTTAAATAAAAAAAAAATAAAGCCTAACATTTAAGCATTAAACGATTAATAATAGGCAGGTAGGCAGGCAATTTTGCCATTAAACTATATCCTTATTACTATTATTAACTAATATTTTTTTTGATTAGGTATAGTCGGAATTGAACCGACGACTACTGGGTGGAAACCGGTTGTTTTACCATTTAAACTATACACCCTCCTCTTTTAATACTTTTTTATTAACAAAAAAAGAATTTTTTTTTACAAATCTTTATGGGATCTACCGGATTCGAACCAGTATTTTAATGATTAAAAGTCACATGTATTAACCCTTATACTAAGAACCCTTAAAAAAATTTTTTATACTATAGCTAGCTATTCTCCTTTATTTTTGGTTATTTTTATAACAGGAGGGCCGGGAGAGGAAGACTACTAATACTAACGCTAATGCTAATGCTACGTAGCCAATTTTTTTCCTTTTTTGTTTTTTTAGTAAAAATAAACAATAGTCTATATTTATATATTTTTTCCTTTTTTTATATAATATAGAGTTAAGTTACGCTGCGGCTTTATTTTTTTTTTTCTTTTTTTCTTTTTTTTTAGAATATAAAGTTAAAATAAACTCCTTTATTTTTTATATTTTTACGTATATAAGTAAAAGCACTATTGTTTATTTACCCTTTTTTTACGTATAAAATTAGCAACAATAGTGCTGTTTTAAGATACATAAAAAAAAGAGGGAAAAGAAATATAAATATATACGTAAAAAAGAGAAAAAATTTATAAAAAAAACTTGGTGGAAAAAAAAATAAAGCCGGACTCCCCTTCGGGGAAAGATAAATGCCTGTGTTGCTAGGCTGTATTCTCGTTTTAGACTCGAACTAAAATCCGAATATTAGAAGTATCCTGCTCTACCATTGAGCTAACGAGAAGGGGGGGGGTAAATATTAAGCTTCTAAACTATTAAATAGAAAATTTAAAAATTTTTCTGGGCTTACTGATTCTATAACTAAAGGCATAGAACTGTGTAGTATACCACATATTTCAGAACATTGTCCATAATAAACTCCTTCTCTATTCGCATAAACAGAAACTTGATTTAATCTACCAGGGTATGCATCACATTTTATACCTAAAGCAGGACAAGCTCAAGAGTGTATAACATCTCCAGATGTTATAATAAATCTTACGTGTGTTAATTCAGGTATTATCACTCTATTATCAACTTCTAACATTCTTAAACCTCCAACTTCTAAATCGGATTCTGGCACAAGATATGAATCAAATTCTATAAAGTCACTATTTGAATCTAAAAAATCAGGATATTGATAACTTCAATACCATTGATGCTAATATATATATATACATACATTTACATAGGTCTGTTTGCCCATACTATATATACCAAAGGTTAGCTACACTTAACTATTAAACAACGACACTAGTACTGTACTATTTCGGAGTTTTTCCTTTTTTTTTTTAGAAGACAAGACTAAACCGTCCTAGAGTTTTTCTATTTTTTTTTTACATATATATCTATAACATTATTATTGCATATAATTATACTCGTTAAAAAAACACTTTATCTAGGTAACTCTATATTATATAAAAAAGGGAAAAACACACAACACAAATCCTATAAATATAAATGATATTACTATCTCCTCAGATGGTATAACAATAACAGAACAGCTAGAAAGTCTATATCTTCTAATTTTATAAAATCACTATATAAATCTCTCAAATCACTATTTGAATAAAAAAAAAATTCAGGATATTGATAACTTCAATACAATGAATACTACCCTATTAGGTAGCTCCTATTATTTGATTTAAGTTAAAAATGTGGGTCTAGGTATAACTTAAAAAGTAAATACCATTTTATCTCTTATATTTTAATACTGTCCTCGAAGAATAGGGTCGCACTTATACCCATATGCCTTACAAGCTAAAAAAAATTTTTTTTTAGGAGATATTTCATACTAGGGGTCAGCGGATTGGATACCTTGCCCTCCGAACCGTAGTGATAGTTTCCCATTATACGGCTCTCCAATAGTCTCTGGTACTCTTCCCCCTTTTAGACATAACTTTATTTTAGCTCAGGTGTTATCCCCTTAATGTGTTACCAATGTCCGTTTCTTATCCCGATGTTAGCAGACCCCGCCGATTTCCCCCCCTTTTTTTTTGTTAGGTACTCTGGGTCCTCTTTTTGCTAGCATTCGTAAGATATCTGGGTCTGTTGTGACCTGATTGTTTCCCGTGGGTGGGTTTTGCGGCTTGAGTTCACAGGTTTAATTCCAGTTCGTCCTGGCCACGTAGCGATCGTTTAGACAGCCCCTGAGATTACAGGACGACCGTTGTACTAACTATTTCGAACATCTGATATTATCTCTTATTCCCAGTTGGATCCCTGTCTACATCATTCAGCATATTTCATCCGAGAGTTACATCTCGGACTCAGACTACGTTTTACTTCCCTTTGTATCCCGAGATCAAGAATCTTTCGTTCTCTTTTCTACTATAGAAGCTCGGTCCACGCATTCATAGTCATATTTTACACTATGAAGAGGCGGTTCGATCCCGGAGTATACTCACTCTCATTACTCTTATCGCCTTTAGATTCTTGCGCCGGGGTTTTCTCCTAGACTAGAGTCGCATACCAAGGAAAAACCATCCAATTTGATTTCTAGTACTCAGGTTGGCAATCGGTAACATTGTAGATTTACCACAGCACAGGGAGTTTTTCCTCAGTTTTTTATCTGAATACAATGTGGTTAATTTGGACCATCGACGTTTCAAGTTTGTTATTCTAATCCTGGGAAAATTCCCTAAACACGAACTTACACGCAGTTTCTAGCGGGATCTTAGTCTTGTGTTCGTATCTATCCGAGTTGTGCTATCATGCTGTGTAGTTTATTAGACGTGCACAACACCAACTTATGGGGTCCATAATCTGACTTTTTTATGGAAGTGCTTGATTAGCACCGTTGAAACGTTGTCCTACACGCACGCAATATAATTATAAGTAATTAAACTTCATACAAATTTATTAACATTAACAGCTGCTATTCAACCTTTTTAGATATCATCTCGATGTTGCAACTAAATACCCATATCCATTCCATTATAATAAAAGCAAGAAAGAGAGATAGTGTTAAATAATTAATAAGAAGATATTGTTTTTTCCCTTTATTTTTTACTTTTATATATAACCTACAATTAGTTGGTTATATATTATATAAAAAAAGGAAAAAAGAAAGACCAAATCATAAAGCCGCTGTTAATTTAAAAAACTACCTTACCTACTAAATGTAAATAAATAAAATTAATAATGTCTAAATTAGAGGACCTATTATTCTGAGTAAAGGTTTTAGTATGTAATTGTTGATAAGGACTGTAAATTTTAGTAGATTTGTATAGAATATGAGACTAGAAAAGCTACAGCTCTCAGTGATAAATTTTTGTGTTTAGTTTAATATATATGTGCAATAATAGATATTTCTATAAAAACTATATATATGTGCAAATATTTCTATAAAAAAAATACATATTTCTAAAAAAACTATATATATATACATATGTGAAAAAATATATATATATATATTTCTATAAAAACCTAATGATATATATGTGCAATATTTCTATAAAAAACTAATGATATATATATATATATATTTCGACTGTACATTAAGCATCAAATAAATTGACACCCACAAGTGGTCCAGTCTGTGGCAATAAATAAATAAAAAGAAAAAACTATTTACTTACTTTACTGACAGTCTTGTATTATTATCTAGGTATTATAAAGAATAATATTTTAACTGTTTTCACTCGTGTGGCCGAAAAAAGTATATAACTTTTCTTTAAGAACCCTTCCTTAAATTTTTGCTATGCTTGCCCCTGCCCTTTATTTTTCTTTATTTTTTTTCCCTTTTTTTTTTATATAATACTGTGTCGTCCTCGAGTTTTTTCCATTTTTACGTATATATTTATAGCATTATTATTGTATAGAAATATATACGTAAAAAAAATGGAAACAACTACCTTCGGCCTTATTTTTTCTTTTTTTTATAATATAAAGTTAAAATAAACTAAACTCTGCTTTATTTTTTGTAAAAATAAGGAAAAAATAAAGCAGCGTATTAAAAAAAAATAAAGGAGAAAGGAGAAGGGTAACTCTATATAAAAAACTTGCCTTCCGGAGGCTAAATTTTTCTTTCATTTTATGTTTTATGAATATCCACATTTGTAGCTTTAAATCATAAAATGAAATCAAAATTAAGGCGTTGCCTTCCTTGGCCTTAGTAGAAAAAAAAAATAAAGAAAAATAACTACGTAGCAAAAATTAACTAAGCTAAGGATTCCTATAAAGAAATAAATAGATAAAGGATTATATAAACCTTAAATATTTATTTAACGACTATCCTATATATATTGTAAGTAAAGGTGACTTGAATAACTTTATATAAAAATATTAAACTAAACTATTTTTTTTTATTGTTGGTACCAGTGATGCAGCAGCCTATTATATTGTATTGTATAGTCATTTTTCCTTATATATAATATATATACATATGTGTCTATATATATAAGGAAAAATGACTATACTATAAAAAAATAAACAAATCAATCCGGTTATCCAGTTTGGATGTAAAGTGATATATCTATATTGAGCAACAATATATTGGTAGTTATGAGGACCTATTCTAAAGGCAGCTCTTACTCTATTAGGTACATACAATACTGGTTGATAATAATTTTTAGTCTTTGTGAATATAATATTATTGATAAACCGCCAATCATTGGTAAATATAAATAATTGATATCTTCTTTATTTTTTCCTTTTTTGCCTATAAAATATAAAGTTAAATTGAGGCAGAGTCTTTATTTTCCCTTCCCTTTTTTTTTCTATAAAAAAGTAAAAAATAAATGCGGCAAAATAAAGCAATTCTAAAAACCCGGAAAAAAAATATAAAAACAAAAAAGTAAAAAAAAAAATAAACAAAAAAAAAGGGAAAATATAACAGCAGTCCGTCCTAGCGACTTTTCAAAGTCGCCGCCAGGACTATTTTATTATAGGATTTGGGGCCATCTATTTTTTAATTGAAGAAAACCCTCTACTGAGATAGACATTTCTGGATCACTAATCTCATCCATTAAATACAGTAATTTAAATGAAGGAAATGCAATTAAAATTAAAATAATTGCAGGTGTAATAGTTCAAATTAATTCTATTAAAGTCAATATAATATTATATTATAATGGACTAGATCTTCCCTATTATTATAGGGTTTCACGTATAGTCTCTGAGGATCCAACTAGTAATCTAAATTATTACTTTGGTTTCCTGCTGATCGTTCATTGTTGCATCCTACCTCCCTGCATAATAAACTACTGGTCTAATATGTTGGAAGGCCACGTAGGTAGAATTTTCACTAATAATATTTATTAAGTATTATAGTATCTAAGGCTTTAGAAGTTACCAGCATATAGTGAAATTTTATTCATAGTTTTTCCAAGTTTATTTAGATGAAAATTTATATCTTTCTTTAAATATTGCCCCTGAATTCATGTATCTTATAACAGTACTACCACTTATACCTAAAAATTTTGCTGCTCTTCTAGCTGAAACGAAACTACCTATTAACTTAAATCCTTCTGAAGAACATTTTTCATAGATATTAACAGGGTTTCCGTGTTTTGCACTTATTTTATCTTTAGTTTCACTTGTGTGTTTTCTACCTAAAGCTTTTTGTTTCATTATTTCTTTAGTCTCTTCACTATGAATTTTCCCATATAAAGGATTACTTATACCTGCTTTTTTAAAACTCATTTTTTTCTTGGTTTCTTCTGTGTGTAGACGACCAAATAAAGCAGATTTGTCCCCAATATAAACTCCTTTCAACGATGTACTTATTTTTTCTTTAGTTTTTTCTGAATGTTTAAAACCTAAAGAACTCCCAGCTATTTTTAGGATATTATACTGTGGATTTAATTTATCTAAGTAATATTGTTCTCTTACAAGTAAATCAGATTTATCACAATATTCTAATACGGTTACAGAAAAATTAGCATATCCGTATTTAATCAAAGCTCTGCTTATTATAAACCCTTTCTTACTTTTTACATAGCTAAGACTAAAATATTTTCTAAATCTTTTGGACAAATCTGCAGATTGTCCTATGTACGTATCACCTGTAAGTAGATTAGTTCACATGTAAATACCAGACTTACCTATGTTTTCCTTTATAATAGCTTTTTTCATAGAATAAGCATTTTCGTACACTTTAACTAAAGAACTACTAATATCCTTATCATGTACGTTTGACTTTACAGACTCGACTGTAGGTTCGCAATTGTTTTTATTACTAGAAGTAGAATAAGTCCTTCTAAGGCTAAAGACTTTATTATTTAAGAAGCTTCTCTCATTAAACTTGGAGCACTTTTGAATAGGCACATATTTACCATGGTTTAAATATTTGTGAGATATCAAGAATAAACCAACTTTATCATACTAATAATTATTTTTTTTAGTACAAGTTCTGAGCTTATATACAAAAATGGAATAAATAGATCTAAATTCTTCCTAGATTCATTCCAGCTTTAATTTTACGGATAAGTTTTATACCTTTACCTGTTAAATGTAAATCATTTTTTATTAACTCTCCTACTTTTAAGAAATCTAAATAATTTAAGTATTTTATTCCTTGTATAGGATGTTTTTCAAATAAAGGGATAAGTTTATTAGTTATATCACTAAATTTTGTAAGAATAAAATCTACTGATCCTACATTTACATAAATTTTTCCACAATCTAGATAGTCAACTAAACTTCTCATAAGTTGTTCATCTCTAAGGTGTTGAGTCAATTTAAAAAGTAAAAGTACTTGAGTACGGCCATTTGGTCTGTCCATAACTCTTACCATAAAGCATCCTTCAGCTGTAGTAAATCCTGCTAATCAATTAGGATCTGGTATTTTAGAATCTAAAACACTAGGTCTTTCAATAGGAGAAACATTAGGGAAAGCATCTTTTAAGATCTCCGGTAAACCTTTATTCATAGCAGCTTTTACTGCTAACAGTTTGTGTAGACCTTCTAATGTTAAATGTTCTTTTTTTTTTATAATTTCGAACGCAGATTTAAATAATAAATAATCAGCTAATTTTTGAGTTAAAAGGGGATATTTATCAAAATGATCTATTAATATACTTATGTCTTTGAGTTGTCTTATATAATAAACACAAGTTCCATTAGATTTTTGATTAATACCACCTACACCTAAATAAGATTTAATGCTTTTTAAAATAGATAAATCTTTATCACTTAAATTTATTTCAAAAGCAACTCAAGAAGCCCATCCTATTTTAGTATTATCAGTTTTTTGTATATAAACTAAAAAAGAAGCTTCTCCATCAGAAAAACCTGTAAAAAATCAAGGATTCATTTTTGACACAAGCTCATTACGATTAATTTCAATTGTACTAGTTGAAAATAATTTATTCTTAATTAGCTTAGACTGGATGTTGGTATGAAAGTTTCTTTCGAAACCCATTAGAGTACACCTTAAACACATCACGCCGTTGTTGTGCCCACTACCGTCTACTCGTTGTTCTTTTACAACTATAGGTAAAGAGCCTATAATTGACTTAGATTCGCGATTGTCCATTTTGTTTTCACAAATCTCCTGACTTGTTACCGTACCTGAGTAATTACTTCAGCCATCAACAACCTTTCGATTGCGACTTGGTATCAGAAGCTTTAGGAGTTCTCCGAAGTTTGACAGTGTATTCACCCATAATAATAGTGATTTTCCCAATCACTCCTCAATAGGTGATTTTTTACTTATATAATTTCTTACTATAGATATTAATATTCATCCTACACTAAATAAAATAGCAAAAAGATAATACATAATATTGTCATGTAATTCTACTAAACCTTCCATTTGAGGTGTAGCACTATCTTGGAAATAAATACCTCAAGGACTAGGAACATCCAAATTTATTTCTACTGAAACTGGATTTAAAAAGTCAGCTCCTAAATCGATTAGATTTAAAACAAAATAAATAAAACTTTCTAGTAAATTATATTCCATCATAATCAAAGAAAAAAAAAATTAAACTAACCCTTGTTTATTTATAACTACATTCTTGGCCTGGCCAATAATATATAATACATAAATAATAAAACTTAAACTATTATACTAAAGTTATTAAAAAAAATTTTTATTTTTATAATTATAGCTATACCCTTTATTTATATAAAATCCTTTTATTTTTTTTCCTTTTTTTACAGAAAAAAAAAAATAAACTTTTAATTCATTAAATCCTCTAAGTTAGATATAACATAATTTAGGGTTCTGTGCTAGTCATTGATATATTTAACTTAAATAAGAAGACTATATTAGCTTATTAACTTATTATAGATTTATTTAGTTTCGACCTGCTAGTCTCTTCAGTGCTGTAGCATCAACAGCAGACCAACTATAGTCTACTACTATTACTATAGTCAGCCTAATTATTTTAGGTTTATATTTAGGAATCGCCTTATACTACATAAGGTAGTAAAAAAAGCAATCATTAAACAAAATACAAAACTTAAATAAATAAATAAATTAATATCGTTAATACGAATAATCTGCTGATAAATGTATTAACTTTTTTAATAATTTTTATTACGATGGTGTTTATAATTATATTCATGAGTTTTACTTAAATCATAGATAGGTTTAGTTGTTATTATTTTCAATATTTCATCTAATTCTGGAATTATTTTATTATTAAAATAACGATTTTTATTAATACTAGATTGTAATTTTTTAAAGAATTCTTGACCATCATTTGTTTTCAATAGACCATGCTTTTTTAACACCAAAGCTATAAACCATAGTAAAAAATCAATTTTTTTTCGAGATTGCATATCATATTTTAACATAAACTCCGGTATAAAAACTCAATATAAATAATCTACTTGTGTCAATATTATACGAACTTTATTACCATCCAAATATAATCTTTTAGAGATAGGGTTTATATTATTTTGAATTGGACAATTATTATTAGGTTTTAATGAATAGAAAAAATCTAATATACACTCCATCACAGGCATACAAGCTTTATGTTGAGATAAATAAAAATGAATACCATTTTTTTGCGTTTTAAGAGTAAATGAACCCTCTCCTTCTATAAAACCTATAATTCAATAAATATTCAATTCTGATCTTATCTCTGATACACTAGGATATAAAGATAAATCATCTTCATATTTATTTAATTTACTTTTTATGTCATCTAAAGTAGAAGATACTTTACATCTATCCTCTACATCCGTATTTAGATATAACATATAAGCTTTTCTTCATAATATATAATCATATCTTTTTTTTGTTAATAAAGGATATTTATCAAATAAAGGTATTATCTTATTTAATAATACATCTTTATCTCCTATAGATATACTACATGTATCCTCGGACGATTGATAATGTGGACTAATATTTAATTGAAACTTATTTATTATACCTTCTAATACTCGAGAATCATCAACATGAAGTTTTATACTTATATTAAATTCGAATCTATTATTAGATCTTGCATTTAATCTAAAACAACCCTCCGCATCAAAAAACCCTACAAACCATTTTTTATATTCTTCATTTAAACCAGTTTTTATATTTTTATCATCTAAATTATTATAATCATTCTTTAACATATGAATTAAGGATCTCAACACTTCACTAAATATATCTAGATTAGACTTTTTTAGAGTTACTATAGAAGATAAAAAGATAACATCATCGCCAGTTGTATAACTGCAGTTCCTTAGATCCCGGCTTCACGGTGCAAGACATGGAACACTATCCTCATAAAAATTGGAAACTGTAATAACTCTATTACTTAAAAATTTCAACATTATATATTATAAAAATTAAATTTGTATTTCGCACGAAGCAATCATCTCGAAGTTTCACAGTCAATTGTAGGGAGTTACCCTGCAAGTCGGAGGCCCGGCATACGTTTAAGATAGAACCATCCAATCAAGGTGATTCCCGTATCCGACATCTCACCTATTTTCATAAGATCATTCTCCGATCAGTCCTTATGAGTGCTACAATTACCCCAGCCTTTGGTCGAGCTCACCACCCGTTTAGTCTGTTAACAAGGCTACTCGTGGTTGACTGCTAAGTATCACGGTGCCAGGAGTCGGTCAATCAACTTGTGGATCCGCTGCCACAATAGATGCTTACTTTATTCTGAGAAGAATCTTAAGAAGAACAGTATTTATTAAAATAAATAAATGTTAACAAACTCTTAACAATACATTAATAAAACTCTTAACAAACTCTTATTAATAAACTCTTAAGTATCAAACTCTTTTATTTAAATAACAAATATAGATTGGTAAGGATTTGCACCCTACTATTTCATAATATTGATAAATATGAAATTAAACTAAACAACCTTTAGTTTACTAAATACTTTAGTAAACTAGTTAATAATTAGTTGTACGATTAATTATTAATGATTCCCACAACCACCCATCATAATTAAAGAGTTTGTTAGTAAAAATTATGATCAACCAGCGTAAAAGCGAAATTTAACATAAATATATATAATGTTTAATAAATTTAAATAATAGAAGATTTGTTTATTCAAACCTTACTAATAAATATATAAATTTAATGTAAAATTTAAGCCACGTATAAAAGCAAGAAAGCCATCATTAAACAGAATAATCCAGTGGCTTCTGAGAAAGCGAATCCTAAAATGGCATAAGTGAATAAGTCACTTTGTTTAGAAGGATTTCTAGATACACCTAGGATTAATGCACCAAAAACTACACCGATACCTATTCCTGCACCAATAAAACCTGTAGTAGCTATACCTGATCCTAAAATTTTTGCTGATTGAACCATAATTTATAGTATGAAAATAACTGTAGTTTTATATAGAACACTTGCTACCTTTTTGTAGAGTAGAAAAACCAGACTTATTCTGCTTGCTGATTCCTATATAAATTAAAATATGAATATGACTTTATTAAAAAATAGTTAGTTTCGACCTGCTAGTCTCTTCAGTGCTGTAGCATCAACAGCGGACTAACTATAGTCTAGCAATATTACTATAGTTAGCCACCCCCTAAAAATTTTTTTTGTTTTTTGTTTATTTTTTCCCTTTTTGCCTATATAATACAGAGTTCGGCCTACATTTTCCCTTTTTTATAGAAATTTTTTCCCATCAAAGGGTCCCGGGCCCGGTCCCGGTAAAAAATTGCTCCACAGTAACCACGAAGTTCCCTTAATTTAACTTTATATTATATAAAAAAAGGGAAAAATAAACCGCCTCAATTTAACTTTATATAAAAAAAAGGAAAAATAATTGCTAATGCTAATGCTAATGCTAATGCTAATGCGTAGCCAAGCTGCTATATAAAAATTATCGCTTAACTACGCAGCGATAATTTTTATATAACTTCAAAAAACAAAAAAAAATTTTTTTTTTAAAGTAGTAGTGTCTTACAAGTCCCCCTGCGCTCCAACTCCTTTACCAAACTGTTTTAGAGGATTAAAGTCAGGATAATCCCCAATAAAAGATGAAGATTGTCCGCCTTCAGATGCAGCATGTGCCTCAGATTGTCCAGATGAATAAATATTATCATTTTTTTTTAATAATTTATCCAGAAATTCCTCTTTCCCTCAGGCCTGCGCTAAGGTCTTCCCTTATTCATTCCAGTTTTGATGGTACGAATTTACTCTAAACCTTCTTCAGTCAGATGGACTTTATTTTTCATTAATTCCGCGATCTTACATCAATCTTGAAAATCCAAACGTTTAATTCCTATGATAGGATATTTTTGGAAAAATGGAATAATTTTTTCTGTGATGTCAGATATTGTCCTAACTTTAAATTCTACAAAATCTTTACCCGATCTTGGGCAACATTTTCCACAATCAAAGGAATCTACTAAACTTATCATCAGTTCCTCATCTCTAGAATGTTGAGCTAAGATAAATTCCAATTGTACTTGAAAACCTAGACGATGACTAGATGAATTATTAGTCTTTATGATGAAACAACCCTCACCACTTGTAAAACCCGCTAATCAGTTGGGATCTTTAATTCCTTGATCTACTATTGATGGTCTAGTAACAGGAATAGTATCAGGGAAGGCAGCTTTTAGCTCATCGGATAGACCTTTGTTTATTGAAGCTTTAATCGCTACAATTTTTTCCAATCCTTCCCTGGTTAGATGTTCTTTATTTTGAACTAGATAAAATACTTGCTTTCAAAGTTCATAGTCGGCGCGTTTCTGTGTAATCAAAGGATACTTCTCAAAATAATTAGTAATGACGGCTAAGTCTTTTACTGAAAAAACACGAAACTGATGTGTCTGAGGTCCATGTTTATGAATACTCCCTACACCGAAGCAACTTTTCATCTGTTCTAGTAAAGCTATATCTTTTTTATGTAAAGCTATAGTAAACATAGCTATTACATGTCAACCAACTTTATATTTTTTATTCTTAATAACACTAAGGGAAAAGCAAGATTCAGCATCTGTAAAACCTGTAATAAACCAAGGGTCTAACTTAACCAATTTATTCATATTTTTTTCAAATTTTACTTACAACCTCTGACCTGACTGTGAGGAACTACACACTTATTAAATTATCTTCAAGCTTAAATTTAGCAGTTATGTTAATATATAGTACAAGAATGTACTTCCATTATACCGTGAATAGCGCAAGCACTATCCGAGAATATAACTACAACGATAATTTTAAAAATTTTTATTTATTATAAATAAATATTAAACAAATTTATTAAACAGTTTATTATATATTTATCAACTTTTTATTAACTATTTATTAAACAATTTATTAACTGTTTACTTAACTATTTAGATAACGATTTATTAACTATTTAACTATTTTTATTTTAACTACTATTTATTATATAATAAATATAGATCGGCAAGGAATTGCACCTTACTATTTCACAATTACAAGAAAAGGCTAATAAATATGAAATTTTACTAATCAATCATTAGTTTGCCGTAGATCCCCGGCAAACTAAATAATTAATTAATTTATCGAGAAATTAATTAATAATCCCCCACAACCACCCTATCATAATTAAAATAGTTAAAAAAATTATGATCTACCAACTTAATAATATGTTTAACACTAAATTTAATAAAAAGATCGGCTACGCTTTCAGCGTAGACGATCAATTAAGCCTGAAGCTGAAGGAAGCTTGATCGATCTATTAAAAAGATCTTACTAATAAAATTATAAATATTAATTATCAAGCACCACTACCTGGTACCTCTTTTACTGCTGCTGCTGTCGGCTGTAGATGAGCTATCATTTATAAATATTTAGGATTCAACTATTTTCTTCCTTTGTTCATTCCAGCTTTGATTTTACGAATTTGATCAAGTCCTTCAGCTGTTAAATGACCCTTGACTTTTATTATATCAGCAGCTTTAACGAAATCGGCGTAATCTAATGCTTTAATTCCGCGGATTGGATATTTTTGAAAAAAGGGTATAATTTGATTTTCAATATCTAAAAATTTTGTTACTACAAAATCAAAAGCATCTCGCTTTTTAAAAATATTTCCACAATCGTCGGGCGTGCCCGAGTTAGCTAAGTTAACCATTAATTGCTCATCTCGGGGGGTAGGGTTTACCCAACCCCTGTTGAGTTAATTGAAATATCAATTTCACTCTTTCCTTCAACTTACAGCTAGGAGAGCTTTCAAAACTAACAAAATAACATCCTTCACCAGATGTGAATCCAGCTAATCAGTTAGGATCTTTTATCTCTTGATCCTTAACTAGGGGTCTTGGAACAGAAATAGTATCAGGGAAGGCTGCTTTCAACTCCTCTGAAAGTCCTTTGTTCATTGACGCTTTAATTCCCACAATTTAAGCAAGCCTTCCATTGTTAGATGTTTTTTATTTTGGGGTAATTCTACTGCTTGTTTGAAAAGTTCATAATCAGCTCGTTTCTGCGTAATCAAAAGATACCTTGCTTCGCACAAAATGATCAAGAACTTTTGCTAAATCTTTTACCGATTCAACACGCAGTTGAACAGATTCTGATTCTTGTTTATAGATCCTCCCTGCACAAAAGTAACTTTTAATCTGTTCTAGTATTTTTTCAAAAGTTCCTTTTGAAAAAAGACGCAGAGCTCGAGCTTTATCTTTTGAGTGCAAACGTATTTGAAAGGAAGCTTTCACATGTCAACATACTTTCATTTTCTTATTTCGGGGGCAGAGCCCCATTCGAAGCGTAAAGCAACCTTCTGCATCTGTAAAACCAGATACAAAAGAAGGATTAAGATTTACTTTACTCGAAGTCGAATATCTTCTTTGTTGTTGAATAGCATAATTAGGATTACTAGGAATTCCACCACTATTTTTCAGATCAGATCACTGATAATTATAGCACCGCTGCACCCAGGCCATTTCTAAAAAAGATAAACCTTGAAAACTTAAACCCGATATAATTAAATCTAAAGCAATACATGAAAATAAACCTATTAATAATAACACCTCTAAATTTTTACTTATAATTACTAACATACCTCATAAAACTATAAACAATTTATTCATTTTTTTCACTTACTAAAAACCTCTTTTCGGATAAGTCACATGAAATCTACCTTATTTGGCATCGCATTACGCGAATTTAAGAACTAGCCCTAGGTTGCGCAGGTAGCCGGCATCTCCTGTCTATTCCTCGCCCTTTTATTTAAAGGGATAAGGGTTCAATATGGCTCGTCCTTTTCAGCATATGCTATAGTTATCGGCCGACCGAACTGCCTTGTTCATGGTTTTACACCTTTAGCCTGAATGTGCTTATTTACTATAAATAAACATTAAATAAATTTATCAAAATTTATCAAATTTAGCAGTTAATGAACAAATTAATGAACAAATTAATGAACAAATTAATGAACAAATTATTTAACAAATTATTACATAATAAATATAGATTGGTAGGGATTTGCACCCTACTATTTCACATTTTAAAGAGAAGCATGAAATTATACTAATCAACCTGAGTTTGCTTTAAATTATGATCGTAATTTAAAGCAAACAGTTTACCCACAACCCACCCTATCATAATAAAATTTGTTCAAAAATTATGATTACCTACCTAAATAATCTGCTGAAAATAAGAATATCTAAATAATTAATATGAAAAATTATATTTAACTTTAACATAAAGATCTTTAAGAAAATGATCTTACTAATTAATTTAAATATAAACTCTTATTAATAAGGTTAAATTCCTTTTAAGACAAAATATAAATAAAAAATAATTTCAATAAGATATTAATAATAAAGTTGCTGATTGAACTGTAATATAAAACATAATAGAAATTAAATATAATTAAATAGTAAATAACTGTAGTTTTATATAGTTCCGTTTTATATATAAAACATAAATCTTCTTTAATTATTTTAAATGAAAATCTGGACCTTTTTTATTCCTGCTGTCGGCTGTAGATGAACTATCTTCTGCTGGAAATGTTCTTTTTTTTGAATCCTCCGTAATATCCATTTGACTTTTTATATTATCAATATTTCTAATAACCTCTTTAATTACCTCTCTTGATGTATCCTGTGCCACTTCACTGTCGTCTGTTAGTCTAATCCTTTGCATCATTCTAGCTAATTTCATACTTTGGTTTAGTTGACGTTCATTACTGTTATAAGAAGAACTACCACTTAGACCTGGCGCAGTAGACATACCTGGCGCAGGAGGCATACCTGGCGCATGAGGGTTTACTTGTCCTTGTCCATTGTCCCCTGTATTATTAGTAGGCTCTGGTTTTGACATTTTAGTTTTTTTTTTATTATTAGAGTCGTCTTCATCCTCAACATCTTCGTCATCCTCATCAGAAGAGTCTAATTTTAATAATAAAAAAAGTGGCATATAAATAATTAAAAAAATAGCAAACAACAACACTGCTGCTATTATGCTTATTATATTTATACACTTAGAGATAGATAAATTTTCTTTTAATTTAACACATCACTCTTTTAAAGGTAAAAATTTTGATTCTTTTGCTTCTTTAATATTAGCACTTCTAATGTTAAGTATAATATTAATAATACAAAATATAATAATTAAAAATAAAGGATCAAAATTAATATTTATTAAACAACTCTCGAAGTTATTATTTTCGAATGCATTTAAAGATAACCCATTTACTACTTCTGAATAGTAATCTGTCACCGCTAAAGCAGACATAGATTTAAGTTCAAGCAACTGTTCCGGTTGAAACCAAACTAAAATGGACATAGATAAGATAAAAATTAAAAAACTTATTAATATATATAAAGCATAATTTGTAACAATTCCTGTACTTAAACTTACAATATTTTTACTTGACTTAGTTAACATTCTTTCTATACCGTACACAGCGGTCAAATTTATCCTACAAATAAATAAATAAATAAATATACTTCCATTTTTAGTTTATAAAAATTTAAAGTCAAAAACTATAAGCTTGTAATTCTTTAAAAGCAGTGCTGCTGCAGTAAAATAGCAGTAGAGATTATACTCTACTGAATTTGATTGTTTGATTCTTCGTTAATAATTATATAAATAACTTAATCAAAATTTCTTCCAGTGTTCATTCTTGATTTTATTTTTTTAATTTCATCTATACCCTCTTGAGTAAGATGGACTTTATTTTGCATTAATTCAGCTACTTTACAGAAGTCGAGATAATCAAAACATTTAACCCCCATAATAGGGTATTTTTGGAAGAATGGAATGACTTTGCCATGAATATCTGAAAACTTATTAATTTTAAAATCTACAATAGGCTGCTTTGAATCTTCAATTATATTACCACAATCTCAAAAGTTTCTTAAATTTTGCATTAGCGCAATATCCTGAGAATGTTGAGTTAATTGAAATCTCAAACTTACTGAAAATCCAGTTTTTATTGTTTGAGATTTTAGAATCATAACACTAAAACACCCCTCTGCCTCGACGAAACCTAAGAATCAATAAGGATCATGAATTAATATCTCCTCGACTTTAGGTCTCTGAACTGGAGTAATTAAAGGAAAGGCAACTTTTAACTCTGATGAAAGACCTTTATTAATAGAAGCCTTAATTGCAACAATTTTGTGTAAACCATCAATCGTTAAATGCTCTTTTTTCAAAATTAAGTAAAATACCTGCTTAAAAAGTTCATAATCTGCGCGTTTTTGTGTAATTAATGGACATCTCTCAAAATGATCTATTATTATTGCTAAATCTTTTATTGATTGAACATAATATTTAATTGTTTGTGGCCCGTGTTTAGTATTAATGCTCCCCACACCAAAGTAACTTTGAATATTTTCTAATATTTTTTCAAAAGTTCCTTTTGAAAAAAGACGCAGAGCTCGAGCTTTATCCTTTTTATGTAAACTAAAACTAAAAGATAATTTTATTTCCCAACCTAATTTACATTTTTTGTTTCTTATAATACTAATTGAAAAACAACCCTCACCGTCGGTAAAACCTGTAACTCATCAGGGTTCCAAATTTAATTTTGAATTATCAATGCTAGTAAAATTATCGGTAACGGCAGGGGAGAAAAATAAACGCTTAGCAGTAAAAACCGGTTTATAAATATGTGTCGTCATAAATTTTATAAATTTAAAAGAATAATTGATATAATATAATATCTTATCAGTATTCGTCAGGAATTTACTAATTTATTCCTGACCTATTTCAGGAGTTAATTTACTCTTGGAATGGGCCTACTTCCATTAACACCATCATTTCCACCTCTCTCTAGGAGCCCGACTCCTAGGCGGCCACTGATCTAAAATTTTTTGCTATGTAATATACTATTAAAACAGGATAATTTCTAATAATAATAGGTTAATATATACATCTCCACCTCTCGGGGGTTTAATTAAATATGTAAAAAATTAACAGTAACATGTTACTTAAATACCTTCTGAAGGAGGGTGGTATTTATGAAATTTTATGAAAGTATATTCTCTGTATTTATTTATTTGCTTAGAAGGGATTTTGACTTGATAATTTCTTTCGAAACCCATTAGAGTACACCTTAAACACCTGTTGTGTCAACTACCGTCTACTCGTTGCTCTTTTACAATAACAGATTTGTGGCTTGTGGGTTTATGTAAATCTGTTATTGACTTAGATCCGCGATATCCCATTTCTTTTTCAATCATCTTTTGGCTTGTT
>Ga0134126_10003022_pt1 | contig 21120 bp, 24 predicted proteins | sample KB31752_FD_96881 | JGI IMG/M metagenome (GOLD analysis project Ga0134126, IMG submission 96881) | Terrestrial soil microbial communities with excess Nitrogen fertilizer from Kellogg Biological Station, Michigan, USA - KB3-175-2 | ecosystem: Environmental > Terrestrial > Soil > Unclassified ... | reverse complement strand
CGGCGGCGCTGCGTCGCGGCGGGACAGCCCCCAGTTTCCGCCGCGACGCGGCATCCTCTCCGCAGTTGTCGAACCCAGCCTGTGCTCGCCGGCGCAGCTCCAATCCACCGCGAAAGCGTCGAGGGCAAACCAACTGTCCACGCGCATCCAAAGCGAGGAAATATACCGTGAGCGTCTAAGGGTTTTCTGGGAGGCGGCGCATCGTAATTCGTCGAACGCGGAGCGTATTATGATGGACGCGAGCGAAGATCTGAATATCCTCGTAGCTGACGAGGAAGTCCCCCTTTTCCCGCGCTGGCTCCAGCGCTGCAGCGCGCGATCGAAGCGCCGCGAACTTCGTTTGGCTTCCCGACTCGCGGATCAAACGATATTATTGTGGACAGCGCGGACGTGGTCGGACGTCTTTACGCTTCAGTACTCTTAGAAGACAGTTCTCATGAGTTGCAGTCGTTATCGGTCGACATAGTTTTGAAGCGAAAAGCCGCTATACAGGTATTAGTCGAGGGATACGCCGAGTACGCCGCGACAACACCAGGCGATGTGGCTCTCGGACCAGCGGTGGCGGCAGGTGCAGTCACCGAAGCCGCCTGGCAGCAGGTGGCCGGCCGGTTGACGGATCCCGGTTACCTCTATCGCGCCGGCGATCGCGGAGTTCACTCCAGAAGTGGACCGCTGAGGTGAGTGCATGGACCTCGGGTGGCAATCCCCGCCCCTGTTGACCGTTGTCTGCGGCTACCATCGGTCCTGCCGGTTGATTCGAGATGCGTGCGCGCGCAGAAAGTAGGACCAACGCCGACGTGACCCCTACCCCAGTGGAGGGTGCCTCCCCGTCCGGTTCGGAGACGATGCAGCCCGTACCGGTCCAGTCGAAGATAGTCATCCCGGACTCCGCCGTGCTCGCCCTGCTGGGATCCCGCGATGAGAACCTCAAGGTGATCGAGACCCTGCTCGCGGCCGATGTGCACGTGCGAGGCAACGAGGTCACTCTCTCGGGCGCCCCGGCGGATGTGGCCTACGCCGAGCGGGCCTTCGGCGAATTGGTCATCTTGGCCCGTCGCGGCCAGCAGCTCGGTCCCGACGCGGTCCGGTCGGCCCTGGCGATGCTCGCTCAAGGACACGCCGAGTCGCCCGCGGAGGTGCTCAGCCTGGACATCCTGTCCCGGCGGGGCCGCACCATCCGACCCAAGACGCTGAATCAGAAGCGGTACGTCGACGCCATCGATCGCTACACGATTGTGTTCGGCATCGGGCCTGCCGGCACCGGGAAGACCTACCTGGCCATGGCCAAGGCGGTGCAGTCGCTGCAAGCCAAGCAGGTCAACCGGATCATCCTGACCCGGCCGGCGGTCGAGGCGGGGGAGCGGTTGGGTTTCCTGCCCGGCACCCTGTACGAGAAGATCGACCCGTACCTGCGCCCGCTCTATGACGCGCTGCACGACATGCTCGATCCGGAGTCCATCCCCAAACTGATGGCCGCCGGGACCATCGAGGTCGCCCCACTGGCCTACATGCGGGGCCGCACCCTCAACGACGCCTTCATCATTCTCGACGAGGCGCAGAACACCACCCCGGAGCAGATGAAGATGTTCCTGACCCGGCTGGGCTTCGGCTCCAAGGTCGTGGTCACCGGAGACGTCACGCAGATCGACCTGCCGGGCGGCCAGGTGTCCGGGCTGCGGATCGTGCAGCACATCCTCGACGGTCTCGATGATGTCCACTTCGCGCAGCTGTCCAGTGCGGACGTGGTGCGCCACCGGCTGGTCACCGACATCGTGGACGCCTACGCGCGGTGGGATGCCGTTGCGGACACCACCGGGGCGCGTCCGGTGCCCAACCGCAGCGACCGTCGCCGGAGGCGGTGAGGCATCGATGGGTATCGAGATCGCCAACGAGTCGGGGACTGCCGTCGCCGAAGCATCGATCGCGGCAGCGGCGCGTTTCGCGATGGACCGGATGGGTGTCAGCCCGCTGGCTGAGCTGTCCATGCTGCTGGTCGGTGCGCCGGTGATGGCGGATCTGCACCAGCGGTGGATGGACCTGCCGGGCCCCACCGACGTGATGGCGTTCCCAATGGACGAAGCAGATGAAGGTGGGCTGCTGGGAGGCGGCAGGCCGGACAGCCCGCCCGGGGGGCCCGAGCTACTCGGCGACATCGTGCTATGCCCCGAAGTCGCGACGGGGCAGGCCGCCGCAGCGGGCCACTCCGTGCTCGACGAATTGCAGCTGCTCACCGTGCACGGCGTGCTGCACCTGCTGGGTTACGACCACGCCGACCCCGCCCAAGAGCAGGAGATGTTCGCGCTACAGGACCGCATCCTCGAGGATTTCCGGCGCGCCGACCGGGCGGCTCGCCGCCGGATCGCCCAGCGCGACGCGGACACCCGGCTGCTGGGGGTGGTCGGTCTGGACGGGCCGGAGGACTCCGGCCCCCAGCGATAGCGCCCCGGTCGTGAGGCGCTGATGGCCTCGGCGGTGCTGCTCGTACCGGCCGCCACTCTGGTGGTGGCCGCCGGGGGATTCGCCGCGGCCGACGCCGCACTGGGCACCGTGTCCCGGGCCCGGGTCGACGAGCTGGTCCGCTCGCACCGATTCGGCGCCAGGGCACTCGAGCTGGTCGTCGCCGACCGGCCGCGGCACATCAACCTGCTGCTGTTGCTGCGGCTGAGCTGCGAGCTGGTCGCCACAGTGCTGGTCACTGTGGTCGCGGTGCGGGGACTGTCGCCGACCTGGCTGGCCATCCTGGTCGCCGGGCTGGCGATGGTCGTGGTGACCTATGTCGTCGTAGGCGTGGGTCCGCGGACCATCGGGCGCCAGCATCCCTACGCCGTGGGCCTGCTGGTCGCCGGGCCGGTCCGCGTGCTGGGCCGCATCCTGGGCCCGCTGTCGCGGCTGCTCATCTTCGTCGGCAATATGATCACACCCGGCCGAGGTTTCCCGGCGGGGCCGTTCACCTCGGAGGTGGAACTCCGCGAGCTGGTCGACATGGCGGGTCAGCGCGGTGTGGTGGAGGCCGGTGAGGCCGAAATGATCCACTCAGTATTCGAGCTCGGGGACACCGTGGCCCGTGAGGTCATGGTGCCCCGCACCGAGATCGTCTGGATCGAGCAGAACAAATCGGTGCACCAGGCAGTGGCGCTGTGCCTGCGTTCCGGGTTCTCCCGGCTTCCAGTGATCGCGGAGAGCGTCGATGACGTGGTCGGTGTCGTTCACCTGAAGGACCTCGTGGCAGCCGAGCATCGGGAGGACCCTGCTGGTGAGAACGTCGGTGCGGTGATGCGGCCCGCGACGTTCGTGCCGGACTCCAAGTTGCTCACGGGCCTGCTCAAGGAGATGCAGGTCTCGCGTAACCACATGGCTGTCGTGGTGGACGAGTACGGGGGCACTGCCGGCTTGCTGACTATCGAGGACATCCTCGAGGAAATCGTCGGCGAGATCACCGATGAGTCCGATACCGACGAGCGGCCGCCGATCGAGCATCTCGGGGACGGTACGGTACGGGTGATCAGCCGGCTGCCGGTGATCGACTTAGGTGAGTTGTTCGAGGTGGATTTCGCCGACTTCGACGTGGAGACCGTGGGTGGGTTGCTGGCGCAGCGTTTGGGCCGGGTGCCGCTGCCCGGCGCTGAGGCCGAGGTTGCCGGCCTGCGGTTGCGAGCCGAGGGCGGCAACGATCGTCGTGGCCGGCTGCGGATCACCACGGTGGTGGCGTCTCGGGTGCCCGCCCGGTCGGATCCCGCTGCGCGGCTGGATCCCGTCGCGGCTGACCCGCCGCAGGAAGCGAGCGATACTCGTGCCTGAGCTGGACCCGGAGGACGCCAAGATCGTGACACTGGCGCGCTCGGCGTGGGCCCGCACCGGCTCCTTGGAGGGCGCCGCGGTGCGCGACACCGACGGGCGTACCTACATCGGCGTCACCGTCTCGCTGCCGTCGCTGGCCCTGACGGCGCTGCAGTCCGCGGTGGCAGCGGCGGTGGCCAGTGGGGCGACCGGCTTGGAGGCCGCTGCGCTGGTATCAGACGGGGTGGATCCTGCCTCCCTGGCAGCGGTTCGTGAGCTGGGGCCAACGGCCCCGGTGTTGCTGGTCGACCAGCGCGGCAATGTCAGTGACGTGCTCCGCGTGGCGGGTTAGCGTGGGCGAACCGTTCCGGGCCGGCTTCGCCTGCCTGGTGGGCAGGCCCAACGTCGGCAAGTCGACGTTGACCAACGCGCTTGTGGGTCAGAAGGTGGCGATCACCTCCAGCTGGCCGCAGACCACCCGGCACACCATCCGAGGCATCGTGCACCAACCTCAGGGACAGCTTGTGCTGGTGGACACGCCCGGGCTACACCGCCCCCGGACCCTGCTCGGCCAGCGGCTCAACAGCCTGGTCCGCGCGACCTGGTCGGAGGTGGACGTGATCGGCCTGTGCGTGCCTGCCGACGCCGCGATCGGCACTGGTGATCGGTTCATCGCCGGCGAGCTGGCCGCGCTGGCCCGCCGCACCCCGGTGTTCGGCATCGTGACCAAGACCGACCTGGTGAGCCCGCAGCGGGTGGCCGAGCAGCTCGCCGGGCTGGCGGAGCTGGCGCGCGTGGCGGGCGTCGGCGAGTTCGCCGAGCTGGTGCCGGTGTCCGCGGTCGACGGCTTCCAGGTGGGGTTGCTCGCCGACCTGCTACTGGCCCGGATGCCGGAGTCACCTCCGCTGTACCCAGATGGTGAGCTCACCGACGAACCGGAGCAGACGCTGGTCGCCGAGCTGGTGCGGGAGGCGGCTTTAGAAGGAGTGCGTGACGAGTTGCCGCACTCGCTGGCCGTCGTGGTCGAGGAGATGAACCCGCGGGAAGGGCGGGATGACCTGCTCGACGTTTACGTGAACCTCTACGTCGAGCGGGACAGCCAGAAGGCGATCGTGATCGGGCGCGGTGGCCGCCGGCTCAAGGAGGTGGGCACCCGCGCGCGGGCACACATCGAAGCCCTGCTGGGCACCTCGGTCTACCTGGACCTGCATGTAAAGGTCGCCAAAGACTGGCAGCGCGACCCCAAGCAGCTGCGCCGGTTGGGGTTCTGAACCCGATCAACGACGGTTGATGCGACGATGGCTGCGTGAACCTCTACCGCGACACCGGGGTGGTGCTGCGGGCGCAGAAGTTGGGTGAGGCCGATCGCATCATCACGCTGCTGACCCGCCGGCACGGGCCGGTGCGGGCGGTGGCCAAGGGTGTACGGCGCACCTCGTCGAGGTTCGGCGCGCGGTTGGAGCCGTTCGGGCACGTCGACGTGCAGTTCTACCGCGGGCGGACGCTGGACGTCATCACCCAGGTCGAGACCGTCGACGGCTTCGGCTCCCGGCTGGTCGGCGACTACGGCCGCTACACCACCGGCTGCGCGGTGCTAGAAACCGCTGAGCGATTGGCCGGCGCTGAGGGTGATCCGGCGCTGCGGTTATACCTGCTGGTGGTAGGTGCGCTGCGGGCGCTGGCCGAGGGGCAGCGGCCCGCGCCGCTGGTGCTCGATGCGTTTCTGCTGCGCGCGATGGCCGCTGCCGGGTGGGCGCCCGCGTTGACCGAATGCGCCCGGTGCGGGCTGCCGGGCCCGCATCAGGCGTTCAGCGTCCCCGCCGGAGGTGCTGTCTGTCGCGGATGCCGCCCGCCCGGCGCAGCCACCCCGTCGCTGCATTCCGTGGAACTGCTCGACGCCCTCATGCACGGCGACTGGCCCCAAGCGCAGAACGCCACCGCCGCCACCCGCCGCGAAGCCAGCGGCCTGATCGCCGCCCACCTCCAGTGGCACCTGGAACGCCAGCTTCGCTCCCTTCCCCTCGTCGAACGCCCCCGCGCTTAACGCATTCAGCGGAGGGCGGCAGGATGGCCCGGTGGTTCGAGCGCCTGATCCGCATCCATCGGGGGCTCGGCCACCCCGGATACCGGCGGGGCGGGTGCCGCGGCACGTGGCGTTGGTGATGGACGGCAACGGGCGGTGGGCCCAGCAGCGCGGGTTGCCTCGCACGGAGGGCCACCGCCGCGGTGAGGCGGTGTTGCTGGACGTCGTGTGCGGCTGCATCGAGCTGGGCGTGCAGTGGTTGTCGGCTTACGCGTTCTCCACCGAGAACTGGCGTCGCAGCCCTGATGAGGTCCGCTTCCTGATGGGCTTCAACCGCGACGTCATCCGGCGGCGCCGCGATCAGATGCACGAGATGGGTGTCCGGGTGCGCTGGGCCGGGCGCCGGCCGCGGTTGTGGCGCAGTGTCATCCGGGAGTTGGAGATCGCCGAAGAACTCACGGCGAACAACAATGTGATGACCCTGACCATGTGCGTGAACTACGGCGGTCGTGCCGAGATCGCCGACGCGGCGCGCGAGCTGGCCCGCCGGGCCGTCCGGGGGGAGATCGACCCGGAGCGGATCGACGAGCGGATGCTCGCCCGCTACCTGGACGAACCCGACATGCCCGACGTCGATCTGTTCCTGCGGCCCTCGGGGGAACAGCGGATCTCCAACTTTCTCATCTGGCAGGCTGCCTACGCCGAGCTGGTGTTCCAGGACATCCTGTTTCCCGACTTGGACCGCCGGGATCTGTGGCGGGCCTGCGAGGCCTATGCCAACCGCGACCGCAGGTTCGGCAGCGCCATCGACACCGTTGCAGTCAATGCCCACTCCGCCAGGAGGACAATTCGATGAGCCACAAGAAGGGCGCCGCGAGTCGCACCTCCGCGCGGGAGTTGCTCGACGCCGCCCGGACGGCGTTGGAGCGCTTCCAGGACGTCAGAGTGGACGACGACGGCTCCCTGACCTTCCAGCACTCCGAGGTGCCGTGTGCGGTGCAGGCGGTGGAACTCGTCGAGGGGCTGGTGATGCTCAGCTTGACCTGCGTGGTGGCCTGGGACGTGGCCGACGACGGTAAGCTGGCCGAGCGGGTCGCGACCCGAGCCGGGCAGGGGCTGTTCGGCACCCTGGGGCTGGTCCGCACCGAACGCGGGGCCGATCTGATGCTCCGGTACGCCTTCCCGGCCGCCGGCTTGGACAGCGTCCCGTTGGGCACACTCCTCATGCTCGTCGTGTCCACCGCCTCCCAAGTCCGCACCGAACTTCTCCCCGCCTGATCTGACCCCCTCCGCAGTCTGGATGCAGACTGCTGTTTTCGGGGCCCACAAAACCGCAGTCTGCATCCAGACTGCGCGGGGGGCGGGGTGGAGTCAGGAGGCGGCGCAGGCGGGGCAGCGGCCGGAGATCTCGACGGTGTGGTCGATTTCAGTGAAGTCGTGGGCTTGGGCGATCTGCTCGGCCCAGCGTTCGACGGTGGGACCCTCGACCTCGACGGTGCGGCCGCAGTACCGGCACACCAGATGGTGGTGATGATGCGACGAGCAGCGCCGGTATACGGCCTCCCCGTTGGCGGTGCGCAACACGTCGACCTCACCGGCCTCGGCGAGCGACTGCAGGGTCCGGTACACCGTGGTCAAGCCGATTCCCTCGCCGCGACCGCGCAGCTTCTCGTGGATCTCCTGAGCGGACCGGAAGCCCTCGGTGTCGTCGAGCAGCTTGGCCACCGCGGTGCGCTGCCGGGTAGCGCGCAGCCGGGGAGCGCTCATTCCTCCTCCACGTGGGTCACGGCGTCGACGACGATGTGTGACAAGTGCTCGTCGACCAGCCGGTATACCACCTCACGACCGTGCCGTTCGCCGTCGACCACCCCGGCGGACTTGAGCACCCGCAGATGCTGGCTGATCAACGGCTGCGTGACGCCCAGCGCGTCGACCAGCTCGTGCACGCAGCGCTCGTGGTCGCGCAGCTGCAGCACGATAGCGATCCGCACCGGCGCCGACAGCGCCTTCAACAGTTCACCGGCCGCTACCAGGGTCGTTCGCGGGCGGGTCGCTGCCGGGGTGGGTGCCGGTCGGCCGGGTGAGTGTTCGTCATCCAGCCTCGGATCCGGTATCGCGTCCGCGGTCACACCCGCCATGCCGTCTCCTTCGCTCGGTTCAGACCACCAGCCATAGTAGGTGCCCGCCCCTGATCACCTGGTGACTCGCTAACGGCATTGTCTCATCGCTCCCCGAGGACACCCGTGATCCTGATCTGCCGTTTCGCCGTCGACCCGGATGAGGCCGAAGGTTTCCTGGCGCGGGCGCGCCGGGCGCTCGGTCTGCTGACCGCGCAGGGGTTGTCGCGGCGGGCAGTTGGGGCGCTCCCCGGATGACACCACCCGGTGGGTGCTGGCCGTGCAGTTCGAGTCGGTGGTCGCCTACCGCCACACATTGTCGGTGTTCGACGTCCGCGAGCACGTGGTACCGCTGCTGTCCGAGGCGCTGATCGGCGAACCCGGTAGCTACGAGGTACTGGCCGACGCGCACGGTGGCGCGGTGACCGACCACGACAGCCTGTTGGTGGGCGACGCCGAGCGGGGGTTCGGTTCTGTCGATCGCTAATGTGGGCGGACCTGTCCGTGACTCACCCCTGGAGTCCCCCAGTGCCCGCGGATCGCATCGAGACCGTCGTCAGCCTGTGCAAGCGCCGTGGCTTCGTATTCCCGAGTGGGGAGATCTACGGCGGAACCCGCTCGGCCTGGGACTACGGCCCACTGGGCGTCGAACTCAAGGAGAACGTCAAACGCCAGTGGTGGCGCGCCATGGTCACCGGCCGGGACGACGTCGTCGGCCTGGACTCCTCGGTGATCCTGCCTCGCCAGGTATGGGTCGCCTCCGGGCATGTGCAGGCCTTTCACGACCCGCTGGTCGAGTGCCAGAGCTGCCACAAGCGATTCCGGTCCGACCAGCTCGCCGAGGAGTACGCCGAGCGCACCGGCAAGGACGTGCTGGAAGATGACCTGTCCGAAATACCGTGCCCGAACTGTGGCACCCGCGGTGAGTACACCGAGCCGCGCGAGTTCAACATGATGCTCAAGACCTACCTCGGGCCGGTGGAATCTGAGGAGGGGCTGCGCTACCTGCGGCCGGAAACCGCGCAAGGCATCTTCATCAACTTCCAGAATGTGGTGATGTCCGCCCGCAAGAAGCCGCCGTTCGGTATCGCGCAGATCGGCAAGAGTTTCCGTAATGAGATTACCCCGGGCAATTTCATCTTCCGCACCCGTGAATTCGAGCAGATGGAGATGGAGTTCTTCGTCGAGCCGGGCAGTGATGAGCAGTGGCACCAGTACTGGATCGATACCCGTACTGATTGGTACACGGACCTGGGTATCGACCGGGATAACCTGCGGCATTACGAGCATCCCAAGGAGAAGCTGTCCCACTACTCCAAGCGGACGGTAGACGTGGAGTACCGTTTCGGCTTCTCCTCCGGTCAGCAGTGGGGTGAGTTGGAAGGCATCGCCAACCGCACCGATTTTGACCTCACCACCCACTCCAACCATTCGGGGGTGGATCTGTCCTACTACGACCAGGCCACCGACTCCCGGTACCGCCCCTACGTGATCGAGCCCGCGGCCGGCGTCGGCCGTCCCATGATGGCCTTCCTGCTGGAGGCCTACGCCGAGGATGAGGCACCCAACGCCAAGGGCGGGGTCGATCGCCGGGTGGTGTTGCGGCTGGATCGGCGGCTCGCTCCGGTGAAGGCCGCGGTGCTGCCGCTGTCACGCAACGCAGACCTTTCTCCCAAGGCCAAGGATCTCGCCGCGGTCTTGCGCCGGCACTGGAATGTCGAGTTCGATGATTCGGGAGCAATCGGGCGCCGCTACCGTCGTCAGGATGAGATCGGCACCCCGTTCTGCGTGACGGTGGATTTCGACTCGCTGACTGACCACGCGGTCACGGTGCGCGAGCGCGACACCATGGCGCAGGAGCGGATCGCCATGGACCAGGTCGAGTCCTATCTCGCGACGCGCTTAGTCGGCTGCTGAATCCCGGCTCGTTCTGGAAGCATGGTCGGCATGGACACCGTGAACACCGAAGAAATCCGTCAACGCCGGCAAGCCGGTGATGCGCTGCGCCGCTGGGCCGCGCAAGGTCGTTCCTCCGCGGTGGTGCGAGTGCTCGAGCGGCATGGTTTCGGCACCGTCGCGACCGGGCAGCTGCTGGCCGGCACCGCCAACGGTGAGCGGGCGGGTGCGGTGTTCGAAGGCACGATGGACACCGTGGCGCTGCCCCTGCTGAGCTCCGCAGTAGAGGTGCCCGGTACCGCGAAGGGCCACGTTACCGAGCCGGACGCGCTGGCCGCAGGCCTGGCCTGTAGCGGTGGGGCGCAGCTGTTGGGCCACCCGCTGCCCGCGCCGGCTGCCGCCGCGTTGGGCACCTCGCTGGCCGATGGTGAGCCCTGCGGTTTGGCCTCCACGGTCGACGGGTCGGCGGTGCTGGTGGCGGGAGGTGCGGGGCTGACCGACGTCGTCGGCACGCTCGGCGCTGCGGAGGTGGACGACATTGTCCTGGCCAGGCTGCGCGAGCTGGCTCGGGTCGGCGCGACGGCCACCGAGCAAGGCGAGGCGGCAGGCACCTCCGTGTTGATCGACGTGTGGGTGCCGGTGACCACCATGCTGATCGTGGGTGGCGGTGCGATCGGGACCGCGCTGGCGGCGCAGTGCGGGTTGCTGGGCTGGGCGGTGCGCACCGAGACCGAGTTGGAGCCCGCGATCGCCGCGGCGAAGGAATTCACCGCTGTGGATGTGCTCGCCCTGTTGGACCACGGGCCGGCTTTCGATGCGGTGCTGGTGGAACTGTTGCGGTCGGGGCGCGGCTTCTGCGGCGCGCTGGGATCGCGGCACACCCAGGAGGTTCGGCGCCGGCGGCTACGCGCCGCCGGGCTCTCCGAGGAGGAGCTGGATCGCTTGCACGGACCGATGGGTCTGGACCTGGGTGCTTCCCGGCCGGCCGAGACGGCGGTGTCCCTGGTCGCAGAGGTGATCGCGGTGCGACGGGGGCGGTCGGGTGGGCCGTTGTCCACCGCCGCGGGCCGTATTGGCGGGTAACCTCCGGCTGAGCCGGCAGTCAGACTCCCGCCGGCGGAGCCGGCAGTCAGACTCCCGCTCCGGCGGATCCGTGGCGTCCCGTGCGCTGATTCGACTGATCTTCGGAGCGGTGCTGATCGGTGCATTGATCGTCGGCGGCACGGTGTTCCGGGTGTGGCAGGTGGCCCGGGTCGACGATCGGAACAAAGCCGACATCGTGGTAGTGCTGGGCGCTGCTCAGTACGACGGGACACCATCGGCAGTGCTCAGTTCCCGGCTCGACCACGCCGCGCGTCTGTGGCGGGCGGGGATAGCGCCGGTGATCGTCACGGTCGGGGGTCGGCGGATCGGCGACAACTACACCGAGGCCGAGGCAGGACGCAACTACCTGGCCTCTTACGGGGTTCCCCAGAATGCAGTGGTGCCGATCGGGGAAGGCCGCGACACCCTGGAGAGCTTGCAAGCAGTGGCACATCGAGCGGGCACTGCGGGTTGGCGTACCGCTGTCATCGTCAGCGATCCGTGGCATTCGTTGCGGGCCCGCACGATGGCCGACGACCTGGGGCTGCGTTCCTGGACGTCGCCTACCCGCAGCGGCCCGATCGTGCAGACTCGGACCATCCAGGCTCAGTACATCGTGCGGGAGAGCGCGGCGTTGCTGCATTACCGGTTCACCCACGCCCCAGCCGGGTCGTTCGGCATTGACCTCGGGTGAGCCTGATGGGCTATTCCTACACTGAACACGACCGGGCTCGGCTGGTTCCCGAGCCGGCCAAAAGGGCTGCCCTACCCGGATCGGCACCGGAGCGCCGCAGCCCGTTCGCCCGGGACCGGGCCCGGGTGCTGCACTCGGCGGCACTGCGGCGGCTTGCGGGTAAGACCCAGGTCGTGGGCCCAGGGGAGGGTGACGTGCCCCGGACCCGGCTGACCCACTCGCTGGAGGTCGCTCAGATCGGCCGCGGAATCGCCGTTGAGCTGGGCTGCGACCCGGACGTGGTGGAGACTGCCGGATTGGCGCACGACATCGGCCACCCGCCCTTCGGGCACAACGGCGAGCAGGTCCTCAACGACATCGCCGCCGGTTGCGGCGGCTTCGAAGGTAACGCGCAGACCTTACGGATCCTCACCAGGTTGGAGCCCAAGCGGATCGACGCCGGGACCGGGCGCAGCCACGGGCTCAACCTCACCAGGGCGTCATTGGACGCAACCGTGAAGTACCCGTGGCCGAGCGGTAATGGGAAGATCAAGTACGCTTGCTACGCCGATGACGCGGCGGTGTTCGGCTGGCTGCGTGACGGCGCGCCCGGCCAACGGCGATGCCTGGAAGCGCAGGTGATGGACTGGGCCGACGACGTCGCCTACTCGGTGCACGACGTCGAAGACGGGATCCTTGCCGATCGCATCTCGTTGGGCACCCTGGCTGACCCGGTCGAGCGGGCCGTGCTTGCCGAACTGGCTGCGAAACATTTCAGCGCGCTGCCCAGCACCCAACTGGACGCCGCTGCGGTGGGGCTGCTGGCGCTTCCGGTCGTTGCCGCGCTGCAGCGATACGACGGATCGCTGCCTGCCCAGGTTGCGCTCAAGGATCTCACCAGCGAGCTGGTCGGGCGCTTCGTCTCGGCAGTGGTATCAGCGACCCTGGCACGGTTCGGGCCTGCACCGTTGGGGCGTTACCGCGCTGATCTCGTCATCCCGAGCCGGGTCGCCGGTGAAGTGGCGCTGCTCAAGGCCATGGCGCTGCGATTCGTCATGAGTGATCCGCACCGGCTGGCAGTGCAGGCTACCGAACGTGAGCTGCTGGCGCAGCTGTGCTCGGACGTGGCGCACCGGGCACCGGACCGGCTGGATCCTGCACTGCGCCCGGCGTGGCACCAGGCCGATAGTGACAGCGCACGACTGCGAGTGATCATCGACCAGGTGGCGGCCCTGACTGACGCCCAGGCCGTCAGGTGGCACGCGGCGCTGCGTGCCACTCGCGAGTAGTCAATATCTCATCTCGGGATCGTCGTAATGCTTGAATTCGAGCAGGTTGTTCGAGGGATCCTGTAGCACGAACGCGTCATGGCCTTCGCGCCGGCCGTCGAACCGGCGAAACGGCTGGGCGAAAAACGGCAGATTCCGGGTTCGGGCCAGGTTGAGCAGCTTGTCCCAGCTTCGGCGCTCCCGGAAGGTGACTCCGAAGTGTCTGGGGTAGAGCACCGGAGTGGTGTCGATGCTGTCGGAGAGGTGGCAGACGACCTGATCACCGAAGAAGTTCAGGGTGATGCGGTCGTCGTATCGACGGGCCAGCGTGCACCCCAGACCCTCGACATAGAACCGTTGCGCGTCGTCGAGATTCACCGCCGGGATGGCCAGGTGGAAAACGTCTGCCGGGTTGCGCATCACAGCCTTGCCAGCAAGGTCTCCGAGCGCAGTCCCCGCCGTAGCGTCTCGAGCCCAATCACATCGTCGGCCCGGATATTGCCCAGGTTGACCGACGAACCCATCCGTCGCAGGAAGTAGGTTTGCAGGTCCTTGTTCGGGGCCTCGAACAGCAGCCGGTCGAGCTTGATGCCGGAGCCGATGATCTCGTCGACCAATTCATGGCGCGGTTCGCCGTCGGCTCGGCAGATCCCGCCGCGGCCGCTTTCCCGGGCCTCGGCGGTGACGAGATGGGCGCCGGCGGCGAGATCCTGCTCGATGAGCGAGATCCAGCGGGCCGGTGCCAGCGCGTCGCTGCGACGCATGTCCTTGAAGCCGACCTCGCTGATGACGACGAACTCGTCAGCGAGCCGAGCCACCCAGCGGGCCTTTTCGGTGTTGTCGATGGGGATCGTGCCGTTGGACACCTCGACATGGGTGACGCCCAGGACGCGGCACAGATCCAGCCACTCCGAAACCAGCCCGTCCAGCGCGTAGCGCTCGAACAGGGTGCCCCCGAAGTAGAAGTCGATCCCGGCGCTGCGCAAGATGTCAATTTTCCGCTTGATGTCCTTGGTGACGAGGCAGGTGCCCCACCCGAACTTCACGAGGTCGACGAATTCGCCGACGCTGTCGATCGCGTCCTCGAATTGGGCGGTGAACATCCCTGGATCGATGACCATGGTCAGCCCACGTTGCCGTGGTTTCGACTCGAGGTGCGGTAGGCGTAGTTGAGTGTCGATCACGGGTGCCTCCTCACATCCGCCCTGCACCCAGCCGGATCGGTTGGGAGGAGACGGACGGCTCGGATCTACCAGAATGGACAGATGAATCGGTACGCGTGCGGCGCTTTCCGGTCAGCACCTGGCTGAGCGGGCTGCGCCGGAGCAGCTCGACCACCAGTAGCGACCCTGCGACGGCGGCGCCGAAGGCGACGATCGTCGACCAGAGCGCCGGCATCCGGGTGGCCAGCCACCCGGCAGGGCCCAGCATCCATGCCCACAGCAGCATCGGATGCACCAGAAACACTCCGAAGGAGCGGTCAGAGCTGATCTTGATGATGTGTGAACCCAGGCCGGCTCGCTGCCGCTGTGCCCAGGCGGTGCCCAGGGCGAACAACGCGGTGATCACCGCCAGGCACCACGGCACCATCACCGCCTGGAACACGTCGCAGGCGGTCGGGACGGGAACGCCGGCGCGCACTGAGCTCAGATACCACCACTCGGCCGCAAGGCCGGTACCCAGGAACGCTGCGGTCACTATCACCGGGTGCTCCTGGACCCAGGCCTGCGCTCGGTCGGCGTGCAACGCAGCCACCCCGCCGAGCAGCAGGTAAAAGACGTAGCTGCCGACGAACGACCCGTCGTAATGCCACAGTAGCTCTGCGATCCCGGTAGGGTGCGCGGCGTGCAGCCCGGCGTTGATGGCGACTTGCAGGACGGCGCCACTCGTTAGTAGCCAGTGGTGCCAGCCACGGCTTACCTGCAGCAACCACCGGAACGCGGGAAACAACAGGTAAAACTGCATTGTCACGATGAGGAAATACAGGTGGTAACACGCTGTGCCGGTGATCAGGTTGCGCCCGAGCTGGATGAGCGCGGCGCCGGCGGGCAGTGGTGTCGTGATCAGGGCTAACCCGCTGTAGATGACAGTCCAGCTCACATACGGCGCGCCGATCAACAGGAAGCGCCGTCGCCAGAACAGCGTGACGGGCAACCGGTCGCGGTAGCGGTGCACGAGCACGAACGCGGTGAGTGCGAAAAACGCCTGCCGAGTGAAATGCAGCAGCATCTCCGCGCCACCGGCTGGCACGCTGTCGACCGGATTGACGGTAGCCACGGTGTGCACCGCGATGACGCAGGCAAACGTCACGACTCGCACCAGATCGACCGCATAGATGTGACCGGGGCGTGTCGTCACTGCGGGGACACCTCGAGGTGCCTGGTGTCGGACGGCAGCGATCCACGCAACCGGCGGCGCAGTACCTTCCCGGTCGCGGTGCGTGGCAAGTCTGCGACGAACCGGAACTCCACTGGACGTTTGCCCCGGCTGAGCTGCTGTTCGCAGCGCAACCGCAGCCGGTCGACAAGTTCGTCTCGCTGTTCGTCATCCAGTGCTGCGATGGATCGGATCCAGGCCACCGGTACGGCCCCGAGCACGTCGTGCGGGCAGCCCGCGACGGCGGCCTCCGCCACCGCCGCCTCGCCGAGCAGGACCTCCTCCACCTCTGCGGGATGCACCATCTCGCCGCCGCAGTTGACGACGTCGTCGCGGCGCCCGGCGAGGAAGAGGTACCCGTCGATGTCGAGTCGTCCGAGGTCGCCGGTGTCCAGCCAGCCTGCGGCGTCGAACCGCTCGGCGGCCATACCGTCGGCGTAGGCGCTGATCACGCTCTCACCACGGATGCGGACCCGCCCGACGACGTCCGGGGCGCACCGCCGGCCCTCCGGATCGACCACCTCCAGTTCCACCCCCACCGGCCGGCCTGCCGATCCGGGCGGATGACCTCCGCTCAGCGGGGTTGCGGTGATCTGGCTGGCCGCCTCGGTCATGCCGTAGCTCTCTACCACGACCACCCCGGTCTGCGCGGATACCTGCGCACGGACCGCCGCCGGCAGCGGTGCCGAGGCGGAGCGGATGAACCGCAGGCCCGGCGGGACAGCCGGTAGGTGGTCGGTCGCCAGGATCGACAGGATCGCGGGCACCGCGTTGACCCAGGTGATGTCGCGTTCGGCCAGCAGTGGCCAGAATCCGGTGCGGTGAAACCGGCGGTCCAGTACCAGTGTGCCACCGGCGAGGAGAGTGGCCAGCAGTGCGACGACTTCGGCATTGATGTGGAACAACGGCAGGGAATTGAAACCGCGGTCCGCGGCGGTGAGCTGGTGATGATCAACGACAGACTGTGCGGCGTGCAGCAACTGGTGTTCGGTGAGCACGACCGTCTTAGGCGTGCTGGTCGAGCCGGAGGTGAGCAGCGCGACCGAGCCGGATCGCCGTTGCACGGGGCCGGCTGTCCGCAGCTGGGTTGACCGGGGCAGGCCGGTGGCCGAGTCCACTTGGATGCCCGGCACGGCGGCCCGGTCGCTGACGACCAGCCAGGGCCGCAAGGCGCGCCGGGTGCGTTGCGCCTCAGCGGCAGGAGCCGCCGGGTCGATCGGTGCCGAACACCGGCCCGCGGCGATCACGGCCAGATGTACGGCACAAAACGCGAGTGGATCTTCGACGTCGACCAGTACCCGGGCAGCCGGTGGCACCCCGGCGGCGTCGAATGCCTGGCACCACGCCTGTGCAGTGGCGTGCAGCGCGGCGAAGTCGAATGACCGCTCGCTGCGCGCATCGGCGAGAAAACACCGGTGCGGCTGGCTCGCGGCGCGCTCCGCGACAACGTCGTGCACAACACTCATGGGCGCATCCTTACCTGGCTACCTGAACGTCAGCTGGGTACGAACTGGGAATACTGTCCCCTCATGCGGCGCACCGTCCACCGGCTGGCTTTCAGCCTGGTGTCCCTGTTGGGAGGCGTGCTGCTGGTGGTGGTCCTGACTGGGACGCCGGCGACCCCGGTTATCGCCGTGCCACACCGGCCGGCATCCCATCACCCGGCGTTGCCATTGGTACCGCAATCGACCAATCACTCCACACCGGTCACCGAGGTGCACACGGTGACTGTGGACGGGGTGGCGCGAACCTACCGCACCGTCGTCACGACTCAACCGGCCGGCAAGCTTCCGCTACTGATCGTGTTGCACGGACGGGGACAGTCCGGGTCCTCCGTGCTGAGCATGACCGGCTTTATCGAGCTGGTCCAGCAGCAGCAGGCTGTACTGCTGTTACCTGATGGGCAGCAGCGCTCATGGAACGCCGGTCACGGCTGCTGCGGTTTCGCCGGCGCCCACCAGGCCGCCGACGTGCCCTTTGTGGCTGCAATTGTGGCCGACGCGCTGCGCCGGTGGCCGATCGATGCCCAGCGGGTGTACCTGGTTGGGTACAGCAATGGGGGCAAGCTCGCCTACAGCGCGGTGTGCGCCCATCCCGAGCTGTTCACGGCGGTGGCGACCTACGGCGCGGTGCCGCTGTCACCCTGCGTACCGGGCACGCCGGCGGTGTCGGTGCTGCTCGCCGCCGGCACCGCAGACCGGGTGTTGCCCTTCCACGGCAAACCGGCCGGGCACCCGCCGTTGCCGTCCGTGGCGCAGGCGCTCACTTGGCTGCGGACCCAGGACGGTTGCTCAGCCAAAGCGCAGACCGTTCGGGACGGGGCTGCGGTGGTCCAGCGATGGGCAGGTTGTGCGGGCGGTACCGACGTCGAGTCGGTGGTTTATCCCGGCCGGGGACATGCCTGGCCGAGTGGTGGGTCGCCCGCCACCGCCACCCTGATGTGGACGTTCCTCAGCCGGCATGAGGGGCACGGCGCACCCCGTCCCGGGTAGTTCGCGGGGCCGTTCACCGGGAGCGGAGGCGTCCGAGCAGTTCGCTCGGCACCACCCGCACCGGGAACGGCCGGCGTGCCTCGAAGACATCGTCGCCGACCACCCGCACCACCTCCTGGTACCGGTCGTGGGCATCGAGTTCGAGGATCAGCAGGTCGGGCACGTCGGGATCGAGCACCCAGTAGCTGGGCGTGCGCATCCGCCCGTAGGCGGCGCGCTTGAGGTTGAGATCGATCAACCGGCCGGTAGGGGACAGTACTTCGACGGCCAGCACCGGTGCGGCGGGAAGGTTCTTGTTCGTCTGCCAAACCGTGCCATGAGGGTCTGACAGTGCCTGCCCCTAGAATCGGCGCCCGTGGCTGGACGGATCCGGGACGCGGACATCGCGCAGGTCCGGCAGCGCAACCGGATCGACGAGGTGGTCGGCGAGTACGTCGCGCTGCGCCGAGCCGGTGCGGATTCGCTCAAGGGGCTGTGCCCGTTCCACGACGAGAAAACGCCCTCGTTCAACGTGCGCCCGGGGCACGGCACCTTCCATTGCTTCGGTTGCGCCGAGGGCGGCTCGGTCGTCGACTTCATTATGAAGATCGAGCACCTCGGTTTCGTCGAGGCGGTGCAACGGTTGGCCGACCGGGTGGGAATCCAGTTGACCTACACCGCCGGCGGCGCCTCGGTGCACCGTGACCGCGGCACCCGGTCCCGGCTGATCGAGGCGAACCGGCTGGCGCAGGAGTTCTATGCCGAGCAGCTCAGTTCGGCCGAGGCGCGCCCAGCCCGAGAGTTCCTGATGCAGCGCGGATTCAGCCAGGAAGCCGCAGGTAGGTTCGGCTGCGGCTTCGCCCCGTCGGGCTGGGATCAGCTCACCAAACACCTGCTGGGCCGCGGATTTGCCGTCGACGAGCTGGTCAAGGCGGGAGTGTCCCGGGAGGGCCAGCGGGGACCGATCGACCGGTTCCACCGCAGGCTGCTGTGGCCGATCCGCGACCTGGGCGGTGACGTGGTGGGTTTCGGTGCGCGGCGGTTGTTCGACGACGACCGCGTCGAGGCCAAGTACCTCAACACCGCCGACACGCCGCTGTACCGCAAATCGCAGCTGCTGTTCGGGCTCGACCTGGCCAAAAGGGAGATTGCCCGGCGCCGTCAGGTGGTCGTGGTCGAGGGCTACACCGATGTGATGGCCATGCACCTGGCCGGAGTGCCTACCGCCGTGGCGTCGTGTGGCACCGCGTTCGGCGCCGAACACATCTCCATCCTGCGCCGGCTTTTGATGGATGACGACGCCCTGCGCGGTGAGGTGATCTTCACCTTCGACGGTGATGAGGCGGGTAAGAAGGCGGCGCTCAAGGCATTCGACGGCGACCAGAGTTTCGCGGCGCAGACTTTCATCGCGGTCGCCCCAGACCGGATGGATCCATGCGAGCTGCGCCAGGCCAAAGGCGACGCCGCGGTGTGCGACCTGGTGGCCCGTCGCCAGCCGCTGTTCAGCTTCGCGATCCAGACCCTGCTGGCCGAGTATGACCTGGATACCGCCGAGGGCCAGGTCGAAGCGCTGCGGCGGGCGGTGCCACTGGTTGCGCGAATCAAAGACGTGGCGCTGAGGGACCGGTATGCGACGCAGTTGGCCTACCGGAGTGGTTGGAGTGACGAAGCCACGGTGGTTCGCCGGGTTCGGGAAGCCGCCGGTGAGGGGCCTCGTCGGCGCGGCGGGCGGCCGAGAAAGGTGCCACCGGCAGACAACGGAACGGATCTGCCCGCGCGGGACGATGTCCGGTTGCAGGCCCAGCGCGAGGTGCTCAAGGCGGTCCTGCAGGAGCCCGGGTTGAGCGGTCCGGTGTATGACACGTTGCCTGCTGAGGCCTTCACCCACCCGTGCTATGCGCAGGTGCACGCGGCGGTGCTGACAGCCGGGGGCACCGCCGCCGGACTGTCCGGTTCGGAGTGGATCGAGGCCGTCGCCGCGCATTGTGCTACCCGGTCACTGGTGACCGAGCTCGCCGTGGAGACGCTGCGAGCCACCGGAAGCGCTGAGGACGATGCCCGCTACATCGGGAGCCTGCTCGCGCACTTGCAAGCCACGGTCGTCGGGCGGCAGGTCGCCGAGATCAAATCCCGGTTGCAACGGATCTCGCCGGTCGACGACGCGGATTCCTACCATCACCTCTTCGGTGACCTGGTGGCTCTCGAGCAGTACTACCGGGCGCTGCGCGAGCAGGCCATGGGGGCGCAGGAGTGACTGCCTGAAGGTGGGCGCTGCGCGGTGTGCTTGTCGTGGCCGGAGCGACCGGGCTAGTTTCGCTTGCTGAGGGACGAGGAGGTCGTCGCGGCCGTGTGGGACCCGGAAACATACCTGGCGTTCGGCGATCACCGGGCTCGGCCCTTTCACGACTTGCTGACCCGGGTCGGTGCCCGCGATCCGGGTCTGATCGTTGACCTGGGCTGCGGGCCGGGCACCCTTACGCGATCATTGGCCAAACGGTGGCCGCTGGCGAGTGTCATCGCGCTGGACAGCTCACCGGAGATGGTGCAGGCCGCGCGGGAGCGAGGCATCCATGCCGAGCTGTGCGATGTCCGCTACTGGCTACCTCCTCCCGGCACCGGGCTGGTCGTGTGTAATGCCGTGTTGCAGTGGGTGCCTGAGCATGCGGAGTTACTGCGCCAGTGGATGCGGCAGCTGCCTAGTGGGGGATGGCTGGCGTTGCAGGTGCCGGGGAACTTCACCGCCCCGTCGCATGCCGAGACCGCTCGGCTCGCCGCCGAGCCTCGCTGGCGTGGCTTGCTCGACCTCAGGGGAACCCACCCGGTGCTCGAACCAGCTGGCTACGCCGCGGTGTTGGGACCGAGCGCGGCGGAGTTGGACGTATGGGAAACCACCTACCTGCACCGACTGACCGGTCCCGACCCGGTACTCGAATGGATCACCGGGACCGCGCTGCGGCCGGTGCGGGCGGCGCTGTCGGCGCAGGATTGGGAGGCGTTCCGGCAAGAACTCGCCCCGCGGTTGCGAGCTGCCTATCCGGCGGGCGCCGACGGGGTGACCTGGTTTCCCTTCCGCCGAATCTTCGCCGTCGCGCAAGTCGGCTGAGTGTCGCTGGGCCGGTTACTGGTAGGCGTTTCGATCGCACCAGTCAGTGATCGTGGCGCTGGCTATCCCGGGCGCCCTGCGTTTGCCGGGGCCGGTGTCATTGATCAATTCTGCCAGCAGCCGGGGGCAGCAGCATGGTCGTCGCGTACCGTGCGCTAGGCTGATGCCGCTTTCCCCGATAGCTCAATTGGCAGAGCATGCGACTGTTAATCGCAGGGTTGTTGGTTCGAGTCCAACTCGGGGAGCGGCTACAACACGAGGGCCGATCCCTGTGAGAACCGGCCCTGACCGCAGTTTTGACCGCACTTGTGACCCTGGTGGTTTATTCGTGGG
>Ga0134126_10003021_pt1 | contig 21121 bp, 17 predicted proteins | sample KB31752_FD_96881 | JGI IMG/M metagenome (GOLD analysis project Ga0134126, IMG submission 96881) | Terrestrial soil microbial communities with excess Nitrogen fertilizer from Kellogg Biological Station, Michigan, USA - KB3-175-2 | ecosystem: Environmental > Terrestrial > Soil > Unclassified ... | reverse complement strand
TATTCCGGCGCGGTGCAATTTTTTCTATGCTGGATTATTCCGTTTGGACTCGCGTCGTTTTACCCAAGCGTCCGGTTGCTCGGGCATTCCGTCACGCCGGAATATCTGCCGTTTGTGCCGGTAGTTGCCGCGGGGTTTCTCGCGCTGGCGCTTTTCATGTGGAAGCTCGGCACGCGCCACTATTCTTCAACCGGGTCATGAGCGCTTTGCGCATTAACCCTTGTATTGCACGACGACCATGGTGATGTCGTCCGCTTGCGGCGCGCCGCCGGTAAAGTTGCGGACGCCGGAGCGAATGGCTTCGGCGAGCTGCTCGACGTTTTCGCCGGCGAAAGTTTTCACAAGCTCATTCAGCCGGTCCTGCTCGAACATTTCATCGCGCAGGTTGCGCGCTTCGGAAACGCCGTCACTGTAAATCACCAGATAATCTCCCGCGTGGAGCAAGGCGCGCTCCGCAGCGAATTCCGCTTCGGGGAACATTCCTACCGGAAAATTCACGGCGCTGAGCTCGACAATTTCGCCGGAGGCGCGGCGCACCAGCGGCGGCACGTGCCCCGCATTGATGTATTCGAATTCGCCGGACGGTGTTAGCACGCCATAAAAAAGTGTGGCGTAGCGATCTTCGCTGGAGCGTTCGCAAAGAAACTGATTCACCCGCTTGGTGAGTTCCGCGAGCGGAATATCGAGAGCCGCGGTGGTGTAGAACACGCCTTGCAAAAGCGTCGCGAGCAGGGAAGCGGCAATTCCTTTTCCAGCCACGTCGCCGACAAAAAAACCATAGCGATCGCCGCTGAGTGCGACGACGTCGAAGCAATCGCCTCCGACGGAATGACAGGCAAGCGTCGAGCCGGTGACGGAGACGTGCGACATTTGCGGAAACGATTTGGGCAGGAGTTCGCGCTGAATTTGGCTGGCAATTTCGATTTCATGATCGAGGCGCGCCTTAGCGCGCGATGCGGAAAAGAGGCGGGCATTTTCAATCACGTTCGCAGCTTCGCGCGCGAGCGTGCGCAAAACTTCGCGGTCGATTTCCGAGAAGGCCGTGGAAGGCGAGCGGCTGTCGAGATAGAGAACGCCGAGCAGTTCGGCTTCTTCCGAAGTGATGGTGAGGTCCACAGCCGCAATCACGGGAAGTTTTTCTATGGGAATTGCAACTATGGTCAGTAGTGAGAGTGACGCGACGCTTGCTTGCTGCCCGAGGCTGACTTCATCGCCCGTATCGCTGACGATGAGTTCTCTGCGAGAAGCGGCCACACGCTTCAAAACGCCGGAGGAAATCTTCAACTGGTCGGGCGCAATCTGTTCGCCTTTCGAATCGCGGGCCACCATCGGCGTGAGTTCGCCGGCGTCGTTTGCGAGCAGCAGGACGCCGCGCTCCGTGCGCGTTACGCGAATGGCGGCTTCGACCACGGCCGCGAGCACATCTTCGAGCGAGAGGCCCGAGCCGAGCGTGCGCGCAACTTCCAAGAGCACGCCGAGATGGTAAAGTCCCTGCGTGCCGGGCGTAGCCGGAGCGGGCTTTTCAACCTGCTCGATAAGTTCCTCGAGCGTTGCTTCGTCACCCAGATAAACGAGCTTGAACGAATCGGGCATGCCGAAATCGATGGCATCCTTGGGCGACAGAGTATGCAGCCCCGTAATTTTTTTGCCATTTACGAAAGTGCCGTGGCGGCTGCCCATGTCTTCGAGCAAGTAGGAGTCATCAGCAAATGCAATCTGCGCCTGCTGGCGGCTGATGCGGCTATCGCGCAAGACGAGTTCGTTGCCGGTTTGGCGACCGATGCGAAATGGCAACTGTGTGACCGGCACTTCGCGCCGCGCTCCGGCGGGGTCGAGCACGAGTAATCGCGGGGGTCGCGCCATAGTTCATTACCGCAGGCGCTTGCGCGGAAATCGTAAGGCGTGCGGTCGGGCCAATGTTAGGAGAACTTGCGGGCAATGGCAACCGGATTGAAAATGCGATGGCGGGCTGGCGGGAAAAATTAAGCGAAGAAGTATCGCGGTTCGCGGGATAGGGTTTTGGCGGAGCTGATGCGAGCGTGAATGAAAAAGCGTGCTAACCTGCGCGATTTGCGGAAGGGCGCGAAGGAACGATAGAGCGGAATGTTTGCCAAACGGACTAACTGGAGCCTTGAAACGAACCGCTTGAGCGCAGCTCTTGCTGCGCTTCGCGCGAGCGGGAAAGGTTTGCTGGATCTGACCATTTCGAATCCGACGAAATGCGGATTTCTGTACGATGAAAAGGCGATTCGCGAAGCTCTGTCCGGCGCTGGAGTGATGGATTACGAGCCGAATCCGAGAGGGATATTGTCAGCGCGCGCGGCTGTCGCGGAATACTATGCGGAAAAAGGCGTTCGCGTTGCAGTCGAGGATATTTTTCTTACGGCCAGCACGAGCGAGGCGTATTCATTTATTTTTCGATTGCTATCCGATCCGGAATCGGAAGTGCTTGTCCCAAGTCCAAGCTATCCGCTCTTCGATTTTCTTGCCGACATTCACGACGTGCGTCTGATTCGTTATCCGCTGACCTATAGCGATGGCTGGCAAATCGATTTTGGTGAAGTCCACAGAGCGATCACGGAGCGGACGCGAGGCATCATCGTTGTGCATCCGAATAATCCCACAGGGCATTATGCGAAGGCGGCGGAAATGGAGCAGTTGAATCAGATTTGCGCCGCGCGCGATTTGGCGCTGATTGCCGATGAAGTGTTTTTCGATTTTTCTGTGGAGGATGGAAAAGAGCGCAGCAGTTTCGCTGCGAATTCGCGAGCGCTTACCTTTATCATGAGCGGCCTCTCGAAAATTTCTGGCTTGCCGCAGATGAAGGCGTCATGGCTGACGCTCGGCGGCACGGAAAATCTGAAGACTCAGGCTGCGGCGCGACTGGAGGTAATCACGGACACGTATCTGTCTGTTAGCACGCCGGTGCAAGTCGCTTTGCCCGCGCTTCTCGCGCAGCGGCACGGGTTTCAAAAGCAATTGATGGCGCGACTGCGGCGCAACCTTGCAGAAATGGACCGGCAACTTGCGGAAAGCAAGTCGTGCTCGCGTTTGAAAGTTGAAGGAGGATGGTATGCCGTGCTGCGCATACCAAAGCTGCGTGATGACGAGGAGTTTGCCGTCGAAATGCTCGAAAAGCACAGCGTTTATACGCACCCGGGCCACTTCTTTGACTTCGCCGAACCAAATCATCTGGTGATCAGCCTGCTCGAGCGCGAAGAGGATTTTGGCGAAGGCCTCAAGCGTTTGCTCGACTACTTGGGATGAAATGCCCGCCCTCGGCTCATCGCGTAAGAGAATGGACGCCCGATTCGCGCGTTGCCGGCTCCGCCGCGAGGCAGCGGACTTTCTCCCGGAGGCGGACGGCGAGATCGACAACGGTCTCGAGCCGCTGCACCGAAGATGGCGGCAGTTTTTCGCGCAACTGTGAAAGGAGAAGTTCCGCATTACCGAGAATTCCGGTGAGCGGGTTATTGATTTCGTGACGAAGAATCTCGGCGAAGTCAGAAGGCAAATCGGCGTTCCATGCGGAGCAAAATTCCCGGGAATGGGACGGAGTCGAATTCAACCGGCGCCCGACAAACGCTGCGGCGAGCGCTGAATAGTCCGCCGAGAGAGTTACAACGTCCACAGCGCCGGAGATTACCAGGCCTGCCAGATCCTGCTGGCTCTCCGCGGGCGAGAGGACAACTACGGGAGCAAATGCGGCAATGCGCCGGACAGCTTCACGCAACGGAACGGCTTCGCCGAGAATCTCCTCGCTCATTACAATTACGTCCAGCGTAGAGCAGCAAGCGCGCGATTCGAGTTCCCGGAAGCTGGACGCCAGCGAGATGTCCAATGATTCTGACGCGCCGATTGTTCCCATTACGCTTCTGCGAATTTTGCCTTCGGGGATGGCGATCAGTACTTGTGGTCGTTTCTCTCTCATACACGCTCCGGTGCTCTCGAAATTCATCTATGCGCTTGCGCACGCGTGGTTTCCGGCGAATGAGCTGCGTTTTCCTCCAGAACACGATAGGCCGCAAGCTTCAGCTCCTCGACGAGGAACGGCTTCGCCAGATAGTGCAACTGATGAGATTGGAGAAACTCGAGCGTGTGCGGCCCCAAAGTATCCCCGGTAATGAAAAGAATGCGATGGCGAGACGTGTGCTGCGCGCGAACGAGAGCGTCATAGAAAGCCGGCCCGTCCACGCGCGGCATGCGCAGATCGCAGATGATCAGATCGTAATTCGCGCGCATTGCGCGGAGGAGCGCTTCCTCGCTATCCAGCACCGCCTCGACGCGGTGGCCGTCTTCGCGCAGCACGTCGGCGACGAGATGGGCGACGGTGGGCTCATCTTCGACGATTAGAATGCGCGCACTCGGAAGTTTTTTCCCAATCTCGATGGCGCCGATATCGGCAGGACAAGATTCGCCTTCCGGTACAGGCACAATCGGCAATTCGACAGTGAATTTCGCGCCTCTTTGTGGAAGGTTTTCGAAGAACACTTTCCCGCCCTGTTGCTCGGCAATGCTGCGGACAATAGGGAGGCCAAGTCCTGTGCCGACTCCAGCTGGTTTTGTGGTGAAGAAGGGGTCGAAAATTCGTGTAGCAATTTCAGGGGGCACGCCCGGGCCGTTGTCGGAGATTTCGATAGCCAGTTTGCCGGAGGAGATTTGCCTCGTGCGGAGATGAATTTTGGGCTGGCTGCTATTTTCGGCGACGGCCTGTTCGGCATTGATAAGCAGGTTCAGTACGAGCTGCTGAAGCTGGTGCGGATCGGCAAGAGTTTCAGGGAGATGCGCATCCAGTTCGCTTTGCAATTCGATGTTCTGAGCTTTCAATTCATAGCCGCGCAAGGCGATGGTGCGCTCAATGATTTCATTGATGTTCGAGCGGGCGCGTTCGTCCGTTACAGGGCGCGTGAACGAAAGAAGGTTTTTGACGATTCGCCTGGCCCTTTCCGCTTCATCGAAGATCAGTTTTACTTCTTCATGTCGGCCTTCCGCTTTGTGCAGCAGCAATTGAGCGTAGCCCATGATGGAAGTGAGCGGATTATTCAGTTCGTGCGCGATTCCCGGCGCCAGCCTGCCGAGCGCCGCCATTTTTTCAAATAGCGGGTGAGAGGCGGAATTGGCATCACGGGCCACGGACGTGCAGCGCGCGACCGTAATCATCGCGCGGAAGCCTTCGAGCGATTCGAAAGGAAGCCGTTCGCCGCTGGGGTAGCCCGCCAGCAAAACGACAGGCTCATGAGCCGCACCATCCAGCGGAAGGCCGATGAGAGACAGTGTGTGCACAGCGTCGGAAATGTCGCGAACGATCGACTCTCCTTCCAAGAAAACCGCCGTTGCTATTTCGAAGAAAGCGGGCTGCAGGGAACTCCGCGGTTCATTTCCAACGAGGACTTCCCATTCGAGAGAGGAATCGATGCGGCGGGCAACTCCGGCGAACTGGGCTCCGGTTTCATTCACTGCTGCGCTCAAAATGCGTTTGAGGACGCTTTTCGTGGCCGCGCCATCGGCGATCAGGCGATCAACCTCCTCGTGCAGATGCAGCGCCCTGCACATGCTTTCCTGGCGCTCTCGCGCCTGATGGGCGTAAAGCGAGACGCCGATTTCCGCGGCCACGCTTTCCACGACGTCGCGTCCGGCCAGCTTGCCGGGTTTTGCGCTGCCGGCCAGCAACGCGCCCAAAATGCGGTCGTCCACCTTGAGGGACATGCCTACAGCGATGGAAATTCCTTCGAAAAATTGATGCGGGCCGACAGGGAAGACCGGGGCGAAGAACTCCACGGGAGAGTTGGCATCGGTGAATTCGACGGGAAAAACTTCGAAAGCATTTACATTACAGCTCTCGAAACCAGAGCCGAGGCTGTCGGAGTGGGAGATTTGGCCGTGCCACAAGTGGTCTCCCGAGGCATTGCTCGCCCAGACCCCGGCCCGGTCTGCGTGCACGCTTTCGAGGAGACATGCTGCTCCGCGACGCAGAAGAATGTCGAGCGGCTCTCCATCAAGGGCCGATTGAGCCATGCTCTCCTGCGGTTTTTCGAGCAGTCTTAATGGCCTGAGCCAAAACGGGCGCGACATCGGCTACCAACCTGGTCTGAGGATGCCGTAGCAAGACAACAGAACCGCTCCGACAAAAATCGTGACGAGCAATGCGCGTCTTAAGAGCCGGTGGATTTGGCATTCCTGAATTCGATTCACAGCTATTCCCCGGGTTGAATGTATGCATTGTGATTTCCATCCGAGTGAGTGCGGTAATTAGCAGAAATTTATGGAGTTACAATTTTGGGACCGGTTTGCGAGGGGGCGCGAATTCCCACTCCGAAACCTCCACGTACACGTATGGGAATCGCGGCTTAGTGTTTCGAGCAGAGACGCGCTAGGACTTCTCGTCGGAGTGAGAGTGTACCTGGTACTGCTTCAGCTTGCGGTAGAGAGTGGTTTTTCCGATGCCCAGCGAGCGCGCGGCAGCCAATTTGTCGCCGGAAGATTCCTGCAGAGCTTTGAGAACCGCGCGGCGCTCCATTTCCTCCAACGAAACAGCCTTGTCATCGGGCGCGAGAGCCTCCGACCCGGGGCCGTTTTGCACGTTAGAGGGCAGATCGCCGGAGTGCAGAATCGGGCCTGAGCCCAGCGCTATCGCCCTCTGGATGGCGTTTTCAAGTTCGCGGACATTGCCGGGCCAGTCATAGGCAGTAAGCTTTGCCATGGCATCTTCCGCCAAGTGGGGAATGGGTGCGCCCGGGTCAACGAATTTGTCCAAAAACGCCTGAACGAGGAGGGGAATGTCGCTTTTTCGTTCACGCAGTGGCGGAATCTTGATCTGCACGACGTTCAACCGAAAAAAGAGGTCTTTTCGGAAACTGTTCTGGCGGACGGCAACATCGAGGTCGCGATTGGTAGCGGCGATCACTCGGACGTTTATATTAAGCCGCTCGTTGCTGCCGACGGGCTTCACTTCGCGCTCCTGCAAAACACGCAGTAACTTGGCCTGCATGTCCACGGGCAGGTTTCCGATTTCGTCAAGGAAGAGGGTGCCGCTATCGGCGCTCTCGAATACTCCCTGCTTGCTATGCACCGCGCCGGTGAATGCGCCTTTCACGTAGCCGAAGAGTTCCGATTCGATTAATGTGGGCGCGAGAGCCGAGCAGTCCAGCGGAACGAAGGGCTTGTTAGAGCGAGGGCCGGAGAAATGAATGGAACGCGCTACCAGCTCCTTTCCAGTCCCGCTCTCACCCAATATGAGCACCGGGTAATTGTGCTGGCTCACCTTTTGGATGAGCTTATATACCCTTTGCATTTTGGGAGAGGTGCCGATCAGCTCTTTGTAGCCAGGACGTGTGCGAAGTTGTTCGCGGAGAACGCGATTTTCCTGATCCAGCTCCTGTTCGCGGACGAGGCGCTGTAGCTTGCGGCGTAACTCGTCGATATGGAATGGCTTGGTGACGTAATCTGCGGCGCCTATCTTGGTTGCTTCTACGGCCGTCTCAATCGTTCCGTACTGCGTCAGCATCAGGACGGAAATCTCTGGATAGTACTCGCGTATTCTGCGCAGCAGTTCCAGCCCGCCAAGCTCCGGTACGCGAAGATCGGTAATGACGATATCTGTGGGAAACTCGTCCAGCAAATCGAGCGCTTCTTCGGTGGTTGTGGCCGTACGGACGCGCAAGCCAGCTTCTCTGGCAATGTCGGCGCACAGGTGCAGCGCGGAATCTTCGTCATCCACGATTAATACTGTGGATGCTTCGGGTCGTTCCGCCACGCGCGCTTCCGGAAATCTGGAGGTCTCAGCCATGTCCAATCGTGCTCTCCCAAAGCGCGCGGGGGGTTCCGCGCGGGCCAGATTGGGAATTTCAGCAAAGTTAGGTGCAAATCGGGTACCAATTAGGGAATTTCCCTAATTGGTGCAAGCGAAGGCTCTTGCGAGAACAACGGCCATAAATGCCTCCGCTGGCTTGCTTCCCGAAACGGGAATGAATCGTAGTCGATAGTCACCGTTTAATCAAGTAACTATCTATTTTTGAGCAGAGTGCCAAGTTGGCACAGGAATTTGGGACTCTAACGGGTGTTAATGCAGCCTGAAGGATTTCGCTTCAAGCGTTCTGACCCTGCAGCAGATCGAAAACCGCGGCTACGATTTCGCTGATTTGCACAGGCCGAAACAGCACTTTGCGAAAGGGCTCATTAAGAGCAGGAGGTTTTGATGTGGTTCGGGAGGCAATCAAAACAGAAGGAGTCCGGCGGAGGAGATTTTGTAACGATGCACCCGAAGCTGCCGCGGCATTTGCATCGAGCACAATGGCTGATGGAGTTTCGCCTGCCGCAATGGCCCGTCCGGCATCATCGGCTGTTTCCATTCCAAGAGCCCTGATTCCGCGCTCTCGCAATTCAGCGCGCACGCCGGCGCGGAGCTTCCATTCTTCGGCGATGACGAATACGACTGGCATCCCCTACGAAAAGTGTAGCATCTCCGCTAATGGCGGTTAATCACGGGATTAGACGACTGGCGTAGGCAATCTTGAAGAGGCTCTGTTACAATTCAGCGAATTCTGGGGGATTTTCTTTTGCCGTCAGAGCGAGCAGCCTCTGGGCCGCCAAAAAAAAGATGGGTTGCGTGGGTAGCCGGGGCTGCTGTCCTCGTTGTCGTCGTGCTTATTCTTGCCAGCCGTGACCAGGCGCCTCAAGTTCAAGTGATCCCTGTGGTGCGCCAGGATTTTTCAGCTTCCATCACCAGCAACGGAAAAGTTGAGCCGGTTCAGCCATTCGTGGCGCTGGCGAAATTTGCCACGTCCGTGGAGCGCCTTAACGTCGTGGCGGGGCAGGATGTGCGCGCCGGACAGGTGCTCATGGTTTTGAATTCGGATACGCCTAAACAGGAGCTGGCGAAGGCACAGAGCGACTTGCTGGCCGCCGAAACGCAATTGCGCGATGCACGGCTAGGAGGCCCTCCGGGGCAAGTGGCGCAGCTCGATGCAGATTTGCAGAAGGCGAAAATAAATCTGGCGAATTTGCAAAGAATTCAGGAGAGCTTGAAACAACTGGTGGCGCAAAAGGCAGCGACCGAAGGCGAGCTGGAGCAGAACAAAATCCAGATTGCCGAAGCGGAGACCAGCGTCGAGTCGCTGACGAAGCAAAAAGCAGCCACGGCCGCGGCGGCGCAAACGAGCGAAGAAAGCGCAAAATTGGCGGTGCAACAGGCCAATTCACAAATTGCCGTTTACGAAAACGAAGTCAAATCGGCGACTGTCAAGGCAGCGATTGGTGGCACACTGTATTCATTGCCGGTTTATTTGGGCAAGTATGTGCAGGTTGGCGAAATGCTTGCTGCCGTTGCGGACCTGCACAATGTCAGAGTGCGAGCGTTTGTGGACGAGCCGGACTTGGGAGTGCTCGCGCCAAATCAGGATGTGCTCATCACGTGGGACGGTCTTCCCGGCCACACCTGGACGGGCAAAACGGAAACTGTGCCGAAGGAAGTCACGACGCAGGGAGTCAGGAACGTTGGCGAAGTGCTTTGCTCGGTGCAGAATAGCAACTTGAAATTGATTCCGAATTTGAGCGTTGACGTGCGAATTCAGTGGGGCCAGCGGCAGAACGTGCTGGTAGTGCCGCGGGGCGCGGTTCATACGAGCGGGACGAAGCATTTCGTTTTTGTGGTGAACGACGACACGCTGCATCAGCGTGACGTGCAACTCGGAATCGCGAATCCAACAGTCTTCGAGGTGCTGTCAGGGTTAAAAGAAGGGGAGCGCGTGGCGCTCTCCGGAGATATTAATTTTCGTGACGGCATGACGGTGAGTCCGGTGGAGGCAAGCAGATAATGAATTGGGCGGCGCTTTTGGTTGCATCACTCCTGCTTTCAGTTCCTTTCGCGCAAAAAGCAAAGGCTGACGGCCTGGATGATGTGCAACAGCAGTTCGAATCAGGGAATTACAGCGTAGCAATGAGCACGCTGCGCGCGCTGGTGTCGCAGGATCCGAATAATGCGCAGCAGCACTACTGGCTGGGGCGCTGTTACTACGAGGTGCGCGATTACAAGAATTCCGTGGCCGAACTGGAAAAGGCGACGCAACTGGCTCCCAATTCATCTGTGAATCATGATTGGCTGGGGCGCGCGTACGGCGCCGTGGCGGATCAAGAGCACAGTTTTTTGCTGGCGCGCAAGGTGAAGAAAGAATTTCAAACGGCAGTGCAGACGGACTCCTCCAACATCGACGCGCGGCGCGACTTGGAAGAATATCTGCTCGATGCGCCGTGGATTGTCGGAGGGAGCAAAGACGGAGCCTTGGAGCAGGCCGCCGCGATAGCGAAAATTGATGCGGTGCAAGGGCATTTGGCCAAAGCCGAGTACGAGAAGGCCATTGGAAAGCCTGACCTGACCGTGGAGGAATACAACGCGGCTCTCTCGATGAAGCCAAAATCGGTTGACGCCTATTTGGAGATCGCCAACTATTATGGACGCTTGGGGAACGGAGCGCAGTTGACCGCGCTGGTGGAAGACGCGCGAGCGGTTAGTCCAAAGGATCCGCGATTGCCGTTCTACACCGGAGTAGCGCACATTATGACCGGCACGGATTTTTCGCTTGCCGAGCAGAGTCTCAAGTCCTATCTGGCGAGTTCGCCCGATCGTAGCGACTGGCCGCCACATTCCATGGCGCGTTTTTGGCTTGGGCAGCTTTATGAAAAACAGGGAAACAAAATGGCTGCCGCAGAACAGTACCGCGAGGCCATCGGGCTCGATTCGACGAACAAAGAAGCTAAAAAGGCACTGAACCGGATCGAAAAATCTCTTCACTAGAGGCGCTCATAAAAACTGTGGAGATTCTATGTCACTGAAAGGCGTGGTGCTCGCCGGCGGAACGGGCTCACGCCTTTTTCCTCTTACGCGAGTTACCAACAAACATTTGTTACCAGTGTACGACCGTCCGATGGTTTTTTATCCCATCCAGACTCTCGTGGACGCAGGAATCAGCGACATTTTGCTGGTCACCGGCGGGCACAGCGCGGGAGATTTCCTGCGCCTTCTCCGCAATGGCAAGGATTTTGGTTTGCAGCATCTATCGTACGCGTATCAGGAAGGAGAAGGCGGAATCGCGGATGCGCTGCGTCTGGCTGAGCATTTTGCGGATGGCGAATCGATTTGCGTGGTGCTCGGCGACAACATCATCGAGACGAATATCATCGAGGGCTGCGAAAAATTCCGGCGAAACGGGAGCGGCGCGCACATTTTTTTGAAGGAAGTTCCGAATCCGCAGCGATTCGGCGTTCCGGTGTTTGAGTCAGAGCGGATTACGCGAATCGAGGAAAAGCCCGCGCATCCGAAATCGAATTATGCGGTGACCGGATTTTATTTGTACGATGGCACGGTGTTCGAGAAGATCCGCACGCTCAAGCCATCAGGTCGCGGCGAACTGGAAATCACGGATTTGAATAATCAATACATCGCGGAAGGCTCGATGCAATACAGTGTGCTGGAAGGCTGGTGGACGGATGCCGGCACTTTCGAATCGTTGCTGCTGGCCAATAATTTGGTGGCCAAGGGCGGCGCGAACAAAATTGGCGCGAAGAAAACTGCGGGCGAGGCCAGGAAAGCGATGAGCAATGATTGAAGGCGTGCGCGTCAAGCAGCTCAAAATGATTCCCGATGAGCGCGGACGGCTGATGGAAATTCTGCGGCACGATGACAAGGAATTCATCAAGTTCGGCCAGCTTTATATGACGACGGCCTACCCCGGCGTGGTGAAAGGCTGGCATTATCACAAGCTGCAGATCGACAGCTTCTGCACGGTTAAAGGAATGATTAAGCTGGTGCTGTACGACGGGCGAGAGAAATCGCCGACGCACAAAGAGGTGAACGAATTTTTCATGGGCGAGCACAATACCATCCTCGTGCAAATTCCGAACTTCGTGTATCACGGTTTCAAATGCGTCAGCGAAAGGGAAGCGGTGGTCATCAATTGTCCGACGGAAGCCTACCGGCACGACAAGCCTGACGAATTTCGTCTCCCGTACAATGATCCGAGCATTCCGTACGACTGGGACATTCAGCTGCGCTGACGGGATGAGCCGGCGATGAAAATTCTGGTAACCGGCGGCGCGGGCTTCATTGGTTCGAACTTCATTCGTTCCTACCTGTCGCAACATCCTGGCGCGCAAATCGTAAATTTCGACAAGCTGACCTACGCGGGAAACCTGCAGAATCTCGCGGACATTGAATCGCAGCCGAATTATCGTTTTGTTCGCGGGGACATCTGCGACGCCGAAGCTGTGGAGCGCGTCCTTGCCGAAGGGTTCGTTGCCATTGTGCATTTTGCCGCGGAAAGCCATGTGGACCGCAGCATTGCGGGCGCGCGCGAATTCATTCGCACAAACGTGGAAGGCACATGGGTGCTGCTGGAAGCGGCGCGAAAGCTAAAGATCGCGCGTTTTCTGCACGTGAGCACGGATGAGGTTTATGGCAGCATGCGGCCGAACGAAGTGGCCACGGAAAAATCGCAACTCGCGCCGAACAGTCCTTACGCCGCGAGCAAAGCGGCTTCCGATCTGATGGTGCGCAGCTACGTGCAGACGCACAAGTTTCCGGCAGTGGTCACGCGCTGCACGAACAACTATGGGCCGTACCAGTTTCCCGAAAAGCTGATTCCGCTGATGATTTCAAACGCTCTCGCTGGGAAAAACCTGCCGGTTTACGGCGATGGGCTTAACGAGCGCGATTGGATTTTTGTCGAAGACCATTGCCGCGCTCTGGATGCTGTTTTAGAGAAGGGCCGAGTCGGAGAAGTCTACAACATTGGTTCAGGAAAGCCGGTGCCGAATATCGGGATCGTTCGCAAAATTCTGGAGATGCTTTCCGCGCCGGAAGGACTGATTGAATTCGTGCAGGACCGTCCGGGACATGACCGGCGTTATGCGCTCGATGATTCTAAAATTCGCGGCGAGCTTGGCTGGGCGCCGACTGTGGATTTCGAGTCGGGATTACGCCATACCGTTGATTGGTATCGCTCGCATGGCGATTGGGTGCACCAGGCGACCAGCGGCGAGTACCAGGAATACTACGACAAATTTTACGTGAAGCGGCGCGCCACTCTGGCGCAGCTGTAACCTGCCTTGAAAATCTTCCTCACCGGCAAAGATGGCATGCTGGCCCGCGCGATTGCCGAGGTGCTCGGCAAGCGGCACGAGATTTCCGGCGCAAATCATAAAGATGCGGACATCACCGACGAACGCGCGATGCGGCGCGTGTTGGTGCAAGCTCGTCCGCAAGCGGTTGTGAATGCCGCTGCGTTTACCGACGTGGACGCGTGCGAAACGCAGCAGGAACTCGCCTTCCGCGTGAATGCGGAGGGTCCGCGAAATCTGGCGGCGATTTGCGCGGATATGGATATTCCGCTGATGCACATCAGCACGGATTATGTTTTCGATGGCGAGAAGGATGGGCCGTATGTGGAAGAGGACGAGCCACGGCCATTGAGCGTTTACGGACGAAGCAAATTGCAGGGCGAGCAGGAAGTGCAGAAGCGCCTCGCGCGTTCATGGATTGTGCGCGTCTGCGGAGTGTTTGGGCCGTATCGCAGGAATTTTGTTTCGCTGGTGGTGGATATGGGCAGAAAAAAGCAGCCGCTCAGGATTGTGCGGGACCAGCGCCTTGCGCCAACGTACACGTTCGATGCTGCGGCGGGAATTGGAGAGATTCTGAGGCGCGGGCCGTTCGGTGTATACCATCTGACCAATCAGGGGTTTACTTCGCGCGTTGAATTCACGCAGGAAATTCTGCGGCAAGCGGGATGTGAAGGCTCTCCGGTGATTCCCATTTCAGCCGCAGAAGTGAACCGTCCGGCGCCGCGCCCGCGAAATTCACAGCTCGAAAATGCGCGGATGAAGCGCGAAGGGCTGCAACTCTTACCGGGGTGGCAGGACGCCGTAAGCCGTTACTTGGGGCAATTTCAGGCTAAGACGCTCGGTTAAATCCGACTACGTAGTTATTTTTTTCGCGAAAGGAAGCCGAGGATTTTGCTCGCGGCGTTATCGCTGATTCCGAATTTTTCTTTGGCGCGCGAATAGAAATGTACAGCCTGCTTATCGAGCCAGATCAGCGCCGCTTTTGCCTTGCCGTCACTGGGGCGGGCGTGATAGTCCGTGGACTGGCTCGTGAAGGTGGCGCCGCTTTCGACCGTGTAATAGTAGAGAGCCAGGCTCTTGCGCGAAACTCCCTCAGGGCAGCGCAACTTTTCGGGAAAGCCATGATACGAATCATCAACCGTGCTGAAAATGAGAGCATGGTTCAGAAATGGCGGCACGCTGGCGCAGCACTCTTTCATTTGTGAATCCCAGAGTTCGATCGCACCGCCCCACTCTTCGCGCCATTCCGGATTTAGGTATAAAATTAGGTTAATTCTGCGGCGCCACTGTTTGTGACGGTGATGCATGGTGAAATCCGTGTGCAGGTTGAGGAAGCCACCGCGGCCGGCCTGATGCAAGCCGCCGCCTTCGAGCGTCGGATCGGAAACGAGATTCGGAATTCCCGTAAGCTCAGAAAGCCAGTCGAGGAACTCCTGAGAGTTCAATTCGTCCACGAGTTTTTGCAGGCCTTCGGGGAACAACTCGCGTTTGGTGAGGCCGGATTTATTCTCATTGAAGTGCTTGTATTGAATCCATGCGTCGCTCGAAGGCTGCGGAAATTGCTCGGCGAGAGAACGCGCTGCATCTTCTTCCAGAAAGTCCTTCAGGTGAATATGCGGAAACGGACGGGCTGCTTGGTAACGCTCGGCGAGTCGCGCAAGTCGCTCGCGCCAGCGAGAGTATGGAAATGGCCGCGTGTCAGCGGCGATAGGGACACTCCCCATCGAGAATGCTCCGCCTTTCCTATGTTATGAATCTGGGCCTACACAAAGAGTTATGATGATGCGTATTCGGGATGTGTCGCAGAACTGAGGTACCGAAGTGCAGGTATTTCGGTATGCCTCAGCCGACTGGATTTATCTCATAACGCGACAAACCTTTACAAGGCTGTTTTCGTATGGACAGGGCAGCCCGCTTACTCCGGGTTGCTGCAAAACTACCCAGGTAACTCCATACTGTTGCTGCAGCCGTAGGAAATCGGCGATTTGAAAATTTTGCCAGCCGCGAGCCGCCTGAGTCTGCGCGTACACATGATCGGCAAAAGGAAGCCAGGGATAGAGCACAGCCGCACTCCAATCCTTCGTGGCATCGGCGAGGCGGCTGCGCTCTGCGGCAGCGCGGAAGCCTTGATAATCCTCACCAGGCAATCTCATGAATTTGGGGTCGAGGGCGAAGATTGCATCGGCTGGAGTATTTTTCCGTATCCAGGTGAACGCTTGAAGCCACGGGTTTCCTGAGTTTGCGCCGGGCCATTCAACGTGGCGGTCTGCCGGAAATAGCTGCAATTGCGCAAAAAGCATTCCCGCGCAGATCGGCGCAAAGAGGGCCGCCCACAGGAGCAGCCGCTTTTTCAGAAAAAACTCTCCGAGAAGCCCTCCTGCGAAAAGCAGCAAAAACACATAGACAAGCTGAAGTTCGCGCAAAGGCTGATAGACCGCTAGCAATGCGAAAACATGAGGAATTGTCACGATGAGCGCCGCGACAAAAAAGATCAAATCGAAAATTGCCGCGCAGTACGAAAGCAGCGCGAGATTCGGAAAATTGCGCGCGCGCGCGATCCATCCAAACCACCAGAGCAGCGCAATCGGCCCGATAATTCCCAGCCATTCATACCACTGCCAGCGAAGTAGAAAATAATAGCCGTGCTGGTTGAGGCAGTCCCAGTAGGTCGGGGATGGAGACTTAAAGGGAAATATGAAAATGAGCGCGGCGGCGGCCACCTGGGATGGAAGGCCTGAGAATCTCGGATAACGCCTGATTATTCCGAGCAGGATGATGAATGCAATGCCAAAGACGGTCATAAGCGGGTGAATCACGGCCGTGAAAATCAGCCACAAAGTCATCCGCAGGTATTTCCGTTCCATGAAGGCGTCGATTGCGAAGAGGACAGAAAAAATGGAGAACGAGCGCGGGTTCAGGTACTGGTCGAAGATGTAAAGTGCCGTGCCGGCCACGGGTAAAGTCAAAAGAGAAGCAATCATAGCCACGGCGCCCCAGCGGCCTTGCCACGTAGGGAAGCATTTGGCCGCGATCCGCAAACATGCCAGAAGAAGCAAAAACACGGTCGTGAGATGCCAAAGAAAAAGGTTCCAATCGAGAGGGAGGTGTGTGATTTTTGCGGTAAATGCGATGAGGTTAGGGAAGAGCGTCAGGTGGGCGTGCGTCTCAAAAAATTCCTGCCCGAAGGGGTAATACGACGGATGCAGAATCTTCACGATTCCGGGAACGTAGATCTCGGCATCTTCTGCGAAGGGATGATAGCCGTGAATTAGAATCGCAATAAACGAGACGGCGAAAAGAAGCGCGTATTCGCGCCGCCTGACGATAGTTCTTTGGGGAGCCGGCGCAATGGCCGATTGGGTGCGCACCGAAACAGCCGGTTGGACGCTTGGACTTTTACCCACGAGAAGGAGCAGCTTCGCTCACGCCAATGGAATAGTAATTCAAGTCGAGCTTCCGCCCTGTCTTTTTGAATATTCGGAAATGCATGAGGCCGAGCCGTTGCAACAGGAATTTGAGCGATGTGAAAACGACCCCGAATCCATAACGAACGCTGCGGCCGAAATTGATGGACGAAGCTTCTTCGAAATAATGGGCGGGACAGGAGAGCTCTCCGATACGGAAACCAAAAAACAGCGCCTGTGCCAGCATTTCGTTGTCGAAAACAAAATCATCGGAATTTTCGAGCAGAGGCAGTGTCAGCAGAACCTCGCGGCTGAACGCGCGATAGCCCGTGTGATATTCGGATAGCTTCGCGCCGAGCAACAAGTTTTCAAACAAGGTGAGGGCGCGATTCGATATGTATTTGTATAAAGGCATGCCGCCGCGAAGCGCTCCGCCGCCGAGAATCCGTGAGCCCAAGGCGATGTCGCAACTGCCGCAGGCAACCAGTCCCGCCAGCGAAGGCACAAGCGCGGGATTGTACTGGTAATCGGGATGCAGCATTACGACGATGTCCGCGCCGGACGCGAGCGCCTCGCGATAGCAGGTCTGCTGATTGCGCCCATAGCCATAGTTCCGGTCATGAACAAAAACCTGCAAGCCAAGATTTTGCGCCAGCTTTGCAGTACCATCGGTGCTTGAGTCATCCACGAGAATTTTTATGTCAACGCACGATGACAATTCGCGGACGGTGGCTTCGAGTGTTTTTTCGGCGTTGTAGGCGGGGAGGACTACTGCAACGCGCTTGCCTTCAATCATCGTGGCCTTCCATTGGGCATGAGCGACAGCTTACTCCAGAGCGCGAAACAAAGAGAACGCTTCACGCTTGCAAAGCGTTCCTGAAAGCCGCTAAAACATCGTAAAGGGGCAGCGCCAGCAGGGTCAAGAGTAATTGACCTGACGCATTTTGGGGAGCAAATGGTGGAGGCATTTGAAACACATTCAGAGCGCATAGCATGGGGCGAGACATGGAATCTCGCGTTGGATGCGCTGCGCAGCAATAAGTTGCGCGCCGTACTCACCATGCTCGGCGTGGTCATCGGAAGCGCCAGCATCGTGCTGGTCGTGACGGTCGCGCTGGCAGGGAAGCGATTCATCATTGGCGAAATCGAGGCCGTCGGTTCGAATATTGTGTATGCGTCCCTCGTGAGCACGAACGTGGGCCAAAGCGTGTCGCTGGCAGATCAGATTTCGATGAGCGACTTGGACGCGGTTCGAAGCGGGATTCCGCAAGTAGCGCAAGTGGCGGGGACACATGATATCGCTATGACTGTTTCATCGGCGAGCGTGGTCCGCCCGGTTAGTCTCGTCGGAGTGACCCAGGGATTTCAGCAAATACGTAATTTGATAATTGCCAAGGGACGTTATTTCGATGACGGAGATTTCCTGGCCAACAGCAAAGTATGCCTGTTGTCCGAACACCTTGCTCAAGTTGCGTTTCCGTATGATGGGGCGGTCGGTCACGATATTCACGTCGGTGATTTGAACTTTACCGTTATTGGGATTTTCGGCGAGCGCGTGCAAACGTTTGGCCAGACCGAGATTACCACCGATTCCGTTTTAATTCCGTTTCCACTGATTCAATATTACACAGGCGAAAGTTACATCAAGACGTTCTATGCGCAGGCGGACAGTCCTCAGGACGTGCCCCTGGTCACCGAACGCGTCCGCGAGATTTTGCAGTCGCGTCACCGGCCGGGGGCTGAATACGATGTTCGGAATCTATCGTCAATTTTGGAGACGGCCCGTCATATTTCTCTCGCGCTCACAATTGTGCTGCTGATTATCGCGATGATAACGCTGGGCGTCAGCGGGATCGGAATTATGAATATCATGCTTGTCAGCGTGACCGAGCGAACGCGAGAGATTGGCATTCGCAAAGCTGTCGGTGCACGGCGCCAGGAGATTCTCTATCAATTTTTGGCGGAAGCCGGAATCATAAGCGGTGCGGGTGCGGTGATCGGCATCGTCGTTGCGGTCGCGATTCCTTTCATCATCGACGCCATCATTAGGCTGTTTCCGGTGCCTGCCGGAATCGAAATTCCAATTTCATGGATGTCGGTGGTGCTGGCATTTGTGGTGTCCTGCGCCACAGGCGTGCTCTTTGGGTATCTCCCTGCGAACAAAGCAGCCAGACTTCAGCCGGTCGAATCGTTACACTACGAATAAGGAGATCACGGTGAAAATCGCGCGGACGGGAATACTCTGCGGAATTCTGTTTTGCGCTTCGGCTATGGCGCAGCAGCCGCCACAGCAGGCCACGTCGCGACAATCTTCCCTAACCGGCGCAGGCCCGCAGGCTGCCGCTGCAACGCCTCGCGTGCTCAACTTGGATGAAGTCGTGAATCTGGCGCTCGAACACAGCCCGCAGCTAGCGCTCGCGCGCGTGCAATACACCGTGGCGAAAAATACGGCAGGTGTCGCGCGTGCGGAGTTCCGGCCCAATCTCTATACCGGCTCAGGCGCGGCCTACACCAACGGCTTTCCAACAACTCCGGGGGGCGGGCCCCCGGCGGTCTTTGAAATGGATTACACACAATCGATTTTCGATAAACAAAAGAGCGGCGAAGTCCATGCCGACGAGGAATTCGCGAAGAACAAGCAACTGGAATATGAAAATCAACGCGGGACAGTGATTGTTCAAGCGGCCAGCACGTATCTGGAATTGGCGGACGTGCAAAAATCTTTGGCGCTGCTGCAAAGCGCCTATGACAGCGCGCAGCGCATTGTTGAACTGGCCAAGCAGCGAGAAGCGGCAGGACTCGAATTGCCGGTTGATGTCACTCAGGACGAACTCCAATCCGCCAGGCTGGCCCAAGAGCTGCTGCTGTACCAGGGTCGCCAGGATGCTCTTTCTGAGCAAATTCGTGATATGACGGGCATTCGTGCTGGCATACCCTTACAGGCATCTACGGAGGAACTTCCCGCTTCCGACTCCATCGAATTTGCATCCAACATACTTGCGGAAGCCGTGGACCATAGCGCAGCCGTGCGCGAGGCAGAGAATTATAAGCGCGCCCGCGAAGAATTATTAAGGGGCGCGAAGGGCGCCTATTGGCCGACGATTGGTTTAATTGGAGAGTATAGGGTCTTGAGCAAGATCAATAATTACCAGGATTTTTTCCAGAAGAACAGCTTTCAGCCAAATAATGTCACGGCTGGAATTTCCGTGACCATTCCCATCTTTGCAGCGAGAACTTCAGCCAACGTGGCTCTCGCAAAAAGCAATCTAGACGAAGCCAACCTGGATATGCTTGAAGCAAAGCGGGCAGTGCAGGAAGGGGCGGAACAACAGGTGCGCACGCTGAAAGAAGCAGATGCTGCCAAAGAAGTGGCGCGGCTCGATTTGCAATTGGCGCAGGAGCAACTGCAGAATGCGCAGTCGGATTTCAACCAGGGCCGCGCGACGCTGGCGCAGCTCGAGCAGGCGCACGTGGTGGAAAATCAAAAGTGGCTCGCATTTTTGGATGCAGACCTCGGCCGTGAAAAAGCCCAACTGGACTTGCTGAAAGCGACCGGGCAGCTCGCGCAAGTGTTCCACCCGAAACAACAATAACGAAAGGTTTCTTACTAGCGGGCTGGAAATTCAAGTAGAATCAAAAGACGCACGAACAATAGCCATCGTATCTCAGGAGGATGTTGAATGGCGTCGGTGATGAAGACACTTCTGCTCAATCCGCCGAGCTTCGAGAATTTTGACGGCGGCGCAAGTTCCCGCTGGCCGGCGACTCGCGAAATCGAGTCCTATTGGTATCCGGTCTGGCTCACGTATCCTGCGGGAATGTTGCCGGGGAGCCGCCTGCTCGACGCGCCTCCGCATAAGATCTCCGCGCAGCAGACCATTGACATCTCCCGTGACTACGAATTCGTCGTGGTGTTCACTTCTACTGTCGGCTTTGAAAGCGACTTGAAGCTCGCGCGCGCAATTAAAGAAGGGAAGCCAGGAATCAAAATTGCCTTCGTCGGGCCGCATGTACAGATTAAGCCGGCGGAAAGTTTGCTGGCGAGTTCCGATATTGATTTTGTGGTGCGCGGTGAATTCGATTACGCCGTCGTTGACTATGCCAATGGCAAGCCGCTCAGTGAAATCGCCAACGCCAGCTATCTCAAAGACGGCCAAGTTGTCCACAATCCGACGCGCCCGCCTCTTCACACTGCCGAGCTGGACGAGCTGCCGTTTGCTACAGACGTTTACAAGCGCGACTTAACTATCGAGCGTTACAACGTGCCGTTCCTGCTGCATCCATTCGTTTCCTTTTACACTTCGCGCGGATGCCCGGCGCAGTGCACTTTCTGCCTGTGGCCGCAGACGCTCTCCGGCCACACTTGGCGCGTCCGTTCCGTTGACAGTGTGGCGCGGGAATTCGAGCAGGCGCACAAGATGTTCCCGCAGGCCAAGGAATTTTTCTTTGACGACGATACCTTCAACATTCGCAAAGACCGCGTCATCGAGCTTTGCAAACGCTTCAAATCTGTCGGATTCCGCTGGTCATGCACAGCGCGCGTGCACAGCGACTACGAAACTTTGAAGGCCATGGCCGACGCCGGCGCGCGTTTATTTATCGTGGGC